>FSXZ01002425.1_pt1 | contig 23438 bp, 18 predicted proteins | sample 1638121 | NCBI WGS metagenome assembly FSXZ01 (sample SAMEA3914788, study PRJEB12502) | metagenome | biome: forest; material: soil | place: Canada | collected 2011-07-03 | depth 0.1 m
CAAACAACCCGGCACCGCCGGGTCGATCAACCACGCCCACACTCAGTACCATTTTCCGGCGAGAGAGACCCACCCCAACCCCACCACCCACAAAAACCAACCCGCCACACAAACCGACACGACCCCCTCTCTCCGAGGGAAGGGCCTGCCAGCGGCGCCTTCATCCGACGCCCGGGTACCGCACTCCCTTCGAGGTCTACTCGAAGCACGTCGCGAAGATGACTCTCGCCGCGTAAGACCAGAGACCGGATACCTGTCCGAGAACCTCGGAGCCCCTCAATCCCGTGGGCGCCGGCCAACGCCAAGCCCGCGGAACGCGAGGCCCCCGCAGCGGCGCCCCAGGCCGACGCCAACCCGGTGGCCCGACCGCAAGAAGATCCTGCCGATCCCGGGCAAGGGCTACGCCTCCGGGCCGTTCGAGCACGAACCGGCCGGATTCGGGATCGACCCGCCGCGCCCCTCGCGCAAGCGCGGGAAGGAGCGCCACGGCGAGCCCATGCCCAAGAAGGCCCGGCAGCCGATCGAATCGGTCAACGACACCCTCAAGAGCCAACTCAACCTGGACGAACACGCAGGACAGAGCACCGAGAGCGTCGCGATCCGGATCGCACAGCGCCTCCTGGCGATGCCCGCCGCAATCCGGCACCACAACAACACCGGCCAGCCGATCACCCGGTTCCTGATCAGCTTCGACCGCTGAGGGCTTGACACTCTTGGCCGCCCGGACGCATGGCTCCACATCCCCAGCGAACGCACCCCGGTACACGCCTGCCCCAGCCCGACCTGACCGGGCGTTTCGATCAGGGCTCGACGGCGGCCTCGTCGTCGGCGTGCGCGACGAAGTCGTCGACCATCCGGCGGAAGAGCACCGCCAGCGTGCTGAGATCCTCCGCCGACCAGTGGTCGAGCACCTGCTGCATGCCGAGGCAGCCGGCCGCGCGGATGCGTCCGACCGTCTCGCGTCCGCGCGCGGTGAGCTGGATCAGCTGGGCTCTGCGATCCTCCGGATCGGGCACCCGGGCGACGTAGCCGGAGCGCTCGAGCTGCTGCACCTGGCGGGTGACGTGGGAGGCCTCCACGGCGAGGCGCTGGGCCAGGTCGCCGGCCCGGATCGGTTCGGTCGCGGCGAGCTGGCGCAGCACGGCGGCCGCGGCGCGGTCGAGGGCGAGGCCGGCCACGGCCATCAGCCGCTCGTGCTGGCGCGACCGGCTGGCCAGGTACGCGATCTCGGTGAGCGCCACCTCGATCTGGACGATCTCGGGCGAGACCGGCGTGGTCTCGGCGGGCTCGTTGGCCTCGGCGGCCTCGGGCGACGGAACAGGCATGCCTGCCAGGGTAGCCGAGGAACATGCTTGACTTACGCAAGTATTGTGGCTCGGGTAATCAGGCCGAACACCGGCACGAGGAACACGGAGCACTGTGATGAGCATGGACACGAACACGCCGCCGACGGAGATGAAGTCGGTGCGCACGGCCGGGGTCGGCGTCGTGGAAACGGTGGCGGCGCCGCGCCCGGTGCCCGGCCCGCGGGACGCGCTGGTGCGGGTGCGGGCGTGCGGTATCTGCGGCACCGACGTCACCTTCCTGCACATGGGCGGGTTCCCCACCCGGGCGCAGGCGGGCGGCGAGCTGCGCCCGATCGTGCTCGGGCACGAGCCGGCCGGCGAGGTGGTGCAGGTCGGCGCCGAGGTGGTCGGCCTGAAGCCGGGCGACCGGGTCGTGGTCAACCCGCAGTCCGGGAATTCCGGCATCATCGGCTGCGGCGGGGCGCAGGGCGCGCTGACCGAGTACCTGCTGATCGAGGACGCGGTGGTGGGCAGGTCCGTCGCCACCTTCCCGGACTCCGTACCCTTCGACGTCGCCTCGCTCAACGAGCCGATGGCCGTCGCCCTGCACGCGGTGAACCGTTCGGCGGCCGGAGCGCAGGACCGGGTGGTCGTCTTCGGCGCCGGACCCATCGGACTGGGCGTGACGATCTGGCTGAAGCTGCGCGGCGTCGCGCACGTGGCCGTCGCGGACGTGATCCCGCAGCGGCTGGAACGGGCCCTGGAAGTCGGCGCGGACGCGGTGATCGACTCAGCGGCCGAAGACGTCACCGCGCGACTGATGGACCTGCACGGCACCGGCGCCAACGCGCTCGGCCAGCCCGCCGCCGGCACCGACGTCTACATCGACGCGGCCGGAGTGCCCGCCGTCATCAACACCGCGGTGGCCAGCGCGAAATGGCACGCGAGGCTGGTCATGGTGGCCGTGCAGAAGCCGACCGACCGGCTCGACCTCGGCGGCATGCTCCGCAGTGAGCTGACGCTCATCGCCTCGCAGGGCTATCCCACCGAGATCTTCGAGGTCACACCGCAGCTGGTGGAGCATCAGGACCGCTTCGCCAAGATCATCAGCCACCGGGTGCCCTATGCCGAGGTCGATCGGGCCTTCGCGCTGGCCCTGACCCCGGGCGCGGCGGACAAGGTCGTGGTCACGCTCGACGACTGAGCCGGCGGAGACGGCGGAGCCGGGGGACGCGCCTGACCGGCCCCGATTATGCGAAACGAACTAGTTTCGATACTATCTAGTATCGATACGGATCCGTTCCGATACTAGTCCGTTTCCCATGACGAGGAGAGACCGGTGACCAGCACGCACGGCGCGCCCGGCCGGAAACGGGACGTGTCCCGGGACGATGACCTGTGCCGAGCCGCCCTCGAACTGCTGGGCGAGCTCGGCTACGACCGGCTGACCATCGACGCCGTCGCGGCCCGGGCCGGGGCCGGCAAGGCCACCGTCTACCGGCGCTGGCCGGGCAAGGCCGAGCTGGTCGTGGACGCGCTGAGCCGGATGAAGGCCTTCCCGGACGAAACCGACACCGGCTCCCTGCGCGGCGACCTGACCGCGCTGACCTGCCACTTCGGCGCGGCGGACGATCCCTTCCAGACCGCGGTCACCGCGGGCCTGGTGTCCGCGCTGGTGCACGACGCGGATCTGCGCGCCGCCTTCGGCGAGCACTTCCTGACCCCGCGCAAGCAGATGCAGCTCGCCGTGTTCGAGCGGGCCGTCGCGCGCGGCGAGATCCCCCCGCAGCCGGACTTCAGCCTGCTCATCGGGGTGCTCCCGGCGATGGTGTTCCACCGGATGATGACGACCGGCCTGGCCCCCGACGCCGACTTCGCGCTCACCGTGATCGACAAGATCCTGCTGCCCCTGGCCCACCACCCCGAGCCGCCCGGCGCCCGCGCCGCGGCCGACCCCGCACAGACAAGGTCCACCTGATGAGCACTCCCCCGATAGCCCAGAGCCTCGACCCGAGGCGGTGGCGGGCGCTGGCCTTCATCGCGCTCGCCCAGCTGATGGTCGTGCTCGACGGCACCATCGTGAACATCGCCCTGCCTTCCGCGCAGCGGGACCTGGGCATCTCCGACGCGAACCGCCAGTGGGTGGTGACCGCCTACGCACTGGCCTTCGGCGGCCTGCTGCTGTTCGGCGGACGCATCGCGGACCGCTGGGGACGGCGGCGCGCCTTCATCATCGGCCTGATCGGCTTCGCCGGCTCCTCGGCGCTGGGCGGCGCCGCCGCCAACACCGGGATGCTGCTGATCGCGCGGTCCCTGCAGGGCGCGTTCGGCGCGATCCTCGCCCCGGCGGCCCTGTCGCTGCTCACGGTCATGTTCACCCAGCCCAAGGAGCGGGCCAAGGCCTTCGGCATCTACGGCGCCATCTCCGGCGGCGGCGCGGCCATCGGCCTGATCCTCGGCGGCGTGCTCACCGAGTACGCCAACTGGCGCTGGACCCTCTACGTCAACGTGCTCTTCGCCGTGATCGCCGTGGCCGGGGCCGTGTTCGAGATCAAGGAGCCCGTGGGCAGCCGCAACCACAACCGGCTGGACATCCCCGGCATCATCCTGGCCGGCACCGGACTGGCCTCGCTGGTCTACGGCTTCAACAAGGCCGAGACCGACGGCTGGGCCTCGGCCACCACGCTCGGCTTCATCATCGGCGCCCTGGTCCTGCTCGCCGCGTTCGCCCTGGTCCAGTCCCGCACCAAGGCGCCGCTGCTGCCGCTGCGGGTCGTCACCGACCGCAACCGCGGTGGCGCCTACCTGACCATCGGCCTCGCCGTGGTCGGCATGTTCGGCGCGCTGCTGTTCATGACCTACTACCTCCAGGACGTGCTGGGCTACAGCCCGGTCAAGAGCGGCCTGGGCTTCCTGCCGATGGTGGCGGGCATGATGATCGGCGCCACCCAGGTCGCCGTGCGGCTGCTGCCGAAGGTGCGGGCCCGGTACCTGATGGGCCCCGGCGCGCTGATCGCGATGTGCAGCATGCTGATCCTCACCCAGATCTCGGTCGGCGGTTCGTACGCGACGCACGTGCTGCCCGCGCTGTTCCTGCTCGGCTTCGGCATGGGCCTGGTGATCATGCCCGCGATGAACGTGGCCACGCACGGGGTCAAGCCGCAGGACGCCGGTGTCGCCTCGGCGATGGTCAGCACCTCACAGCAGGTCGGCGGCGCGATCGGCACCGCGCTGCTGAGCACGATCGCCAACAGCGCGACCGCGCACTACGCCACCGCGCACGCGGCCGGGGTGAGCTCCCCGGCGGGCCTCGCGCAGCTCGAGAAGCTCTCCATGGTGCACGGCTTCAGCACCGCGTACTGGGTGGCCGCCGGCATGCTCGCCCTGGCCGCGATCGTGGCCGCCACGCTGATCAACGCGGCCCCGCTGCGCGGGCACGGCCCGAGCGCCGGCTCGTCCGAGCGGCCCGGCTCGCCCACGGACGCAGCCCAGGACGACGTCCCGGTACTCGCCCACTGATCCGGCGCCTCGACGGGGTCCGGGCGCGGCGGCGAGTTCCGTCCGCCGCGCCCGGGCTCCGGCTCACCTGACACCGCGTTACCCACCCCCTCAGTTCTCACGACGGTCGGAGGCAGCCGTGTATTCCCAGTCGAGCGGCGTCGCGCCCGAAGATCCGCGGCAGGCCGACCCCGAGTCAGGCCTCCCCTCCCCGCAGTGGATCAGGCGCCGCAGAGCGCGCACGCTGATCCTGCTGGCCACCTGCTGCGTGGCCCTCGTTCCGTGGATCGTCTACCTGGCGTTCTCGCTGCCGACGGGCTACACGGCGCAGGACTGGTCCGCCGTGTGGGTGGGATTCGACGTCCTGCTGTTGATCGCGCTGGCCGCGACCGCACTCAGCGCACTGCTACGCCGCCATATCGTCATCCTGCTCGCGGCCATCACCGCGACGCTGCTGATCTGCGACGCCTGGTTCGACGTACTGCTCGACTGGGGCACCCCCGCGGTGTGGAGCAGCCTGGCCTCGGCGGTGTTCGTCGAGCTGCCGCTCGCGTTCTTCCTGTTCACCTGGGCCCGCACCCTGCTGCGCCTCATGCTCAAGCTGCGCTGGCGCGAGCTCGGCCTGGCCGCGAGCCCGCCGACGACGACCATGCCCGCCTGGCCGTCGCCACGGTGAACACAGTCGCCACGGTGGACACACAGGGCCGCGCCGGATACCCGGCGCGGCCCTGTCGCGTACTGCCCTGGTCGATCAGCCCTCGCTGATACTCACCGCGGGCTGGAACGCGCGGTCGAAGCCGACCTCGCGGCGCGGGCCGTCCAGGCGCGCGGCCAGCCGCGCGCGGATGTCCCGGCTGGAGGCGCCGACCCAGAGCTCCACCTCGCCCGGCTCCACGATCCGCCGGCCGGCCCGGCCGGTGTACGAGGTCATATCGGCCGGCAGGTCGATGACCACCGTGCGGGTGGTGCCCGGTTCCAGATCGACCCGCGGCGCGGCGATCAGCAGCTGTACCGGCCGCGCTACCTCGGCCTGCGGGTCGTGCAGGTAGACCTGGACGACTTCGCTGGCGGCCGACGCGCCGTCGTTGCGCAGGGTCACCGCGAGCCGCAGCGCGCCGTCCGTCGGCCACAGCTCCCCCGCCGGAAGCTCGGCGTCCCCCCACACCACCGGGTTGTAGGACAGGCCGTGGCCGAAGGGGTAGAGCGGCGTCGGGTCCACCGTGCTCACGTCGCTGCGCAGGCCCAGCGTGGCCGTGAGGTACGTCGAGGGCTGATTCGCGCCCTGCGCCGGGAAGCCGACCGGCAGCCGGCCGGCCGGATCCACCCGCCCGGACAGCACGTCCGCCAGCGCGTCCGCGCCCTCTTCGCCCGGCAGGAAGCCGCAGACCACGGCCGCGAGCCGGTCGGCGTACGCGGAGAGTTCGTACGGGCGGCCCACCAGCAGCACCAGCACGACCGGCGTCCCGGTGCCCAGCAGCGCCTCCAGCAGTTCGCCCTGCCGCCCGGGCAGGCGCAGGTCGGAGGTGTCGCAGCCCTCGCCGGAGGTCCCGTTGCCGAAGAGGCCGGAGACGTCGCCCAGCACCGCTACGCACACCTGCGCCGCGCGCGCCGCCGCGACCGCCTCGGCGATCTGCCGGTCGCCCAGCTCGCGCAGGGCCGCGTCGTCCACGGCGTCGGCCGGCGCCGCGCCCTCGGCCGCCGCGCGCTCGGCCCGCAGCCGCACCGAGCTCTCGGTGTCCGGCACCGGGCAGCCCTGCGCATACGTGACCTGATAGCCGGCCGGATCGGCCTGCAGCGCCTCGAGGACCGTACGCGTCTCGATGCCGAGCGCGACGTCCGGATGGTGCACCCCGATATGCCGGGGGAACGAGTAGCAGCCGAACAGGGCGTCCTTCACGTGCGCGCGCGGGCCGACCACGGCCAGGCGCTTGCCCGGAGCCAGCGGCAGCGCGCCGTCCTCGTTGCGCAGCAACACGATCGCGCGCCGGGCCAGGCGTCCGGCCAGTGCCCGGGACTCGTCGTCGTCAAGCCGCTGATCCGGCTCGGACAGGATCGGGGGCTCCGGCGACCAGTCCGGGTCGAGCAGTCCTAGCTCGCACTTCTGCACCAGCACCCGCTCCAGCGCGCGGTCCACCAGCGCCATGTCTATCTCGCCCGACTCCAACGCCGCGATCAGCGGCTCGCCGAAGCAGTCCGGCGTGGGCAGCTCCACGTCGATGCCGGCGGCCAGGGCCTGGAGGGCGGCCTGCGCCTTCGTGCTCGCGGTGTGGTGCAGTTGCTGGAGGAAGGCCACGGAGAAGTAGTCCGAGACCACCGTGCCGGTGAAGCCGTACGTCCCGCGCAGCAGGTCGGTCAGCAGCGTCGGGTCGCCCGCCACCGGCACGCCGTCGTTGTCCGCGTAGGAGTTCATCACCGAGCGGGCTCCGGCGTGCAGCGCCATCTCGAACGGGGGCAGGATCACGTCGGCCAGCTCGCGCGGGCCGATCGAGACGGGGGCGAGGTTGCGTCCGGCCCGCGAGGCGCTGTAGCCGGCGAAGTGCTTGAGGGTCGCGACGATGCCGGTGGACTCAAGGCCCTGCACATAGGCCGCGCCCAGCGTGCCGACCAGGTAAGGGTCCTCCGCTATGGTCTCCTCGACCCGGCCCCAGCGCAGGTCCCGGGCGACGTCGAGCACCGGCGCCAGACCCTGGTGCACGCCCAGCCGGCGCATGGCCCTGCCGATCCGCTCGCCCACCTGGCGCACCAGCTCCGGGTCGAAGCTGGCCCCCCAGCACAGCGGCGAGGGATAGATCGTGGCCTGCCAGGCCCCGAGGCCGGTCAGGCACTCCTCGTGCACCAGCGCCGGTATCCCCACCCCCGCCCGGGCCAGCTCCCGCTGGGTGTTGGCCACCGCGCGCGCCCCGGCCACCGGGTCCACCGGCGCGGTGCCGAACGCGCGGGTGAGCTGCCCGACGCCGTCGCGCAGCACGTCGGACCAGTCGGCCGGGGGCAGCTGCGAGGAGTGCTGGAATGGCGCGACCTGCCCCGAAGTGGCGTCCGCGCCGACCCAGACCCCGTACAGCTGCGCGGCCTTCTCCCGCACCGACATCCGCGGTATGAGGTCCCTGACCCGGTCGGCGGGCGAGGCGGCCGAGTCGCGCCACAGGTCGGCGGGCGCGGTGATCTCTATAGCCATGTGCGGCAGTCCTTAATCGGGAGGCGTGCCTTCCCGTCCGGGGGTGGAAGCGGGTGCCCGGGCAGTCCGGGCACCGGCGAGCAGTGCGGCGCGGCGCCGCGGGTCGGTGGTATCGGGAACGAGCCAGGACACGACCGCGGCGCCCCGGGCGCGAGGGCCCGGGACGCACCGCCGCGTCCGCTGCGGGGTGGGGACTTCAGGGCTCGCGGCGGGGCGGGGCGGTGGAGCCGCGCACGACCAGCTCGGTGGCCAGGGTCAGATGCGTGCGCTCCACCGGCTGCTCCCGGATCAGCCGTATCAGCAGCTCCACCGCGCGTTCGCCCATCGTCCGGATGGGCTGGTTGACGGTGGTCAGCGGCGGGGTGCACAGCGCCGATTCCGGTATGTTGTCGAATCCGACCACGGACACGTCCTCGGGCACCCGCAGCCCGAGCTCCCGCGCGACCTCTATCGTCGCGATCGCCGAGACGTCGTTGGCGGCGAACACCGCGGTCGGGCGCCGCGCACTGCCGAGCAGTTCGCGTGCCGCGACGGCCGAGAGCTCCGGGTCGTACCCGCCGACGCGCACCAGCGCGTCGTCGAAGGGCACCCGGGCCGCGGCCAGCGCCTCCCGATAACCCTCCTCGCGCAGCTTCGCGGACTGCAGGTCCGAACGCCCGGCCAGCAGCGCGATCCGCCGATGTCCGAGGCCGAGCAGATACTCGGTGGCCAGTCGCGCCCCGGTCAGGCTGTCCGCGTCCACGGTCGGGAAGTCCGAGGAGCCGGTGTGCGGATCCACGGCGACCACGGGCGCGCCGTACTGCAGATCCACGACCGTCGGGGTCACCAGGACCGCCCCGTCCACCAGCGTGCCGCTGAGCCGGGAAAGGTAGCGCTTCTCCCAGCCCACCATGTCGCCGGCGCGGCCGCCCGCGCTGTAGACGACCAGTTCGAAACCGCTGCCGCGGATGGCGTCGGCCGCGCCCTTGAGCAGCTCGGTGCTGAACGGCTCGAGGTCCGCGACCAGGATGCCGATCACGTTGGTGCGGTGGTTGCGCAGGCTCTGCGCGACCAGGCTCGCCTCGTAACCGAGCTCACTGATAACGGCCTGGACGCGGGCCATGGTGTCCGCGGCCACGCCGTAACGCTGGTTGATGACCTTGGACACGGTGGCGACCGAAACGCCGGCCCGTTCGGCGACGTCGCGGATGGTGACTCGGGCTCTGGGCTGATGCACGCCGCCACCTTAGCTTTAGAAATCGTTATCGACAACGATTGACAAGCCAGAAACACGCGCGCAAACTCATCGCCAGCCCCCAGTGCCCGCGGGGGTCCAGGTGCGACAACGACGACGGACAGGGGTACTTTCCACGATGACGAGGAAGACACGCGGCGCGACGGCTCTCGCGATCGGCATGGGGCTCGCACTCGCCGCGAGCGGCTGCGCCGGCGGAAGTGACGCCGCCAGCAGCGGCGGATCTGCCGGCGGCAAGGTCACGATCACGTTCTGGGAGAACGCGACGAACGGCCCTGACGGTCTGAACTACTTCCAGAGCGCGGCCAAGCAGTTCGAGGCACAGCACCCGAACGTCACGATCCAGTACCAGACGATCCAGAACGAGGACTTCGACGGCAAGCTGCAGACCGTCCTGAACGCGAACTCGGCCCCTGACATCTTCCTGCAGCGCGGCGGCGGCAAGATGCTGGCCGAGGTCCAGGCCGGCCAGCTCCAGCCGCTCGACCTCAACGCCACCGACCAGGCGAACGTCGGCGCCGGGGCGCTGAGCAGCGAGACCATCAACAGCCAGGTCTACGCGCTGCCCTTCGACACCCAGCCCGAGGGCATCTACTACAGCAAGGACCTGTTCCAGCAGGCCGGGATCACCTCGACGCCGACGACGATAGCCGAACTCGAGGCGGACGTCGCGAAGCTCAAGGCGATCAACGTCGCGCCGATCGCGGTCGGCGCCAAGGACGCCTGGCCCGCCGCGCACTGGTACTACAACTTCGCCCTGCGCGAGTGCAGCCAGGCCACCATGACGAGCACGTCCACCTCGCTGAAGTTCACCGACCCGTGCTGGACCAAGGCCGGCGACGACCTGAGCGCGTTCCTGAAGGTCAACCCGTTCCAGAACGGCTTCCTGACCACCGCGTCGCAGCAGGGCGCCGGCTCCTCCGCCGGCATGCTGGCCAACCACAAGGCGGCCATGGAGCTCATGGGCAGCTGGGACCCCGGTGTGATCAGCAGCCTGACCCCGGACCAGAAGCCGCTGCCGGACCTCGGCTGGTTCCCCTTCCCGGCCGTGGCCGGCGGCCAGGGCGACCCGAGCGCCATCATGGGCGGCAGTGACGCGTACTCGCTGGCCAAGAACGCGCCGAAGGAAGCCCTCGAGTTCCTCGAGTTCCTGGTGACCAAGGACCAGCAGGAGGCCTACGCCAAGGCGTTCCAGTCGATCCCGGTGAACCAGGCCGCGCAGTCGGTGATCACCCAGTCCTACAACGTCTCGGCGCTCCAGGCCGCCAACAAGGCCGCCTACTCCACGCTCTACCTCGACACCCAGTACGGCGAGAACGTGGGCAACGCCCTGAACACCGCGGTGGTGAACCTGATGGCCGGCAAGGGCACCCCCGCCGACATCGTCTCGGCCGCCAACGAAGCCGCCGCGAAGGGCTGAGTACGTAGACCATGAGCGAAACCCTGGGTACTGACACCGCCACCGGGCGCCAGTCGCAGGGCACGCACCGAGCCGGGGACGCGGCCCAACCCACGTCCCCGGCTTCGCCGCGAGCGGCCGTACGCCGCCGCGGCCGTGCCAGAATGCGGCTCGAGATCGCGCTCCTGTCCGGGCCGGCGATCCTCGTGTTCGTGGCCTTCGTGATCTTCCCGGTCGCGGTCGCCGCCTACTACGGCTTCTACCGGTGGCACGGCTACGGCCCGGCCACCGACTGGGTCGGCCTGAACAACTACCGGCTGATCTTCACCGACCCCGCGTTCCAGCAGGTGCTCTGGCACAACCTGCTGATCGTGGTGCTCTCCCTGATCATCCAGGGCCCGCTGGCGATCATCCTGGCCCTGCTGCTGAACCAGAAGATCCGCGGCCGCGGGCTGATCCGCCTGCTGATCTTCGTGCCCTACGTCATCTCCGAGGTCATCGTCGGCACCGCCTGGAGCCTGATCCTGCAGGGCAACGGCGCCTTCAACGACCTGCTGGCGAACATCGGCCTGGGCTCGCTGCAACACGACTGGCTGGCCGACCCGAACCTGGCCCTGTGGACGCTGATGGCCATCATCTCGTGGAAGTACATCGGCTTCGCGGTGATCCTGATGCTCGCCGGCCTGCAGTCCATCCCCGAGGAGATCTACGAGGCCGCCGCGCTCGACGGGGCCACGTTCTGGCAGATGCAGCGGCGCATCACGGTGCCGCTGCTCGGGCCGACGATCCGGATCTGGGGATTCCTCTCCATCATCGGCTCGCTACAGCTGTTCGACCTCGTCTACATCATCTGGGGCCAGTACGTCTCCGGCACGGCGGGCACCTCGACCATGGCGATCTACATGGTCGCCCAGGGCCGGGACGCGGGCAACTACGGCTACGGCAGCGCCGTGGCGGTCGTGATGTTCCTCATCTCGCTCGTGGTCGCCCTGATCTACCAGCGCTTCGTCCTGCGCCGTGACCTGCGCGGCGCCGTCACCGAAGGAGCCGTGTGATGGCCGCGACGTCCGCCGCACCGCGGTCCTACCGCCCCCGCGCCCGCCGGGCCAAGCCGGACAAGTGGGGCAGCCCGGTCACCTACTTCATCGCGCTGCTGTTCATCGCGGTCTGCATCGCGCCGGTGCTCTACATCGTGATCGGCGGCTTCCGCACCAACTCGCAGATCACCGTCAGCCCGGCCGGGCTGCCGCATCCCTGGGTCATCAGCAACTACACCGGCATCCTGCAGTCCTCGACCTTCTGGGGCGAGTTCGCCAACTCCGCCATCGTGGGCCTGGCCAGCAGTATCGCCATCGTCGTGCTGGGCCTGATGGTGAGCTTCGTGATCGCGCGCTACGACTTCAAGCTCAAGGGGGCGATGTACTCCCTGTTCGCCGCCGGGCTGATGTTCCCGATGGTCATCGCGATCACCCCGCTCTACATCGTCATCAAGGACCTGAACCTGATCGACAACCTGGCCGGGGTGATCGTGCCGGAGATCGCCTTCGGCCTGCCCACCACCGTGATCATCCTGGTGCCGTTCCTGCGGGCCATTCCCAAGGAGATCGAGGAGGCCGCCTCGCTCGACGGCACCAGCCGGCTCGGGTTCTTCGTCCGGATGGTGCTCCCGCTCTCGCTGCCCGGCGTGGTGACCGTCGGCATCCTGGCGTTCATCGGCAGCTGGAACAACTACGTCCTGCCGCTCTACATCCTCAACTCGCAGGCGAACTTCACCCTGCCGCTGGGCGTCCAGGCGTTCTCCTCGCAGTACTCCACGGACACGGCGAAGGTACTCGCCTTCACCTCGCTGGCCATGCTGCCCGCGCTGGTCTTCTTCTCGATCTTCCAGAAGCGGATCGTGGGCGGCCTGACCGGCGCCGTGAAGGGCTGAATCAGGACCGCGACGCCCCCGCGAAAGCCCCTGCCCCTGCCGTGCTCCCGGCAGGGGCAGGCGTCGTCGTGCACCCGGTCGCCGGCCCCGCCCGGCCTCAGCCCTCCGGGGCCGCTAGGAGCCGGCCGGCCGAGCCTCGGGATCGAAGTCGTAGAGCCAGTTCGTGGCGGCCGGGTAGGCGCGCGGGAAGACGACCGGCATGATCACGTCGCGGACGCGGGCCTGGATCGGGCCCATGGTCTTGGCATCCCGGTTGCGGCGGGCCGCGGCGGCCATCTTTCTCAGCCGCTGCTGCCTGGCCTGGTCGAACGCGGTCAGCGCCGCGGCGAGCGTGGGTGCGCCGCGGAGGTGTCGGGCCAGCACGACGGCGTCTTCCAGGGCCATCGACGCACCCTGACCCGCGCCGACCGGGTGGACGGCGTCGCCGATCAGCACGGTGCGCTCGCCGTCGTGGCGGCACGGGGTGGCCGGCAGGACGTGGGTCAGGGTGCGTGTGTCGACGCGGGCGTGTTCGAGGACGGCCGCGGCGTGCCGCGAGTCGCGGAAGATCGCGGCCAGTTCGGCCGGGCCGGTGCGCGCGAGCCGGGCGGGGTCCGGTTCGGCGCGCTCGCTGACCTGGGCGTTCCACCAGACGGTTCCGTCGGGGGCGGTGAGGTGCACGAAGGCCCCGCCCCGGGAGAAGACCATGTTGAACACGCCCGGGGTGGTGTCCACACCGTGCGCGGGCGCCGGCGCGGTGCCGGAGACGCTGTAGACCCCGGCGTAACGGGGCGCTGCGGCCCCGGGGTTGAGCACCGTGCGCACCACGGACCACAGGCCGTCGGCACCGATCACCAGATCGGCGCACTGAGTTAGCTCCCTGAGATCCTCGGCTCCGCTGACGCGGCGCCCGACGGTGATCTGAGCGCCGGCCGAGTCGGCCGCCGCACGCAGGGCGGAGACGAGGTCGGCGCGCCGCAGGGTGACGCTCGGACGGGGGTCGGTGGCGCGCCGGTTGCGGGCGACCTGGCCGAGGCACTTGCCCCGCGCCGACCACATGCGCTGCTCGGGCACGTCGAAGCCGGCTCGCGTCACGGCCTGCGCGAGGTCGCCGCCGAGTGCGTCGAGGCAGCGCAGACCGTTGGCGGCGAGGCTGACGAAGGACCCGACGACGCCGGCCGGGTCCGGGCGGGCTTCGTGGACGGTGACGCGGACGCCGAGCCGGGCGAGGGCCAGCGCGGCGGCCGAACCGGCCACTCCCCCACCGATGACGGCGACCTGCTCGATCGTTCTGATGCTGGCCATAGGCATGATGCGCCTCCCGAATCGACATTCACCGAATCTAAATTCGGCGAATCTGGCTCCAGTATGCTGGGCCCGCACGCAGAGGTCAACGCCGCGGCCGCGGCCCAGCCGGATCGGAGGGCCGGGAGCATGACCGGCACGCGCAGGGAGAAGTCCGAGCAGACGCTGGCCGCACTCAAGGAGGCGGCCCGCCGCCAGTTCCTGGAACGCGGCTATCTGAACACGAAGATCACCGACATCACCCGCGCCGCGGGGCGGGCGACCGGCGTGTTCTACGACCATTTCGCCAGTAAGGAAGCGCTCCTGCAGGCGCTGCTCGCGGACATGCACGCGCAGGGCGACGCGGAGATCGCCGGCCCCGACGCGGACGGCGGCGGCGAGGGCGGCGAACAGCACAACCTGGCCGACCGGCGGCACCTGCACGCGCACCTGGCCGCCGGATGGGCGGTGATGTCGGCGAACCTCCCGGTCGTCGCCGCGCTGTACGAAGAGAGCGTCGCCGCGGGCCCGGGTTCGGGACGCGCCTGGCAGCAGCTGACGCAGAGCACCGAGCCGTTCCGCGACCACCTCACCGAACTACGCGAAGCCGGGCACCCGCTGCCAGGCCGCCCCGAACTCGTCGCGGCGACGATGGGCGCGATGCTCTCGTCCCTCGCCTACGCCCTGCTGCCCCTGTCCGAACGCCCCTACTCGGACGCCGAGATCCTGGACACGCTCACCGACCTCCTGCTGCACGGGATCGCCGGCGGTTCGTAGGCCACGGTGAGGGCATGCGCTTGGAGTGGGTTGCTCGGGCGGCGTTGACCGATCAGCATGTTCGGGTGAGCGAACAGGGTGAGGGTGTTTGGGCGCCGAGTTTCACTGTGGCCAGGCGCTTCAGGGTATGGCGTTACTCCGTGAGCCATCAAACGCTGCTGCTCCGAAGCAGCGTCCGGTTCGCTGGAGATCACACTCTCGACGCCTGGTTCGACGGTGTCGCGGCCACGAATCTGCACCAGGGCTTCGAGCCGCTGACCGTCCGAGCCGCCGAGCCCGACGAACGCGAGAGGATCTTCGCCTGGTCGGCGGCCGACATCCACGATGTACACCGGCGGCCACCGCTGTGCCTGATCCTCGCTTCGTCCGAACCGGACGGCTTCGTGGTCTGCGCGCACGCGCGTATCGAAGCGAATCGCCACGGCCCGCAGTCGGGCGAGCTCCCCGAAACGGCGGATCCCGGCACGGCTCGAACCCTGTGGTACGCCGGGCCGAGCAAAGACCCCGCGCGGCGACACGAATACATGGCCCTCGACGTCAACCAGGGCATTGAAGCAGGGCACTGAAATAGAGGCGGCAAAGGCGGGGGCGGCACGAACCGGTCAGATCATTCCGCGGCCCTGAGGCAGTGCGTGGGTGCCCCGGCGTATCGCCTGCCGGGTGATCGAGACCGACAGTGGCGCGAGCGGACCGATCCCGATAGATTTGAACGCGTTCAATTCTACTGGGGGGAATCGATGCACAGTCCTGCGATGGCGAGCACCATCGAGCGGCGCTTACTCGTCAACTACCGGCTCGATCCCGAGGTGGCCGCGCGCCTGCTGCCGCGGGGGATGCGGCCGGATCTGTCCGGCGGGTACGCGGTCGGGGGGATCTGCCTGATCCGGCTTTCCCGGCTGCGGCCGACGGGGCTGCCCACCCGCGTCGGGGTGAGCACGGAGAACGCCGCGCACCGGATCGCCGTGGAGTGGGACGGGCCGAACGGGGCGGAGCGCGGCGTCTACATTCCGCGGCGCGACACCTCTTCCCGGCTCACCACGGCCGTCGGCGGGCGGCTGTTCCCGGGAGAGCACCACCATGCCCGATTCGACGTGCGCGAATCAGAGGGCAGACTGCGGGTCTCCTTCTCCAGCTCGGACGCCACCGCGCATGCGGGCGTGGACGTCGTCGTGGATGACGTGCTCCGTGACAGCGTGCTGTTCGGGGACGTCTCGGCGGCCTCCCGCTTCTTCCGAGACGCCCCCGTCGGCTGCTCGGCGCGCTCCACCGGGACCAGGCTCGACACGGTGAAGCTGAGCACGGACGGATGGGCGGTCACGCCGACCAGGCTGCTGTCCGTGCAGTCGAGCTACTTCGGCGACCCGGCACGCTTTCCCGCCGGAACCGCTCAGCCCGACAGTGCCCTGCTGATGCGCGATGTGCCCGCGCTCTGGACCACGCAGCCCGAGCCCGTTCTCCGCTGACTCGCACTCACGGATCGACGCGGGCCGGCGCAGGTCAGAGTGTCACGGGAGTCCCGCCGAAGGTGACCACGAGGTGGCCGTCGGAGGCGAAGGACCAGCCGAGGGCGCCGCTGTAGGCAGCGCAGCGGGAGCCGTTGGTACCGGTCCAGAACTGGTCGGTGGAGTCCGTCTGGCCGGAGAGCTTGTCGTTCGTGCCGTCGAGGACGGTGAAGCGGCACGAGGTGTCGTCGGTGAAGATCGAGTCGCCGGTCTCCCAGTGGAAGTTGCGCTCGGCGTTGTCGATGCTGACGTCGTCGCTCACGGTCATGTCGCCGGGGTTGCTGTTGTAGGTGAACCCGTCGTGCCCGTTGTCGACGGCGATGTCGTGCTCGACGATGTGGTTGACCGCGATCTTGTCCCCGCCGAGCTTGAAGCCGTTCTTGTCGCCGTTGGCGGCCTGGGTGCCGTCGGTCAGCGTGCCCTGGTCGTAGGAGAGCGAGTACTCGATCGTCACGGGGCTGATGGCGCCGGTGTCGGTCTTGGTGAACAGGTCGTAGCCGTCGTCGATGTTGTTGTGCGAGACGTCGTACATGAAGACGTTGCCGGGGCCGACGGTCAGCTTCGCGTCGAAGCCGTCGGCGTTCTCGCCGGTGGAGTCGTCGTTGTCGTAGGCCTCCGAGCTGATGACCACATTGTCCGAGGGCCAGTCGCTCTGCGCGGTGGTGGAGTCGATCCGGGAGATCTGCAGGCCGGTGTCGCGGTTGTCCCGGACCACCACGCGCTCGATCGTGTTGTGGCTGCCGCCGACCGCGATGCCGTTGTCCCCGGCGTGCTGCACCACCAAGCCGTAGATGTGCCAGTAGGTGGCGTTGACCTGGAGGCCGCGGTTGGTCGAAAGCTCGGTCTGCGCGGAGAAGTCGAGCACCGGGGTCTCTCCGGGGTACGCCGAGAGGGTCTTGAGGGCGCTCGCGGTGCCGTCGTTGCCGGGCGCGATGGTGATCGTGGAGGCGTAGTCGTAGGTGCCGCCGCGCATGTAGATGGTGCCGCCGGCGCCGATCCGGGTGAGCGCGGAGGCGAGTGTGGTCGGGGCGGCGAGCGTTCCGGCCGCGCCGTCGGTTCCGTTCGTGGCCACGTAGAGGGCGCCGGTGACCGGGGAACCGGTCGCGCTGGCGGACGCCGAGACCGAAGCGGACGCCGACGCAGATGCCGACGCCGACGCCGAAGCAGAGGGCGGCGACGTGGTGCTCGTGCCGGAGGCGGAGTCGAGGTTCCAGGACTTCGTCGCGGTGGTGTCGCAGCTGTTCTGCACGACCAGGGTGCCGGCGCTCGTACCGTTGCCGGACGTGTTCAGGCACTTGCCGCTGTTGACGTCGACCAGCTGGTACGCGCTGCCGGAGGCGGTCAGCGTCCACTGCTCGTTCGCGGAGCCGTCGCAGGCCAGTTGCTCGACCGCCTTGCCGGCCGAGGTCGACGCGCCGGCGACGCCCAGGCACAGCCCGCCGGCCGACGAGGCGATGCTGTATCCGGAGCCTGACGTGGTCAGGGTCCAGGTCTGGTTCGCGGATCCGGTGCAGCCGCTCACGTCGACCTGGACGCCGCCGGCCGCGCCGGCGCCGGGCAGGTCGAGACAGAGCCCACCATCGGCGTTGACGATCGTGTAGCTGCCCGGCCCGGCGGCGGCGACCGCGGCGCCCGGCAGGATGACGACGAGGAGCGCACCGACCAGCGTGGCGGCGGCGGCCGCGGCGGTGCCGGCGAGCAGGCGGGTACGCCTGCGCAGGTGCGGGAGTACGGCGTTGTGGCGGAGTTTCATGGGGGAATGCCTCCACGGCCCGTGGTGAATGAGGGGTGTAGGAAGCCGCCACCCTCATAGCAGCCGTGTCGCGATGACCATCGCGTGGCGTAACTTACGGCCGCCGCGCGGGCTTGGCAAGCGTCGGGCCGAAGTTTTCCCGCCGGGCGGCCGGCCTGCGAGCCAGAGTACGTATTCCGGCGGCGCCTCTTGACGGCCCTCCCGGATGGTCAGTACCTTGCGTCCAAGACGAGTTAGTAAACCTAACTTACGAGGACTCACTCCCTACCCACCCGCTCACCTTGGAGCGTGCATGAGCGTGCGTCAGAAGAAATCCCTGGCCGCGGCCGTCGGGCTCGGCCTGGTCGGGGCCCTGCTGCTGCCCGGCCCGCAGGCCTTCGCGGCGAACGCGCCGCAGTTGCGCGTGGACCAGGACGGCTACGTCCAGAACGGCACCAAGATCGCCTACCTGATGGCCACCAAGGCCCTGACCGGCGAGACCTACACCGTGGTCGATGCGGCCGGCACCACCGTCGCCAGCGGCTCGGTCACCACGACCAGCCGGGGCAGTTGGAACTCCGCGTACCCGGACGTCTATCCGATCGACTTCTCCTCGGTCACCGCCGACGGGACCTTCACCGTCCACGTGGCCGGGACGGCGAAGGTGACCTCGGACGCCTTCGGGATCGAAAGCGCCGCGGCGCTCTACGGCCCGCTGGTGGGAGACGGCGTCAACTTCTTCGAGAACCAGCGCGACGGCGCGGACCAGGTGTCCACCGCGACCCTCGGCCGTCAGGCCTCGCACCTGAACGACGCGAGCGCCACCGTCTACCACACCCCGACCTTCATCGCGGGCAGCGACGGCGGCACCGACGACCAGATCAGCGGCGCGCTCTCGGCCATCTCCGGGGCGAGCCCGGTCGACGCCGAGGGCGGCTGGTTCGACGCCGGCGACTACCTGAAGTTCACCTTCACCACCGGCTACGCCGACGACCTGCTCTACGCCTCGGACCTCGCGCTCGGCTCCGCGGCCCCGGCCGCCCTGACCACCGAGGCGCAGTACGGCATCGGCTACCTGAACAACATGTGGAACTCCTCGACCAAGACCCTCTACCTCCAGGTGGGCATCGGCGAGGGGGACGAGTCGGACTACTACGGCGACCACGACCTGTGGCGGCTGCCGCAGGCCGACGACTCGGACACGGCCTCCACCGACTACTACGCCGCGGCCCACCGCCCGGTGTTCGAGGCGGCGGCGCCGGGCGCGCTGATCTCACCCGACGTCGTCGGCCGGGTCGCCGCCGCGTTCGCCTTCGCCGCCCAGCAGTATCAGCTGGCCGGCGACTCCGCCGACGCCCAGACCGAACTCGCCAAGGCGACCTCGCTCTACGCCATGGCCGACACCTCCGCCGCCGAGAACGACAAGCTCACCTCGACGCTGCCGGAGGCCTACTACCCGGAGGGCATCTGGCACGACGCGATGGAGCTGGCCGCGACCGAGATCGTGCGCGCCGAGCAGGACCTGGGTGACGCCCAGTCGAGCTATGCGACGTACCTCACCCAGGCGGCGACCTGGGCTTCGGACTACATCTCGGACGACTCCGGCCAGGACACCCTCAACCTCTACGACGTCAGCGCCCTGGCCCACTCCGACCTGGTCACCGCGATCACCGACGCGGGCACTCCGGCGGGGCTCGCCGTCACCACCGCCGGCCTGATCGCCAACCTCAAGGCGCAGCTGGCCGCCGCGGCCAAGACGGCCGGCACGGACATCTTCCACGCCGGCGGCGACTACGCGGACTTCGACGTCGACTCGCACACGTTCGGCTTCATCTCCACCGAGGCGCTGTACCAGAAGCTGAGCGGAGACACCGAATACGCGGCGTTCGCGGGCGAGCAGCGCGACTGGCTGTTGGGCGCGAACGCCTGGGGCACCAGCTTCGTGGCCGGGGTCGGGACCACGTACCCCACGTGCATGGGCGGCCAGCTGGAGAACCTCTCCACCGCGGTGGACGTCGGGGCCGTGGTCAACGGCCCCAACGGCACCTCGAACTTCTCGGGCGGACTCGGCAGTCTGATGTCCGGGATGGTCAGCTGCAAGCACGATTCGTTCACCACCTTCACCGGCCACGGCTCCGAGTACGTCGATGACGTGCGCTCCTGGCAGTCCAGCGAACCCGCCCTGGACATGACCGGCAGCCTGGTCCTGGCCAGCTCGCTGCAGGAAGCGCTGCTCGGCTAGGCACGTGGCACCCTTCCGTTCGGGAAGGCCGTGGTCAGATCCCGATCACGACTTTCCCGAACGGATTCCCGTCGCGGTAGTACCGATAGGCGGCCGCGGCCTGATCGAACGGGAACCGCCGATCGATCACCGGCCGCAGCCGGTGCGCGGCCAAGGCGGCGTTCATGGCTTCGAAGTCGGTCCGGCTGCCGACCGCGATGCGGCGGATGGAGACGTAGTTGCCGAAGAAGGGGTCTGTCACGGGTTCGGCGGCCGGGAAGGCGCCGATCAGGGTGACGCGGGCGTTGAAGGCGGCCGCGGCGGCGGACTGCGGGAGCGTCGAGAGGCCGACGGCGTCGATGACGTGTTCGACACCGTCGCCGTGGGTCAGCTCTCTGACTGCCCTCCCCCAGTCGGGTGTGCGGCTGCGGTCGATCGCCTCGTCGGCGCCGAGCGCGAGCAGCCGCCTCACCTTGTCCGCCGACGAGGTGATCGAGACGACGCGCGCTCCGTGCAGCCGGGCGAACTGCACCGCGAACAGCGCCACCGGACCGGTCCCGACGGTGAGCACCGTCTCTGCGGGCGTCGGCGGGTCGGGCTTGGTCACCGCCGCCCAGGCCACGACACCGGCACAGCTCAGGCACGCCGCCTCGGCATCCGTGAGGTGCTCGGGGACCTGGACGACCGATTCGTCCTCCAGCAGCACGTAGTCGGCCAGCCATCCGTCATGGTTGGCGCCGTACTGCTCGCGTACGTGCTCCAGCCGCTGCGGGCCGGCGATCCAGCGCTGGAAGTACGTGCTGGTCACCCGGTCGCCGACGGCGGCGCGGATGGCTCCGGGGCCCACCGCGACCACCTCGCCCACGCCGTCCGCCAACGGGACCACGCCGGGCGTCGCGGGCAGCGGGTAACTGCCGTCCATCAGCATCAGATCACGGCGATTGAGCGACGCGGCCCGCGCCCGGACCAGGATCTGCCCGGGGCCCGGCGTGGGCTGCGGCCGGGTGCCGAGCCCCAGGCCGTCCGGTTCGTGCCGCGGATCGAGGTGGAATGCGCGCGAGGTCGTCGGCCGGTCCGGTCCCGCGCAGGGTGCGTCGGTGAGTTCTTGCGTCGTCATGCCGACGAGTCTCGACGCCGGACCGTGGCCCGCGCGATTCCCTGGAGGGAATGGCGCGGGCGCACCGGCGGCGGCGAGGATGGCCCGGTGACGATCGTGGCGGAACTCGGCCGATTTCCCGGCGAACTGCGCCGGTGGCGCCTGCTGCGGCACTGGAGCCAGCTGGAGCTGGCGATCGCCGCCGACACCACCCAGCGGTATCTCAGCTTCCTGGAACAGGGCCGGTCCCGGCCCGGGCGCGCCATGGTGATCCGGCTGGCCGAAACCCTGGGCCTGACGCTGCGCGAACGCAATGGGCTGCTGCTGTCGGCCGGTTACGCGCCGGCGTTCGAGGAGTCCGGCCTCGACGCGCTGCGGCTGGAGCCGGTGCGGGAGGCCTTGCGCGGCGTCCTCGAGGGCCATCTGCCCTATCCGGCGGTGATCGTCACGCAGCGCGGCGTCCTGATCGACGCCAACGCGGCCTTCGACCTGTTCGCCGAGGGCTGCGATCCGATGCTGCTGGATCCGCCGGTGAACGTGCGCAGACTGGCGTTGCATCCCGAGGGCATGGCGAGACGGATCCTCAACCTCCCGGAGTGGGGCCGTCATGTCACCGAGGCCATGCGCCGCCGCCTCCGGGCCAGTCCCGATCCGGAGCAGCAGGAGTTGCTCGAGGAGCTGGAGAGCTACCTGCCCGAGGTCCGGCCCGGTCCGGACTATCTCGGGTTCGCCGTGCCGCTGCGGCTGCGCGGCGACGCGGGCGAGCTCAGGCTCATCACGACGCTCACCACGTTCGCCACGGCCACCGACCTGTCCCTGGCGGAACTGCATCTCGAAGCGTTCCTGCCCGCCGACGCGGCCACCTCGAAGTATCTGCGGGACCGCGCCGGCGGGATGTGACGGTGCGTCTGCTGTCAGGGCACCAGGCTGAACGCCTGGGACGCGGTCCCGTCGCAGGTGTCCTGGGCGAGCTGAACTCCGCTGCCGGTGGAGGGCGCGTCGAGGCACAGGCCCGAGTTGTCCGCGGCGAAGGTGAAGTAGCCGGAGTACTGCAGGGTCCCGGAGAACAGGGCGTTGGTGTTCCCGGTGCCTCCGTAGTTCCAGGTCTGGAGCGGAACGCCTGGACCGGTGGCCCCCACCCCGCCGGTGATGTTCCAGCTCTCACCCTCGGACTGGGAGTTGTCGTTGAGCACCTCGTACTCGCCGCTCACCGACGTCGGCGTGAATTGCCACAGCTGGCTGGCCGCACCCGTGCAGGCCGACTCCACCACGGCGGTGCCGTTCGCGGTCGAACCGCCAGACGCGCTCGCGCACAGCCCGGAGTTCTCGTTCACCACCTCGTACCAGCCCGCGCTGTTGATGCCGGAGTTGGGTACCAGGCTGAACGCCTGAGCCGTGCCGCCGTTGCAGGTGTCCTGCACGAGTTGAACGCCGCTGGCGGTGGAGGGCGCGTCGAGGCAGAGGCCGGAGTTGTCGGCGGCGAAGGTGTAGTAGCCCGAGGAGCCGAGCTTCGCGTTGAACAGGGCGTTGGTGTTCCCGGTCCCGCCATAGTTCCAGGTCTGGAGCGCCACGCCCTGGCCGGTGGCCCCCACCCCGCCGGTGATGTTCCAGCTCTCACCCTCGGACTGGGAGTTGTCGTTGACCACTTCGTATTCGCCGCTGACCGAGGTCGGCACGAACTTCCACAACTGGCTGGCCGCACCCGTGCAGGCCGACTCCACCACGGCGGTGCCGTTCGCGGTCGAGGCGCCGGACGCGGTCGCGCACAGCCCGGAGCTCTGGTTGGCCACCTCGAACCAGGACGAGGTGACGCCGGATGGGGCGAAGCTCATCGAGTGGACGTTCCAGCCCCCGTTGTCCTGGTCCAGGACGAGCGTCTGGGTGCCCGCGGGCAGGGTGACGGTCGCGGTCACCGTCGTCCAGTTCTGCCAGCCTCCGGTGTCGGGGACGTTGATATCGCCGGAAAGGTTGGTCCCGGCGAGGTTGGCCAGGTGGAGGCCGTCGGTGACGCCGCTGGGAGAGGCCAGGCGCAAGCTCACCGTATAGGTGCCGGCGCCGGCCGCGTTGACGGTGTATCGGGTCCACTGCCCGCCACCGGTCCAGCCCAGGTCGTATCCGGCACCCGTGCCGGTGGTACCCGTGGTGTCACCGGTCGTCTCCAGGTCGACCCCGTCGCTGCGGTAGCCGTCGGCGGTGCCGTTGACCGAGCTGACGTCGTAGCCCACGCCCTGTCCGCCGGTGTCGTAGTTGGCGGCCTGCACGGTGCCCGGCACTTCGGGGGCGGCGCCGCCGTAGGCGCCTTCGCCCGCGGGGGTGCTGCTGTAG
>FSXZ01002868.1_pt1 | contig 23378 bp, 22 predicted proteins | sample 1638121 | NCBI WGS metagenome assembly FSXZ01 (sample SAMEA3914788, study PRJEB12502) | metagenome | biome: forest; material: soil | place: Canada | collected 2011-07-03 | depth 0.1 m
GACAAGATCAGCCCCTGACCGCATAGTTGCAGGTCAGGGGCTGTTCACGCTGGTAGTGGCAGGTGCAAGGTTCGAACTTGCGTAGGCTGAGCCGACGGTTTTACAGACCGCTCCCTTTGGCCACTCGGGCAACCTGCCTAGCGCCGTCCCGTAGGACAGGCTCTGAGAAGGATAGCGGATGTCAACCCATGGGTCAGCCCGCAGATCACATCAGGCCGGACAACCGTCCCGCCCGCGCGGCCCGCAGCCCGCCCGCCCGCGCGCTAACCTGGGCTGGTGGCTTCGGAATCCTCATTCGACATCGTGTCCAAGCTCGACCACCAGGAAGTCGACAACGCGCTGAACCAGACGGTCAAGGAGATCGGCACGCGGTTCGACTTCCGGGGCGTCGGCGCCTCCATCGCCTGGTCCGGGGATCACGGCGTGGAGATCAAGGCCAACAGCGAGGAACGCGCGAGCGCCGTGCTGGACGTCTTCAAGGACAAGCTGGTCCGGCGCCAGGTCTCGCTGAAGGTCCTCGACGCGGCCGAGCCGAAGCTCTCGGGCAAGGAGTACCGGCTCAGCGTCACCCTCAAGGAGGGCATCTCCCAGGACGACGCGAAGAAGATCGCGAAGATCATCCGGGATGAGGGCCCGAAGGGCATCAAGGCCCAGGTCCAGGGCGACGAGCTCCGCGTGTCGGCCAAGAAGAAGGACGACCTCCAGGACACCATCGCGCTCCTGAAGGGACGCGAGTTCGACTTCGCGGTCCAGTTCACCAACTACCGGTAACGCCGGGGTCAGCCGGCCGCAGGCCCGGCCAGCCAGGCCCTGATCTCGTCGCCGTGCTCGTCGAGCGCGGGCGGCGGCAGCGGGTAGCTGGCCGGAGTGCGGGACAGCGTGACCGGGTGGGCGGCGGTGGGCACGCCCGCGGCGCCGGTCCCGGCGGTCACCACCGGGTTCAGCCCGAGCTCGGCGGCCAGCGCGAGGCCGAGGTCCACGGTATTGATCGGGCCGCAGGGCACGCCCACGGCGGTCAGGGCCTCGAACCACTCCGCGGACGTCCGGGCCGCGAGCTGCTTGTCCAGGAGCGGCCCGAGCTCGGACCGGTTGGCCGTGCGCTGCGCGTTCCGGGCGAACCGGGGGTCGTCGGCCAGCTCGGGCGCGCCGATGACCGCGCAGAGCCGGCGGAACTGCGTATCGTTCCCGGCCGCGATGACGATCTCGCCGTCAGCGGTCGGCATCGGCTCGTACGGGTACAGGCTGGGGTGGGCATTGCCCATCCGCATCGGGACGACTCCCCCGGCCAGCACGGCGCTGGTCTGGTTGACCAGGCCGGACATGGCGCTGGACAGCAGGCTGGCCTCGACGTGCTGGCCCTCGCCAGTAGCGCTCCGGTGGGCCAGGGCGGCCAGGATGCCGATGGCGGAGTGCAGCCCGGCCATGACGTCGAACAAGGCGACGCCGGCCCGGTAGGGCGGCCCGTCGGCCGCGCCGGTCAGGCTCATCAGGCCGGAGACGGCCTGCACGACCAGGTCGTAGCCGGGCAGGTCCCGCCCGGCCCCGGTGCCGAACCCGGTGATGGAGGAGTAGATGATCGCCGGGTTGGCCGCGCTGACCGTCTCGTAGTCGAGCCCGAACTTGGCCAGGCCGCCCGGCTTGAAGTTCTCCACCATGATGTCGGCCCGGCGGGCCAGCTCCGCCGCGGCGGCGCGATCCGGCCCGGCTCGCAGGTCGAGCACGACCGACCGCTTGTTCCGGTTGATGGCCAGGTAGTAGGTCGACTCCCCGGCCGGGGTAACGGGCGGCTGCCACTGGCGGGTGTCGTCTCCGCCGGGGCTCTCCACCTTGATCACGTCGGCACCCAGGTCGGCCAGGAGCATCGTGCAGTAGGGGCCGGCCAGCACCCGGGAGAAGTCGGCGACCAGGAGCCCGGCCAGCGGGCCGGGGCGGGCGGCCGCGGGGCGCGCCGACGGGAGCGGGCTGTTCATGATCAGCAGGCTACTTCAGCCCGCCCCGGCCGACGGGCCCGCTCCGCCCGCCGCGGAGCCGCCCGCCGGGGTCCGTGCGACTAGGACGCGGCCGCGGCGCGGTGGCGGTACTCGGCCAGGTCACGGGGCCGCTCGCGGACCGGCCGGGTCAGCTCGGCCGGGGCCGGCACCAGCGAGCCGGGCGCGGACAGGACACTGGCCAGGTCGGCGTAGGCGCTGGCCCGGTCGAAGTCGCGGGCGTGGTCGGCGCACCGGCCGCCGCGGACCATCTCACAGTCCCAGCAGCTGGTGGCGGCGGCGCCGCTGGCCCGGTAGACGGCGGCGTCGCCGAGCGCGGCGACCACGATCTCCAGCTGGCGGGGCGTGAGCCCGCTCTCGGCGCGCCCGGCCGCACGGGCGCGCTCCAGCAGCGAGGCGACCGAGGCGGCGTTGCGCTTGTCCCAGTGCACCAGGCGGGTCAGGAACTGCCGGTCACGGCCGCCGAGCCGGACGCCGGCCAGGGCCGCGTCCAGCAGCTGCCGGGCGGTGCCCCGCCGCGGCGCGGCCGCGTCGCAGGCCGGGGCGCCCGGATCCGCGGCGACGGCCACGGGAACCTCGCGCACGGACGCCCGGCGGGGCTGGATGCACGCAGGCGTGGGCACGACGGGCACGGGGGTGGCCGGCTGAGCCTGCACGGCGAGACTAGTCATGAAGCTGGCGCCTCCTCATCCGGCGCGGGGGCCGGTGCTGGCGTCCTGCCTACCCGGCACTGCCGGGTCGGACACTTTGGGTGACAGCAGGACTACGGGAGTATGACGCGCCACTCTGAAGTCAGGTTGACACTCTCCGTAACCAAGATGCGGCGACCTGACCCGCGGCCGACCAGGGCAGACAGTCTTCCCGCCGATCCGCGCCGCCGTGACCCCCGAAACGGGCCGTGCGACGTTAGAATGGAGTGTTACGTCTGAACCTCAGCTCCCCAGCCCCCCTGGGCAGCGCCGACAGGACGCACGCCGGCACCGCGTCATTTCACCCGGCCTCGGCGCGTGGAGGAGGCCTCGAAAGCTGTGACCAAACAGGTCCAGAAGCTCGACCGCGTCATCATCAGGTTCGCCGGCGATTCCGGCGACGGCATGCAGCTCGCGGGCGACCGCTTCACCCAGGAGACCGCTACCTTCGGTAACGATCTCTCCACCCTGCCCAACTTCCCGGCGGAGATCCGCGCGCCGGCCGGGACTCTGCCTGGCGTCTCCAGCTTCCAGCTGCACTTCGCCGACCACGACATCCTGACGCCCGGCGACGCGCCGGACGTGCTGGTGGCGATGAACCCGGCCGCGCTCAAGGCCAACCTGAGCGACGTGCCGCGCGGCGCGGACATCATCGCCAACACCGATGAGTTCACCAAGCGCAACCTCGGCAAGGTCGGCTACGCCGCCAGCCCGCTGGAAGACGGCTCGCTGGACGCCTATCAGCTGCACGCCATCCCGATCACCTCGATCACGGTGAAGGCGCTGGAGAATTTCGATATATCCCGCAAGGACGCCGAGCGGTCCAAGAACATGTTCGCGCTCGGGCTGCTGTCCTGGCTCTATAACCGCCCGGTTGAGGGAACGATGCGGTACCTGGACTCCAGGTTCGGCAAGCTGCCGGTCATCCTCGCCGCCAACAAGGCCGCCTTCACGGCGGGCTGGAACTACGGCGAGACGACCGAGGCGTTCTCGGTGCAGTACGAGGTCGCGCCGGCGGTCATCGCCCCCGGCACCTACCGCAACATCACCGGCAACACGGCGATGGCCATCGGCCTGGTCGCGGCGTCACGCCGGTCCGGGCTGCCGCTGTTCCTGGGCTCGTATCCCATCACCCCGGCCTCCGACATCCTGCACGAGCTGTCCCGGCTCAAGCGCTTCGGCGTGCGCACGTTCCAGGCCGAGGACGAGATCAGCGGCGTGGGCGCGGCCCTCGGTGCCTCGTTCGGCGGCGGGCTCGGCGTGACCAGCACCTCGGGCCCGGGCATGTGCCTGAAGGCGGAGACCGTCGGCCTGGCCGCCTCGGTCGAGCTGCCGCTGATCATCTGTGACATCCAGCGGGCCGGCCCGTCGACCGGCATGCCCACCAAGACCGAGCAGGCTGACCTGCTGATGGCCATTTACGGCCGGAACGGGGAGTCGCCGGTAGCGGTCATCGCGCCGTCGACGCCTGCTGATTGTTTCGACACCGCTATGGAGGCCGTGCGGATCGCGGTCAAGTACCGGACGCCGGTGATCATCCTGTCGGACGGCTACCTGGCCAACGGCTCGGAGCCGTGGCGGGTGCCCGAGGTGGACAGCCTCGCGCGGCTGCGCGACGAGTTCTCGTTCGCCAATACGGCCGACTGGCCCGCGGCCGACAAGAAGAGCGGCGCCTCCGGTTTCCAGCCTTTCCAGCGCGACCCGCAGACGCTGGCCCGGCCGTGGGCCATCCCCGGCACGCCGGGGCTGGAGCACCGGATCGGCGGCATCGAGAAGGCCGACGGTTCCGGCGAGATCTCCTACGACCCGGACAACCACGACCGGATGGTCCGGCTGCGCCAGGCGAAGATCGACGGGATCGCGGCCGACATCGGACCGCTGGAGGTCGATGACCCGGACGGCAACGCGCGCGTCCTGGTCCTGGGCTGGGGCTCAACCTACGGCGCCATCGGCGCCGCCGTCCGCATCATCCGGGCGGCCGGCAGCCCGGTGGCCCAGGCGCACCTGCGGCACCTGTCGCCGTTCCCGGCCAACCTGGGCGAGGTCCTGAGTTCCTACGACAAGGTGCTCGTCCCCGAAATGAACCTGGGCCAGCTTGCGCTGCTCCTGCGCGGCCGGTTCCTCGTCGATGTGATCTCCTATAACCAGGTGCGCGGGATGCCGTTCCGCGCGGCCGAGCTAGCCGATGTCATTCAGGATGTGATCACCAATGTCTGATCCCGCTGGCCCGAGCGGGCCGGCCGCGAGTGAGTTCGCGGCCGGGCCGCGTCGGCCTGCCTCGCTGACGCTCGTCCCCAAGGCCGATGAGAAGCAGTCGACCCGGGACTTCAAGTCCGACCAGGAGGTGCGCTGGTGCCCGGGCTGCGGCGACTACGCCATCCTGGCTGCCTTCCAGGCCTTCCTGCCCGAGCTTGAGATCCCGCGGGAGAACCTGGTCATCGTCTCGGGCATCGGCTGCTCGTCCCGCCTGCCCTACTACGTGAACAGCTACGGGATGCACTCGATCCACGGGCGGGCCCCGGCCATCGCGACCGGCCTGGCGTCCTCCCGGCCCGACCTGTCGGTCTGGGTCATCACCGGCGACGGCGACGCGCTGTCCATCGGCGGCAATCACCTGATCCACGCGCTGCGCCGCAACGTGAACGTCAAGATCCTGCTGTTCAACAACCGCATCTACGGGCTGACCAAGGGCCAGTACTCGCCGACCTCCGAGCAGGGGAAGGTGACCAAGTCGACGCCGTTCGGGTCGCTGGACACCCCGTTCAACCCGCTGTCGCTGGCCATCGGGGCCGAGGCCAGCTTCGTGGCCCGCACCGTCGACTCGGACCGCAAGCACCTGACCAGCGTGCTCCGCGCGGCGGCCGACCATAAGGGCGCCGCGTTCGTCGAGATCTACCAGAACTGCCCGATCTACAACGACGACGCGTTCCTGCCGGTCACCGACCCCGGCACGCGCGATGAGCACCTGGTCCGGCTGGAGCACGGGGAGCCGATCCGGTTCGGTCCGGGCGGCCAGTCGGGCCTGCGGTTCAACCGCTACGGGTCGCTGGAGACGGTGGCGGCCGATGAGGTTCCGGCCGAGACGCTGCTCACCCACGACGCGCACACGGCCGACCCGTCGTACGCGTTCGCGCTGTCGCGGCTGGACGACGCCGGCTTCGATCACACCCCGGTCGGGGTCATCCGGCAGGCGGCGCGGCCCAGCTACGACGAGCTGATGTCGGCGCAGCTCGAGCAGGCCCGTGAGCAGCAGGGCGACGGCGACCTGGCGGAGCTGCTGGCCGGCGGCGACACCTGGCACGTCAGCTAGCCGCGCATGCTGCCCAGCGTCCGGGTCGACCGCTCCGGGCCGGTCACCACGGTCATCCTGGACCGGCCGGAGGTCCGCAACGCGGTGGACGGCCCGACCGCCGCGCGGCTGGCCGAGGCGTTCGCGGTCTTCGAGGCCGACCCGGACGCCGCGGTAGCGGTGCTCACCGGCGCGAACGGCACGTTCTGCGCGGGCGCCGACCTCAAGGCGCTGGGCAGCCCGCAGCAGAACCGCCTGGAGCCGGACGGGGCCGGGCCGATGGGGCCGACCCGGATGCGGCTGTCGAAGCCGGTCATCGCGGCGATAGCCGGGCACGCGGTGGCCGGCGGCCTGGAGCTGGCCCTGTGGTGCGACCTGCGCGTGGCGGAGGAGGACGCGGTCCTCGGCGTGCTCAGCCGGCGGTGGGGCGTGCCGCTCATCGACGGGGGCACGGTACGGCTGCCGCAGGTAGTCGGCCTGGGCCGCGCGCTCGACTTAATCCTGACCGGCCGCCCGGTCCCGGCCCCGGAGGCCCTGGCCATGGGCCTGGTCAGCCGGGTGGTGCCGGCCGGCGCCGCGCGCCGGGAAGCCGAGCAGCTGGCCCGCGAGATCGCCGGCCTGCCGCAGGCCTGCCTGCGCAGTGACCGGACGTCGGTGCTGGACGGGCTCGGCGCGCCCTACGCCGAAGCGATGGCCCGCGAGTTCGTGGTGGGGGTCGCGACGCTGAACGACCCGGGCGTGGTCGAGGGAGTATCCCGGTTCCGCGGCGGCGCGGGCCGGGGCGGCGCGCCGGCCTGACCCGCGGCCCGGCAATCCGCCGGGCGGGCGTGCCAACCGGCTGGCCAGCTGAGCCGTCTCACCTGCGGTAATGGTCTGCTGACGGCGGGGAGTCGGGCATGGGCGGCATACGGCGGGCGCATGCCCTCATCATCCTGGCGGCCAGCGCGGCCGGGCTTGGCCTGGCGGCTGCGCCGCTGGCCAGCGCGCAGGCCGCGGCCGCGCCGCCGGTCTGCGTCTCGGCCGCGCACCCGAAGCTGGCCGCGGAGATGTCCGCTGATATCGCCCGGGCGCTGCGCGGCCGCCGCTCGGTAGCGGGGCTGGCCGCGGCTGACCCCGGCCTGGGCCTGTCCTGCGCGCTGGACGCGGGCGAGCACTTCGACGCGGCCAGCGCGATCAAGGTCACCATCCTGTCGGCCCTGCTGCTCAAGACGGGCGGGCCGGGCTACCTGACCGCCGCGCAGCGGTCGCTGGCCTACGCCATGATCACCCAGTCCAGCAACAGCGCCGCCGACGCGCTCTGGGCGCAGGTCGGCATCAGCGGGATGCAGCGCTTCCTGGACCGGGCCGGGATGACCCACACGGTCCTGAACGCCGCGTGGGGCCTGTCCGGGCTGACCGCCGCCGACGAGCTGACGCTGCTGCGCCTGCTGACCAGCCCTGGCTCCGTGCTGACCACCGCGTCGCGCAGTTACGTCCTGTCGCTGATGGCGCGGGTCATCCCGAGCGAGCGCTGGGGCACCCCGGCCGGGGTCGGCGCGGGCATCACCGTGCACGTCAAGAACGGCTGGCTGCCGTACCCGACCGGCCGGGACTGGCACATCAACAGCCTGGGCGCGTTCGCCGGGCCGGGCACCGCCTACCAGATGGCCATCCTGACCTCGGGGAACCCGAGCATGGGCTACGGCATCGACACGATCCAGGGTGCGGCGCGAGTCATCAACACCGACATCGCGCAGTTCGTCGCCTGGCAGCGCGCGCACCAGGCGGACTAAGCGGGCACAATGGGGCCGTGCTTCCCGACGTCAGCCCGGCCCCGGACCAGGCCTTCCCGGATTTCCGGTTCGCGCCGAACATCGGGGGCCACCCGGATATCTACGAGATCGAGAACCGGGCGCTGGACCAGGCCGGGCACGTGCTGGAGGCCATGCGCGCGCTGGCCCCGTGGGCCGGGAAGACCATCGTCGACCTGGGCTGCGGTACGGGCTTCTGGCTGTCCCGCTACGCCGCCGAGGCGGCCCGGGTCATCGGGATCGAGCCGGACCCGGCCGTCCGGGCCGGGGCCCAGCGCACGGCGCAGGACCTGCCCGGTACCGAGGTCCGGGCCGGCTCGGCCGAGCACACCGGGCTGCCGGACCGCAGTGTCGACGTGGTGCACGCGCGGTTTGCGTACTTCTTCCCGCCCAGCCCGCCCAGCCCGCCCCGCTCGCCGGGCACCGATGCCGGGCTGACGGAGGTACTGCGGGTCCTGCGGCCGGGCGGCACGCTGGTCATGGTCGACAACGACTACCGGTGGGGCGAGTTCGCCACCCTGCTGGCCGCCGCCTCGTCCCGGCCGACCCGTGACGTGGCCGCGGACGTCGACGCGTGGTGGCGGGCGCGCGGCGCGACCCGGCACGAGGTCCGGTCGGACTGGCGGTTCACCCGGCACGCCGACCTGGCCGCGGTCCTGGGCATCGAGTTTCCAGAGCGGGTGGCGCGGGACTGGCTGGCCCGGCATCCGGCCGCGACCGGCCTGACGTACGGGTACGTCCTGTTCGCGGTGACAGCCTAGTTTCGCCGGGATAATGGTTTTCTCTAGATAATCCGGAGCGCAAACTATCCGGTAAGCTTCGCGCATGACCACGATCACGCCGCCGCGGGCCGAGCCGGACCTCAGCTTCCTGCTGTCGCACACCAGTCACGTGCTCAGCACGCGGCTCACGGCGGCCCTGGCCGAGATCGGGATGACGGTGCGCGGGCACTGCGTGCTGGTGCACGCCCTGCCCGGCGAGCTGACCCAGATCGAGCTGGCCCGGCTGGCTGACCTGGACAAGACCACGATGGTCGTGACGCTCGACGAGCTGGAGGCGGCCGGCCTGGCGCAGCGCCGGCCGGCCGCCGCCGACCGCCGGGCCCGGATCGTGACGGTCACCGACGAGGGACGGCGCGTCGCCGCGGCCGGGGAGCAGATCGTCGACCGCGTGCACGGGGAGGTCCTGGCCGCGCTGCCCGCCCATGAGCGGGACGTCTTCAAGCGTGCGCTGATCCGGCTGGCCGACGGGTACCTGGCCGCCCCGGCGGCGGGCGAGCGCCCGGTGAGGCGACCTCGGCAGGCTCGCGGCCGCGGCCCGGCCGGCTAGCCCGATGTAGATCCGTTAAGGATTGTCTACAACAAAACCATCTGCTACGTTACCTCTTGCTGACTCGTCACCAGGAGGTCCCGTGGCTGGAACCGGTACGCCGCACCGCGCGGGCCGCTCACCCGGCCTGGCGCTGGGCGTGCTCTGCGGCGCGACCATGATGATCATCCTGGACGGGACGATCGTGACGGTGGCCCTGCCCGCCATCCAGCTGGACCTGGGCTTCTCGGCCGCCGGGCTGACCTGGGTCATGAACGCCTACATGATCGCCTTCGGCGGCCTGCTGCTGCTGGCCGGCCGGCTCGGCGACCTGCTGGGCGCCCGGCGCCTGCTGCTGTCCGGACTGGTCCTGTTCACCGGGGCGTCGCTGGCCTGCGGCCTGTCCGCCGGGCCGGCCCCGCTGATCGCGGCGCGGTTCGCCCAGGGGGCCGGGGCGGCCATGATCTCGGCCGTCAGCCTGGGCATGATCGCGGGCCTGTACGCCGAGCCCGGCCCGCGGGCCCGGGCGATCGGGGCCTACAGCTTCGTCGGCGCGGCGGGCGCCTCGGTCGGCCTGGTTCTCGGCGGGGTCCTGACCCAGGCCCTGAGCTGGCACTGGATCTTCTTCGTCAACGTGCCGCTAGGCGCCCTGGCCGCCGGGGCGGGCCTGCGCGTGCTGCCCGCGGGCCAGGCCGCGGGCGGACGGCTCCGCAGCGCCGACGGGCTCGGGGCGCTCCTGGTCACGGCGGGCCTGATGACCGCCGTATACGCCCTGGTCGGCACGGCCCGGTACGGGTGGGCCGGCGCCCATACCCTGGGGCTGCTCGCCGCGGCGGCCGCCGCGATCGGCGCGTTCGCGGTCCGCGAGGCGACCGCCGCGCGGCCCCTGCTGCGCCTGGGGGTGCTCGCCTCACGGAGCGTAAGCGGTGCCAACCTGACCGAGGCCCTGGTCATCGCGGCGGCGTTCGGCTTCCAGGTCCAGATCGTCTTGTACCTGCAGCGGGTCCTGCACTACCCGCCCGCCCGGGCGGGGCTGGGCCTGCTGCCGACCGCCGTGGTTATCGGGCTGGTCTCGGTGGGCGGGACGGCCCGGCTGGCGGCCCGGTTCGGCGAGCGCGCCGTGCTGCTGGCCGGACTGGCCCTGATCACCGCGGCGCTGGTCGTGCTGGCCGGCCTGCCGGCCGGCGGCCGCTACGCCGCGAACCTGCTGCCCGCCCTCCTGGCCTTCGGCGCGGGCGGCGGGCTGACCCTCCCTGCGCTGGCCACGCTCGGCATGTCGGACGCGACCCCGGCCGACGCCGGAGTCGCCTCCGGGCTGTTCAACACCACCCAGCAGGTCGGCGCGGCCATCGGGGTAGCGCTGCTGTCCACGGTGGCCGCCGGCCGGTCCGGGCAGCTGCGCCTGGACGGCCTGGCCGCCACGGCGGCGCTGGCCGGCGGGTACCGGCTCGCCTTCGCGGTCGGCGCGGGCCTGGCCGCGGCCGCCTTCATGGTCGGGGCCACGGTGCTGCCGCGCCGGCGGCCGCCGCGGCCGCCGCGGCCGCCGGGCGCGGCCGGTCCGCGCCCGAGCCTGGAGGTCCCGGTGGAATGCGACGTATTGTGACGGCAACCGGACTCGTCCCGGCCAGCCTCGAAGGGCGGCGCAAGGATGTTCGAGCGGTTCACGGAGCGGGCGCGGCGGTCGGTGGTCCTGGGCCAGGAGGAACTCAGGCTGCTGCAGCACCGCTATTACGGCCCCGAGCACCTGCTGCTCGGCCTGATCCGCGAGGGCGGCGGCGGGGCGGCGCGGGCGCTGAACGCCCTGGACATCACCCTGGACGCCGTCCGCGGGCAGGTCACGGAGACCATGGGCCGCGGCTCGTTCACCTCCAGCGGGCACATACCGTTCACGCCCGGGGCCAAGCACGCGCTGGAGCGCTCACTGCCCGAGTCCCTGGCCTCAGGCCAGGCTCACATCGGGACCGGCCACATCCTGCTCGGCCTGATCGACGACGACACCGGGGCCGGCGCCCAGATCCTGGTCCGGCTCGGCGCGGGCCTGGATGCCGTCCGCGAGCAGGTCCTTCTGGTCCTGCCGGACGAGGACACCGACGACCCGCCCCGCGGCCATGCCGGCAGGCCCGGTAATGACGCTACCTAGCTCATCACCGGGCCAGCCGCCGCAGGGCTGACCGCATTCTTCCGGGGCTCGCCGAGCAGGCCGGGAGCCCCGGAAGAATGGATTCTGTCGTTCCAGCGAGAGCTGGTAATGGAACATCCCGAGCGCCCGGAGCGCCCCGGATCAGACCGTCAGATCGGCTTCGATCTGCTTGAGCGAATGGCGCGCGAGGGCCAGGTTCGACTTGGTCCGGTCAAGCGCCAGGTAGAGGAACAGGCCATGCTCCTGCTGCGTGCTCTTGAGCGGCCGGATCAGGTGGTACTGCTTGGAGAGAGTGATAAGAATGTCCTCGATGGCGTCGTTCAGGCGGAGCGACTCCATCGTCCGCATCTTCGCCCGCACGACCTCGGTGTTCCCCGCCGCCGCCACCTCGAGGTCGAGGTACTTGCCGCCGCCGAGGGAGCCCAGCGACATACCACTGTCCCAGTCGACTAAGGCAACGCCCAGGGCACCGTCAATCGCCATGGCTTCTTTGAGGGCAGTCTCGATGTTCACGTGCTCCGCCTTTCCTAGATTCGCCGTAATCTCACCGTAGCGAGACGCCGAAGCGGCTACCCGTGAAACACCAGAAAAATGCATTACCTTCGGTAGTTTTATGAACACCTTCTGTAATTAACAGCCCGGCGCGACGCGGCCGGGGCCGCCGCCGCTGTTACTTACAGTGACCCCGATCAATGTCACCCGGCGGCCGCTCAACGGGTTATTAACCCGGCCTGGGAATAGTACGCTGGAGGGGCCGGTATCGGACAGCGCACAAAAGCACCATAATTGCCCGGTTCGGGCGCATATCCATGCGCCACTATCGGGCTGGGAGGGTGATCTCAGCTGGCTATCTCCGATGATCGCGCCGGGCCGCGGGTCGCCACGGTGCTGGAGGGCCTGGCCCTGCAGAATGCGTCCGGGGCACTGCAGGTGGACGGTTCCCCGTCAGGGACGATCTACCTGGATCATGGTCACATTACGTTCGCCCGGACGTCCTGGAGCCCGGGCCTGGGCACCCGGCTGGCGGGCCTGCTGGAGCCGGCCGCTGAGCTGCGCGACCTGCTGGACAGCGCGGACCAGCCGGACGGCGACCTGGGCGAGATCCTGGTCGGGCGCGGCTTTGTCACCCGGGACGTGCTGCAGGCCACCCTGGAATCAGTCGTCGTCGACGCCGTCCTGGTCCTGACGGTCCCGCTGACCGACGAGTCGTCCGTCTCCGACATCCGGCTCCAGGCGCCGCGCCCCCACTGGGCCGCCGCGTTTGTCCAGGTCAGAGTCGACACCGTACGGGCCGAGGCCGTGTCGAGAGCCGCCCGGCTGGCCGGCTACGACGTCCCCCGCACCGCCCGCCTGGAGCTTCGCGACATCGGCGGCGGCCGGGCCGTCCTGACCCGCGAGCAGTGGGCCGTCGCGAGCAAGATCAACGGCGCCCGGAACGCCTGGGACCTGGCCTGGCAGTGCGGCCTCTCGCTGTCTGACACCTTCGAGGCCGTCGGGGCGCTGGCCCAGTCCGGGCTGTGCGCGCCGTGCCCGGTCACCGAACTGCCCGCCGATGACGATGACTGGATCCTGCCGAACCGCCGCCAGGTCCGGGTGCCGACCCAGGTGACCGCGCGGGCGGCCGCGGACGCCGCCGAGAAGAGCGCCCCGCCGGGCGAGGCAAAAGCGCCGCAGCCGCCGCTGGAGTCATTGCGCCGGGTCCTGGACGGCCTGCGCCGACTCTGATCCGGCCGGCCTTCCGGCGGCTTCGCGCTCCGGCAGGCGCAATTAAACCAGGCTCGCTATGGGCCGGCGACCTTGCGGCGGACCGGAAGCGGAGCGGGGCGGCGGACCGGGAGACCGCCGCGGTCATTTGCGGGCCGGACCGGGGGCGGCGCGGGAACGGGCACGGGCCTGGTGGCGAATTCGGCCGCGTAGGTAGCGATGCGCTCGGCAATCTCCCGGGTCTGGTAATGCAGCATGCCGATATTCAGCTCGGTGGTCCCGACGACGGACAGCAGGGCATTACGGCCGGCCGCGTAGACGACCAGGTATCCGTTACTCCCCCGGGAGATGGCCTCCCGGAATTGGCCCCGGCCCGTAGATTGCGTCGCGCGGCCGGAAAGCGACCGGGTCGCCGCGGCCAGTGCGGCCACCGCCGTCGGCTCTATGCCGGGAATGTCATGAGCCACCAGGAAGCCGTCATTGGTCGCGACCAGGCTGCCCTGAACGCCCGGGACATTATCCCGGATCAGCCGAAGTTCGGCCTGGACCCGGTCCTCCGCCGACCTGCTCACCGCACACCGCCGTTGTGAGTAGAAACCGCTCGGATAAATGACATCGTTAGCCCGCCGCGCTCCGGCAGTTCACCTAACGGGCGGGTGCCCGGCCGCACCGGATAATCGGCGGCGGCCAGCAGGTGAAGCGCCATGAGCCGGTAGACCTCAATCGTCATGCCGAAGACACCCCGGCGAAGCTCCCAGGCCAGGGCGCGGGCGGTCGAGCCGTCGGCCACCCGCACGAGCACCGCCCACTGAGACGCGGAGACCTGGACGCTGCGCGAGGCCAGGCCCGGGTTGCGGATCACGGTCGTGTCGGCCCGGACCGTCGCCGCCAGCTGCTCCAGGACGTTCTGCCGCCGGGCCACCTCGGTGAGCAGGCTCTCGACCGAGAACCCGCCCGCCAGGCCGGCCGCCGGAACCTTGGCCGACCGGAACCGGGACGGGCTCGACTTGCTTTCCACCAGGTCCAGGGCGGCATCGGCGATCGGCTCGGCCGCGGCCAGCGCGGGCGGGGCCGTCGCCCCGGCCGGCGGCGGCCGGTGCGCGGGCCGGGGCGTCCCCGCCGACTCGGCGAAGACGACCGTGCCGTGGCTGAAGTAGATCGCCCCCTCGGTGGGCCCGGTGAACGGCAGCATCCCCGTCCGTCCGGTGCCCGCTAGCCGGCGGAGCCGGGCGGCGATCAGGTTGCCGTAGCCGTCCGCGGCCCGCCCCGGCCGGACCGACGCGGCCAGCCGGCCAGCCGTGATGGCGCCCTGGCTCATGAGGCGACGCTCTCGCAGAAGTCGCGGATCTCCCGCCGGGCCATGGCCAGGTTGGCCCGGGCCCGGTCCAGGACGACCAGGAGGATGACGGGCTGCGGCACGTCGGCCCGGAGGTGCCGGATCAGGTGAAAGCGGGAGCCGAAGGTCACCATCACGTCCTCTAATCCGTCATCGGCGCCGAGCTCGCTGCTGAGCAGGGCCAGGACGCTGACAATGTCCGCCGCGCTCGCCGCCGACGCGGCCAGGCTGGGATCTGCCGGGTCGTGAATAGAGGACACGACCATGCCGGTGGACGCGTCGACCAGGCTGGCCAGGCGGAAACCGTCGATCGCCGCCACGGGGGCGAGCAGCGCGTTGGCTGCGGGCGAGAGCACCGACCTGCCTCCTGGCACCGAGCTGGCTACGACAGGTGCAACATGATCGCTGCCGATTGCATGTTGCGACAAGGGCCATCGTAGGGCGGCATCCGCCCCCGCGCCGGTTAGATGGGATATTGCCCCGCCCCGGCTCAGCGCGCGCCAGTGCGTAGCGCACGTGCGCGGCTGGCCCGGCCGCGCGGGCCGGGGGCCAGGACGGCCGTCCCGGGTGCCCGGGCGGCGCGGCCGCCCCGGGTGCCGGCCCGGCCGTGGGCTTTGCGGCTATCTGGCACGAGATTTGGCCAATTATTTACTCCGTTGCGACCTACTTCATAAGTAATGTGACCATTGACTGCGAAGGCTTATGGGACGGCCGGATGTGAGAACGCAGTCTGCGCGTTCTGCGGGTATTCCCGGCAAGCGCCACAATAAGGTTCATATATGCGGCGGATCTTGAGCAAATTGCGGGCGATGACACTGAGCTCGCAGCCCGCCGGGCCCGGGCTGGGCGCGCTCGCAGCGACCATGACCTTCCTGGCCGCGTGCTCCTCCGGTCACGCCCCGGCCTCGGCTCCGGTATCCCCGAGCATGACGGCCGCGCACTCCCCGGCCGCCGCCGAGCGTACCGAGGCCCCGCAGGTGGAGCGCTGGGGATCGTTCTTCGCGGACGGGTCGCCCAACACCGACACGGCGATGTCACCGGTCCCGGTCACGCTGCCCGGCATCGTCGCCGAGGTGGGCAGCTCGAACTCGACGGAGTACGCGCTGCTGACCAACGGCCGCCTGTACGCCTGGGGCCTGGGCGGGGAGGGCGAGCTGGGCGACGGCGACCTGGTGAACTCGCCTGACCTGCCGGTGCGGGTGGATTTCCCGCCCGGGGTGAAGATCGCCTCGATACCGACCGACGTCATGCCCTACGACACGGCCCTGGCCGTGGACACCCGCGGCCGGGCCTGGGGCTGGGGCGACGACGCCTACGGGGAGCTGTGCCTGGGCAGCACCCAGATCCAGACGACGCCCGTGCTGCTGCCGTTCTCCCACGTCACCGCGCTGGCGGGCGCCGCCGACCACGACCTGTACGACGCAGGCGGCGTCGTGTACGCGTGCGGGCAGAACGTCGAGGGCGACCTGGGCACCGGGCGCCGGACCGGCACCACCCGGCCGGCCCGGGTGGTCGGCCTCAGCGGCCGGACGGTAGTCCGGCTGGTGACCTCCTTCGCCAACTCGGGGGCGCTGCTGGCCGACGGGAAGTACTTCGACTGGGGTTACGACGGCCAGGGCCAGCTCGGCGACGGGACGCTCGGCCTGTCCTCCGATGTCCCGGTGCTGGTGCACCTCCCCGGCCGGGTGATCCAGGTCGCGCTGGGCGGGTCGGTCTTCACCAACGGCCAGACGCTCGCGATGCTGTCGGACGGCACGCTGTGGTCCTGGGGCAACAATCACGGCTACCAGCTCGGTGACCGGTTCACCAACGTGCCGCAGGCGGCGCCGATGCGGTTCCTGGCCCCCCGGGGCGTGATTTACCGGTTCCTGGCCACCGGCGCAGCCACCTCGTACGCGATCTCGACGACGGGCAATGTATATGCCTGGGGCGTCAGCTTCGAAGGCCAGGCGGGCGACGGCCGCGTCCGTGTCGCCCGGATTCCGGTCCTCATCGCGCGCGGGGCCGCGCAGATCTCGGCCACGGCCAACAACGCGGTCATCACCGTTCCCGGCGAGAAGTGACGCCTGGCCCGGGCCGGGACCGCCCTTCACACCGGCGGGTAGCAAGGGTGATGATCGGGTGATGCGTGGCCCGATCGAGTGCGAGCTGTCTGCCGATCCGAAGGAGCGTCAATGAAGACCAAGGCCGCAGTGGTGTACGAGACCGGCAGGCCGATCGAGATCGAGGAACTCGACCTCGACGGCCCGCGCGACGGCGAGGTTCTCATCCGCTACCTGTACGCCGGCCTGTGCCATTCCGACGTGCACATCCAGCACGGGGACCTGGCCGCCCGGCTGCCGATGGTGCTGGGTCACGAGGGCGCCGGCATCGTCGAGGAGGTCGGGCCCGGGGTGACCCGGGTCGCGGCCGGCGACCACGTCGTCTGCTCGTTCATCCCGAACTGCGGCATCTGCCGCTACTGCGCGACCGGGCGCCAGTCGATCTGCGACATGGGCGCTACCACCCTGGATGGCTATCTCCCCGGTCCCCGGTTCCCGATCACCGGGCCCCGGGGCGACTACGGCGCCATGTGCCTCCTGGGCACCTTCAGCCAGTACGGCGTCATCCACCAGAACTCGGTCGTGAAGGTCGACGACGACCTGCCCCTGGACAAGGCCGCGCTGGTCGGCTGCGGCGTGCCGACCGGCTGGGGGTCGGCGGTGAACACGGCCAATGTCCAGGCGGGCGACACGGTCGCGATCTTCGGCATCGGCGGCATCGGCATCAACGCGGTGCAGGGCGCCCGCTACGCGGGGGCCAAGAACGTCGTGGCCATCGACCCGCTCGAGAACAAGCGCGAGAAGGCCATGGAACTCGGCGCGACCCACGCGTTCGCGACCGCCGAGGAGGCCCAGGCGGCGATCACCGACATGACCCGCGGGCAGGGCGCCGACTCCGCGATCCTGACCGTCGGGCTGATGGAGCCCGAGGTCGTCGCGGCCGGGTTCAACGCCATCGGCAAGGGCGGCACCGTCGTGGTGACCGGCCTGAACAAGGTCGAGCTGCCGACCATCCAGCTCTCGGGGACCATCCTGACCCTGTTCCGCAAGAGCGTGAAGGGCAGCCTGTTCGGCGACTGCAACCCGACCACCGACATCCCGAAGATCCTCGGGCTGTACCAGGCCGGGGACCTCAAGCTCGATGAGCTCATCACCCGGACCTACACCCTGGAGCAGGTCAATGAGGGCTACGACGACCTGCTGAACGGCAAGAACATCCGCGGCGTCATGGTTCATGAGCACTGATCGCGCCGCCGCGGTCACCGGGCCCTGACCCGATGCTGAACCAGGTTGTCGGGCGCCGCCGCGAGCTGGAGCTGGTGCGAGCAGCGCTCGCCAGCGGCGCCCACATCCTGCTGGAAGGCCCGCCGGGCACGGGCAAGTCGACCCTGCTGCGGGAGGTGGCCCAGGCCCGGCACACCCCGTTCATGCTGGTCGAGGGGAATGCTGAGCTGACCCCGGCCCGCCTCATCGGGTCGTTCGACCCGGCCCTGGTCCTGGACCGAGGCTACCGGCCGGAGAACTTCACCGATGGCCCGCTCACGGCGGCCATGCGCGGCGGCGGGCTGCTGTACGTCGAGGAGCTCAACCGGGTCCCCGAGGAGACGGTCAACGTCCTGCTCACCGTGATGTCGGAGGGCGAGATCAACGTGCCCCGGCTGGGGCGCATCGCCGCGGACGCGAACTTCCGGCTGGTCGCGGCCATGAACCCGTACGACTCGGTCGGGACGTCGCGCCTGTCGATGGCCCTGTACGACCGGACCTGCCGGATCTCGCTCGGCTACCAGGACGCCGAGCACGAGCGGCAGATCGTCCAGCTCGTGGCGCCACAGGCCAAGGAGGAGCTGGCCGCCGAGGCCGTCGACCTGGCCCGCGCCACGCGGGAGCACCCCGACCTGCGGTCGGGCGCCTCGGTCCGGGGTGCCATCGACTACGCGCGCCTGGTACCCGAGCTGGCCGACGTCCGGGCCGTCGGCGCCCGGGATGAGCGAGTCGGGCTGGACGCGGCTCTCACGGCGCTGTCGGGACGGGTGCGGCTCCATGAATCGAGCCGCCGGTCGGCCGACGATGTCATCGAGGAGATCTTCCGCACCGTCCGGGCGGCCCGGATCCGAAACGACGGGGCCGGGGGCGAGCGCCCGCCGGGGGAATGACGAGCCCGCCGGGGAGGCCGGCCCCCGGCGGGCAGCAGCAGCGACCGCGGCCGAAGTCCGGCCGGCCGGACGGGAAGACCGTCGGGCGCCACGAGCTGGCGCGGCACGCCCGCTTCAGTGAGATAAGCCCGGAGGTCGGTGTCCTCGACGAGGAGGCGCTCAGCCAGGCGCTGGCCAGCGACCCGGCCGCCTTCGAGCTGCTGGCCGCCATGACCAGCGCGACCGACGAGCGCCTGCGGGCCGCGGCGATCCGGCTCAGCTCGCGTATCGTCCTGGACCGCGCTCGCGCCGGGCCGGCCGTGATGCGCGGCAGCTCGCGGCTGCGGCCCGTGCGCGGTGCCCCCGACGGCGACCTCGACCTGGATGCCACGATCGACGGCGTCGCGGACGCGCGCGCCCAGGCCCGGGCGGTCACCCTGGATGACCTGACCACGGTGCACTGGGCCCGGCCGCGCACCGCGTTCGCGGTGGTGGTCGACCGGTCGGGGTCAATGACGGGCGCGCGGCTGGCCGCGGCCGCCACGGTGGCCGCCGCCTGCGCGCTGCGGGCGCCCCAGGAGCACGCCGTGCTCTCCTTCGCCGCCGTCCCCGAGCTGATCCGCCCCCTGGTCAGCGACGTGACACCCGCGGCCGTGGCGGAGCGGCTGCTCAGGCTCCGGGGGCACGGCGTAACCCGGCTGGCCGACGCCCTGAAGGCGGCCCGTGGTCAGCTCGCCACCGCCCGCGCCCACCGGCAGGTCGTCATCCTGCTGTCGGACTGCCGCAGCACCGATGATGACGACACCGTCGAGACCGCCCGGGGCCTGCGGGAGCTGATCATCCTGGCGCCGGCCGGCGACCATGAGCAGGCTGCCCAGCTAGCGGAGCAGGCCGGCGCGCGGTGGGCCGTGCTGGCCCATCCGCTAGACGCGGCGCTCGCCCTGGACCGGCTGCTGGCCGTGCCCGTTAGCCGCTGAGCCGTCCCCGTCTCCGCGCGGCGCCGGTACCCGGCCCAGTTCCGGGACGGCCGGGCTCTGGACCACGGCCTCGCCGCTTTCCCGGATGGACTCCAGAACCCGGCGGTGGTCCGGGCTCATGGCATCGCGATGCCGGTGCGCCAGCGCCGCCGCGCGCGTCAGCGCCGGGCGCGGCGCGGCCCCGAGGGCGGCGTCGAGGAGCGCCCAGGACAGGTCGTTCAGCGCGGCGCGCACCGTGTCGGGGTCCTCGGTCCGGGCGCACACCTCGTCCAGCGTGGCCAGCAGCTCAGCCGCCTTCGGCGACGGAACCATGTCCAGCCGGAACGCGTCCACGGCGGGACACGGGGAGTCCGTCATCGCGGCTGTCTCGAAGGCGTTCAGCAGCGGGCTCACGTCCCCGGCGGTCGCCGGGTCATACAGGCCGGGGAACGGGACCTCCTCATACCCGGGGTCGTACCCGCTGAAGTAGATCGGTGACGGCGACCCGGCCCGCTCCAGCACGCCGAGCGCCACGTCCAGGAGGCTGACCGGCCACCCGAGATCGGTGATGGCATGGACCCGGAACTGGCCCGGCGCGACCCCGAGGGCGGCGACCAGCAGCAGGTGGGCCGACTCGAGCGCCGACTGCACGTAGAACGCGATATCCGGGCTGTGCAGCCGGATCACCCCGCCGTCCGCCCACGCCAGCAGCCGCTGGTAGACGATGGAGTTATCCAGGACGTGGGTGAACCGTCCCGACGAGACCAGCATCTCCCCGCGCGCGGCCACCCCGGACAGGATCCACTCCGCGGCCCGCTTGGACGCGGTGTAGATCTCGGGCGAGTAGGGCCGCAGGGCCTTGCCCGTCGAGGCGCTGACCACCTGGGGCACCCCGGCCGCGGCGGCCGCGACCAGCACGTTGCGGGTGCCCAGGACGTTGGTGGACACGGTGCGGTGCACCTGCGCCTCGGCCAGCGCCGGGCTGCGCTGCGCGGCGACGTGGAAGATCAGGTCCGGCCGGATCTCGCTCATGATCTGGTCCAGGGCGGCCCGGTCCCGGACGTCGGCGTGCCGGTACTCCGCGCCCGGCGCTGTGCTCCAGGGCTCGGTGACGCCGCGGCTGACGCTGACCAGGCGGGCCGGCTCCCGCACGGCCAGCTGGGTCATCAGCGTCGAGCCGATGCACCCGGTGCCGCCGGTCACCAGCACGGTCCGGCCCCGGACCCGGTCAGTGATGGCGGCCTCGGGCAAGCACAGTCCGCGCTGGCCGATGGCCAGGAACCGCGCATGCTCGCCGACCGCTTCCGGCTTGGCTTTCTGCAGTTGCTGGGTCAGCACCCGAAGCTGCTCCAGCACGGTCTCATCGAGCTGCGCCTGGCCCTTGGCCGCGGCCGTGCGCATCATGCCGATGATCTCCGAGAGGGTCTCCACCCCATCGCCTCCGAACCTTCGATCCGCGCGCTGCGCCGGTTCCGGACGCAGCCATGAGCCTGCATTGCCAGTCCCTCCGTCGAGGGGTGGTAACGGACGACTGGCCGCAAGCCGAAGATCGTAGTTTGCCAGACTTAGCCTCTGCTCAGGTCCGATGAGCTGATAAAGTCGGCGGCAGTGATGGGCGGCCGGCCCGTGAGCCGCTGACCCGCCGGAAATGACCAAGCCATTTGCCGGCTGAAACGGTAGGAAGGTGCCGCGTCCAAAACGAATCTCGTTCGGACGCGAGGGCTAGTCGAGTCTGGGGGAATCAAGGAGGTGACCGGCGTTATCGAGGAGCCTTCGGGATCAAGCGCCGAGGCCCGGCCGGCCCGGGGGGCCACCGCCAATTCTGACGGCCCGGCCCCGACCCGCCCGCGAGCAGTCATCACCATGGACCGCGATTTCGGCCGGTCCGCGACCGCTGACTCTTCCGAGCCGGAAACACTGATTTTCAAGGCCCTGCCGGCCGAGCCCGACACCGCCAGGCTCAAGCCCGTGGCGCCGCGTACGCCCGCCGCCGAGCCTGCCGCCCCGCGACGGCCGCGCGGCCCGCTGCGCCTCGGCCCGTTCCGGCCGCGGGCCGCCGCCGAGCCAGTGGCGCCGGAGCTGCCGCGTACCGCGGCCCCCGCCCGGCCCGCCGTGGCGGCCCAGGCGCCTGACCTGGGCCCGGTCCTCCCGGTCCCGCCCCGCGACGACGAGAAGTACAGCTACGTGCGGCGCCATGCGTGGCTGCTCACGCTGTGCTCAGTGGCCAGCTTCCCCTTGCTGCTGTTCAGCCAGGTGCGGCTGATGATGCACTACCACTGGTTCTGGTTCTACGCCCCGTTCGTGATCATGGGCATCCTGTTCCTCACGCTGCCGCTGGTGACCGACGGCCTGGCCCGCGGCTTCAGCTTCAGCGAGCACAAGCGCCTGGTGGCCGGGTGGCGGCCGGAGAAATACCCGTCGGTGGACGTGTTCCTGCCGGTGTGCGGCGAGCCCATCGACGTCCTGCGCAACACCTGGACGTACGTGGCCCTGATGAGCCGCCACTACAAGGGGACGGTCACCCCGTACGTCCTGGACGACTCCGGCAGCGCGGAGCTCAAGGCCATGGCGCGCGAGTTCGGCTTCGCGTACGCGGTGCGGCCGAACCGCGGCTGGTTCAAGAAATCCGGGAACCTCTGGTTCGGCTACCAGGTCTCCTACGGCGACTACATCCTGCTGCTCGACGCCGACTTCGCCCCGCGGCACGACTTCCTCGACGAGGCCCTGCCGCACATGGATGCCTACCCGGACACCGGGATCGTGCAGACCCCGCAGTTCTTCCGGGTGACCGACGACCAGAGCTGGGTCGAGCGCGGCGCAGGCGCGGTGCAGGAGCTGTTCTACCGGTCGATCCAGACCGCGCGGGCCCGGAAGGGCGGCTCGATCTGCGTCGGGAGCTGCGCGGTCTACCGGCGGGCGGCCCTCAAGGACAACCTCGGAATGACGCTGGCCGAGCACTCCGAGGACGTGCTGACCGGCTTCGACCTCAACCGCATGGGCTGGCGCATCCGGTACATCCCGGTCGCCCTGTCGACGGGCAACTGCCCGGACAACGTGCTCGCGTTCCTCAACCAGCAGTACCGCTGGTGCTCAGGAACAGTCGGGCTGCTCTTCGGCAAGATGTTCTGGGGAGCGAAGCTCCCGCTTTACACAAGACTGTGTTATATCTCAGGCTTTATTTACTACATTTACACCGCGGTTTTCTTGTTTGTCGTCCCCGCGCTTACTATCGCCATTCTGGCTTTGGTGCCGAGTGTGCTCCAGTTCAAAAACATGATTTTCATGGTGCCGGTTGTCCTGTACACCGCGCTGATCTTCCCGTCCTGGCATCATGCGCCGTACCGGCTGGAGGCCTCGGCCGTCAAGGTGGTCGCCGGCTGGGCGCACCTGTTCGCTTACTGGGACGCGCTGCGCGGGAAGCGGCTGGGCTGGAAGCCCTCCGGCGGCGACAAGAAGAAGCAGGACGGCCGCCGCCGGTTCTGGGTCTGCTTCCTCGTCTGGACCGTCGGCAGCTCGGTGGCCTGGACCGGCCTGGCCTTCTGGCGCATGATCACCCTGAACCCCCTCAACTTCATCGTCCTGTTCGCCCTAGGCGTCTTCGAGCTCGTCGTTGCCTGCCGTGTCCTTATTCAGCCCCCGGATGCGCAATCCTGAGGTAGATGACGGCAGTGAGGACCGGCGCGCAGGCTCCCGCCGGATCTGGCCGTCACGACGTGCCGCCCCCGAGCCGGGCACGGACGCCGGGCTGGCGGGCCTAGGGCTCATCGGTCCGCGTACCGAGCCAGCGCCCGAGCCGACCGGATCCGGGCCGGCCGGATCCGGGGCAGCCGCGTCCGGGGCAGCCGAGCCGGAGACCGCCAAGCCGCCCTGGCCTGCTGCCCCCTGGGCCGAGCCGCCCCCCTGGTCCGAGGCGGCCTGGGCCGGGTCATCGTCGCGCGCGACCCTCCCGGCGGCCCGGCCCCCGGCGGCCCGCCCGCAGACTCCCCCGCCGGCTCCGCGCCCGC
>FSXZ01002417.1_pt1 | contig 23332 bp, 18 predicted proteins | sample 1638121 | NCBI WGS metagenome assembly FSXZ01 (sample SAMEA3914788, study PRJEB12502) | metagenome | biome: forest; material: soil | place: Canada | collected 2011-07-03 | depth 0.1 m
AGACCTGGTTGGCGCCGCCGTTGCAGGTCCACAGGTCGACCAGGGTGCCGTCGGCGGTGGCATAGGGGCCGACCACGTCCAGGCATTTGCCGTTGTTCATGATGGTGTCGTCGGCCGGGGTCCACTGCTGGGCGGCGGTGTTGTTGCAGCCGTAGATGTCGACCTTGTTGCCGTCCGCCGTGCTGTCGGCGTTGTTATCCAGGCACAGCCCTGACAGGCCGGAGGCGACCGGCCCGGTGGTGTAGGTGCCGTAGCCGCCGGGCAGCGGGGTGATGGCGAGGTTGTCGAACTGGTCGGTCTGGTAGCCGACGACGCCGATGCCGGCCTGGCCGGTCTGGTAGGTGCCGTCGGTGACCGAACCCACCCGGGTTCCATCGATCGAACCGCTGATCGTCGTGCCCTGCATGCTCAGTGCGAGGGTGTGCCACTTGCCCGTGCCGAGCCCGCTCACGATGCCCGAGGCGAGCGTGGTGATGTTCCCGCTGGTGTCGCTGCGATCGATCGACCAGGCTCCGGTGTCCGAGGCCCGGAACAGGTAGGCGGCCTGGTCGGACTGTGGTCGGGCCTGCGTGTTGGCCCGGCCGTAGAGTTCCGCGGTGCCGGCCTGGTCGAGGTACACATCGGAGGTGACCGTGTAGTTCGACCAGGTGGTGTCGCCGATCAGCGCGTACGCGTCGGAGTTGCCCTGCCACTCGATCGGCTCGATCGGCGCCATCTGCTCGACGCACTGTCCCGAACGGCCGCCGAAGCACGGCTCCACCTGGTAGGCGCCCTGCATCGTCTCGAGGTACGCCGGCTCGCTGCCGGTCGCGTCCTGATCATACGAGTCGGTGTAAGGCAGGCCGAGCGTCGCCGGCGCCGGACTGGCCGCGGTCCCCTTGCCCTGGCCCGTCATGGTGGTCAGGGTATAGATGTAACCAGGCTGTACCGTGAGCGAGTACGACCCGTTGACCGGGGTGATGTCAGGCTGCTGGATCATCGCGGTCGCCGGGTTCGGCGAGTTCACATCGGTGGACCACACATGCACCGTGCCATCCGACAACCCTCCGGAGACGTTCAAGGTAACGTTCTGAGCAGCCGTGGCAGTGGTGGTCTCGATGATGGTCGAGTAGTCGCTGCCGTTCGTGGACTTGAGCGAGACGTACGAGCCGTTGGACTCGGCCCCGCCGAGGTAGCCGGACCCGTCGTTCAGGAACTGCCAGCCCGGCTCGGTGAACTGGGTGACCTGCGCGGTCGCCCAGGTCTCCTCACCGACCGAATAATTGCCCGACCACGGCTGGCTCGCCGTCATCATCCCGTCCGTCGGATACGGCAGATTCGGCGGAATCGCGGCGATCAGCGGCCAGTTGATGTACGCGGTCAGATCCGCGTCGGTGTAGCCGCGCACGATGGAGCGGATCAGCGCCGGAGCGCCGGAGTTCATATCCTGCGACCCGTTCTCCGAGGCCCACAACGGTTTGCCGGACGAGATCGCCTGGCTCGTGGTCGAACACGAGTCGGCCGCACCGCCGTCGCCGCCGCACGGATAGTGCGAGCCGATGATCTGCACGGCGTTGGCGAAGGCGGAGTTGTCGTCGATGTCGTTCGCAACCGACCAGTCGGAGTCGGCGCCGACGATCTGCACGGCGGAGTAGCCGTCGGCGTTGAGAGTGGAACGAAGCTGCTCGTACCAGGCGATGTTGTACCCGCGCTCGTTCCATCCGCCGAGGTAGTTGATCGTCAGCCCGTCGGCCTTGGCGCAGCCGAGCCAGGAGACGAGATAGTTGATCATGTCGGTGGACCAGAAGTTCCCGCCGCCAATCCAACCGGGCGCGCCCCAGGCCAGGCCGTAGAGCTTGATGTTCGGGTTCAGCGCCTTGGCCTGCTCCATGAGCCAGAACTCGTATCCGGTGTTGCACTGGACGTTGCCCTCGGTGTGTTCGATCGAGGGTTCGGCGCCGTCGGTGGAGTTGGTGTCCCCGCCGATCTCAACCTTCAGGATCTGCAGGTCGGCGCCGTATCCGGGCTCGAACAGGTAGTCCAGGATCTGCTGGCGCTGGGCCGGCGGGTAGTCGATGAGCAGCCGCGAGTTCCCACCACCGCCGCTGATCGCGCCGACCCCGTCGAAGGTGCGCCCGGCACTCGCGCCGTTGACCGCGATCGCGGTCGAGACGGTCGCCGCCTGGGCCGACGTCGGGCCGAGGGCCGCCAGCAGCGATCCGACCAGCGCCAACAGCGCCAGGATCGAACGTTGTCTGAGTTTGTTCCGATGCGCCAAGACCATAGTCGCGTCCTTCTTAATTCGGGCGTGCACAAACCCGTGTGGGTTAGGACCGCTGCGGCGCGGGGGCAGCATGGGCGCAAAGCGCCGCGGCGGCCGAGTAATGTTCGGAACTGTGGAGTATTGAGACACCGTATGACATCGTTGTCAAGTGCCCGTAACACTCTCACCCATCAGCCCTCGTCGGCCGCCGGTTCCGGTACCGCGGGCGGCAGGCCGCAGTAAGACTGCTTGTTCACCAGGGATAAAGGATCACCCGGAGTACGGGCCCTGATTCCTCGAACGATTCTGCACCCCCCCTGCACCCGCCGTCGCGCCGACCTGGAACGCGCGGCGGACCCAGAGTGAGGAAATGTTGGATCATGGTGAATAGCTCCGATGTTTTGTTGGAACACTTTTTTGGCGACTTGGGCAGTCCGGACCCTTGACATGCCTCCGAATCGGTACTTGGCTCTCTGCCGCAGCCCTTGACAACGTTGTCAGCTCCGTCGCCCCGGATACCCACGCGGACCGTGATCCGTTCGGCGACGCCGATCGAAGGACGCCCGAATGAACGGCACGCCGCGCGCGGGCCACTGCGAGACGCACCACCCGAACCGGGCGGCCCGCCTCCCGACACAGCCGGACCGTACACGAGCACCGTCTCCGGTCCCCCGGGCACCAAAGCGCCGGGCGCACATGTGGACCGAGGCTTCCGGGCGGCGAGAGATCCTCGCCCCGTGTAGCGCTCCCGGGGTGCCCGGTGGCTGCGTCATCCCGGCTGCTCGAACTGGCAGCCGATGCTCGTGGTGCCGTGCCTGGGCACCCATGTCCGCACACACCGCAATCGGTGACGGGCGGCGTGGGGTGCCCGGGGTCGGGGTCGGCAGCACAATGCGACCTGTTCGGTCTCTGATGTGGACAGGTCGACGCGTGCGGTCGAAACTCACCCACCTGCTCTGATCTCTCGATCACCTTTATCCTCGCGTGCCTCTCGCTGCGAGGACAGCTTCGCTTCGGTGCCTGCGTCCGCAAAAGGCGGGCGCAGGCACCGAGAACCACATCCCGGATACTCGACGAAGAGAAGAACGGAAACCACTCCATGAAACCTCGGACGCGCGCGACAGCGTGGTGCGCGACGCTCGTGCTGGCCTGCGCCGGGGTGGTGGTGGCACCCACTGCGGCCAGCGCCGACCCGCTACCCTCGGCCGATATCGCCTTCCAGGCGTGGAACAACTCGTTCCTCGTCCAGGGCGGGGCCACCGGCACCTACTACACCGACGAGCTCAAGAGCATCGGCACCCAGCGCGCCGGCACCTGGATCGGCGCGCTCGACATCCAACTCGCCCAGGACCAATACGAGCGCACCCGCTCCGCCGCGGACTGGCAACTGGTCGAGAACCTCGTCTCCACGTTCATCGCCGACGAGGGCACCGACTGGACGGCGTCGGACACCTGGAACGACGACATCGCCTGGATGGACACCGCCGTGCTGCGCGGCTACATCGACACCGGCAACGCCGGCTGGCTGACCACCGCCGAGAACCAGTGGAACGCCGCCTACGACCGGGGCTGGTCCTCGGCCGGAGGCGGCGGCATCTGGGAAGAGATGAACTCGATGTACAGCAAGTGCGCCCTGAGCAACGACCCGATGATCTCCCTCGCGGTCGAGCTGTACGAGATCACCGGCACCGGCTCCTATCTCACAGACGCCGAGCAGATCTACGCCTGGGTGCGCAGCAACCTGGTCAACACGAGCACCGGCGTCGTCAACGAGTGCATCGCCTTCCCCAACGGACCCAATGGATCCACCGAACTGCAGGCATCCGACAACGCGTACAACGCCGGATCCTTCATCGAGGCCGCTGACAACCTCTACCGGGTCACCAGCGGCAGCGAGTACTACGACGACGCCCAGCGCACCGCCGAGCACTACCTCGAGGCAGTGCCGATCGTCGCCAACACCTCCGAAGCCGGATCCTCCTACCAGTACTGGCTGTTCAAAGGCATCAGCGACTTCTGCACCGACACCAACACGTGCGCCACCTACGACTCGTACATGCTCTCCAACGCCACCCAGGCCTGGGACGAACGCAACAGCGCCGATCTGGCCTGGAACGACTGGAACAGCCCGACCAACGACTCCAACCCCGACGCGTTCGAGATGATCGGGATGGTGGGCCTGCTCGAGGATCTGCCGACGAGCACCCCCTCCCCCTTCTCCGGGCAGTACGAGATCAAGAACGTCACCAGCGGCCTGTCTCTCGGCGTGCAGAACGACTCCACCGCCAACGCCGCGCCGATCGTGCAGAACACCGACACCGGTGATGCGAGCGCGTCCTGGTCCCTGGTACCGGAAAGCAACGGCTACTACGAGATCGTCAACGAGCGCAGCGGACAACTGCTGAACATCTCCGCCGCCTCCGGAGCACCGGAGCATCCGCGGTGCAGTGGCCGGCCGGCGGCCTGGTGCCCGGCAACGACCAGTGGAGGCCGGTACGCAACCCGGACGGCAGCTACTCGTTCTACAACCGCAACAGCCAACTCGCCCTCGACGACACGGCCGGCAGCACCGCGGCGGGCACCGGGTACGAGCAGTGGTCTCCGAACAACACCGGCAACCAGGAATTCGACCTGATCTCGCGCTCGAGCGGCGCGGCCCCGACCACCGGCACCGGCGCAGTCGCCTCCGGGATCTCAGGGCTGTGCCTGGATGATGCGGGCGGGGCGGCCACGGACGGAAACAAGGTCGACGTCTACGGCTGCAACAACACCGGCGCCCAACAGTGGAGCCCGGCCAACGGCACCTTGATGAACAACGGCATGTGCCTGGACGTGGTCGGCAACACCTCCACCGCCGACGGAACCCTCGTCGACCTATGGGGCTGCAACGGCGGCGCCAACCAGGTCTGGGAGCCGCAGGGCAACGGCGAACTGCTCAACCCCCAGTCCGGCAAATGTCTCGACGATCCGGCTTCGAGCACCACACCCGGTACCCAACTCGATATCTGGGACTGCAACGACGGCAACAACCAGCAATGGACCCTGCCCCCGCTCATCGGGCCGGCAGTCTCAGGGGTCCAGGGACTCTGCCTGGACGACAACGCCGACGGCACCGCCGACGGCAACAAGGTCGACGTCTACGGCTGCAACGACACCGGCGCCCAGCAGTGGCAACTGACCGGCGGGACCTTGCAGGACAACGGCAAGTGCCTCGACGTCGCCGGCGGCGCCACCACCGACGGCACCCTGATCGACCTCTACACCTGCAACGGCACCGGCGCCCAGACCTGGCAACTACAGGCCGACGGCGAACTGCTCAACCCGCAGTCCGGCAAATGCCTCGACGACCCCAACGCGAGCGCCGCACAAGGCACCCAACTCGATATCTGGGACTGCAACGACGGCAACAACCAGCAGTGGACCCTGCCGTCGGTCTGAGCACGACGGCTCGCGCGCGCACCCGGCGCACCCGGCGCACCCGGCGCTGTGCCCTACGGCCTGACGGCGGCGGCGAACGGCATCGCCGCGCCTGAACACCCGCGCAACGCGGGTCGGTCACGTTGCCGCGGCCGGGCGCGAGCCCGGCCGCGGCAACCGTGCCGTCCGCTCGTCAACGCCCGCGTGGGCGCGCACAACACCCGGCAAGAAAGCTCCGATCCGTCTCGACGGTGCGCCCGCGGCGCGCCTTACCCATGAACAGGAGCATCGATGCAACAACCCCTCGTCCGCCGGCACGGCTTGCGCAGCGGACCCGCAGCGCTCGTCCTGGCCGCCGCCGTCGCGCTGACCGCCGCATCGGCGGCCACCGCGTCCACAGCCTCGAGCGGGGGCGGCGCCCGGGCCGCGCTCGCCGCCGATGACGGGCCGAGCAGCCCGACCCTGACGTTCGCCGACGCCGCGGCGCAGTCCACGCTCGGCCAGGCCTACTCGCTCGCCATCAATAACCTGATGAATATCAACACGGTCGCCTACGATCCGAGCACGTACAACACTTCCGGGCTGATGCAGGACCCGCCCGACACCTTCGTCAGGGCCGGCGGCGGCTACGACCAGCCGTGGACGCGCGACGCCTCGGTCAACTCGTGGAACGCCGCGAGCCTGCTCGAACCGCAGGTCGCCGAGAACACCCTGTGGTCGGTGGTGGACAAGCAATCGAACGGCCAGCTCATCCTGCAGCAGGACGACGAGCAGTGGGATCAGGTGGTCTGGGTCACCGCCGCCTGGAACCAGTACATGCTCACCGGCGACCAGAGCTTCCTGCAGAACGCGTACCAGACCGCGACCGACACCCTGGCACTGCGCGAGAGCACCTCCTACAACTCCACCTACGGCCTGTACGAGGGCCCGGCGTTCTTCAACGACGGGATCGCCGGATACCCCGCGCCGCCCGCCGACGCCACCGAGAGCGAGGGCTCATACGTCGGCAGCTACCCGGCCACGGCCACCATGATGACGCTGAGCACGAACGAGATCTACTACAACGCCTACCGCGACGCCGCCCTGATGGCCTCCGCGCTCGGCGAGCCGGCCTCACAGGTCTCCTCGCTCAACGCGCAGGCCGCCGCCCTGAAGACCGCGATCAACCAGTACTTCTGGGACCCGTCCACCGGCTTGTACGGGGACTTCATCCACGGCGACGACAGCATGCAGGGCCAACTCGACCCGACCGAGGAGGGCAGCGGGTTGTCCTTCGCGATCCTGTTCGGCATCGCCAGCCCCGCCCAAGCGCAGTCCATCATGCAGAACACCGACATCCAGCCGGCCGGCATCGTCGACACCTACCCCGCGTTCGCCCGCTACAGCGCGGCCGAGCCCGGGCGCCACAACGTCACCGTGTGGCCGATGGTCGAAGGCTACTGGGCTGATGCCGCCGCCCAATCCGGAAACCAGGAACGCTTCGCCTCCGAGGTCGAGAACCTCGCCGAACTCGCCGACTCCAGCGGAGAGTTCTACGAGGCCTACAACGCCCAGACCGGGATCCCGGACGGAGGCTGGCAGACCGGCTCGCACTGGGCCGCGGAACCCGACCAGACCTGGTCGGCCACCGCCTACCTCCGCATGATCTACGACGACCTGTTCGGCATGGACTTCACCACCAGCGGCGTCACCTTCCAGCCCACCCTCCCCACCGGCTGGGGCAACGTCACCCTCACCGGCGTCCAATACCGCGGCGCGAGCCTCAACATCGACCTGCAAGGATCCGGCAACACCGTCAGCTCCTTCACCCTCGACGGCACACCCGTCGCCGGGAACTCCATCCCCGCAACCCTCACCGGAACCCACACCATCAGCATCACCCTGACCGGCGGACAGTCCAACGCCATCACCGGCGAAGCGGGCCTGTGCATGGACGTACGCGGCGCGAACACCGCGAACCTCACCCCCGTACAGCTCTACACCTGCGACGCCACCAACGCCCAGCAGTGGAACGTGGTCAGCGCCGACAACTCCCTGCGCTCGCTCGGCGAATGCCTCGACGTCAACGACGGCGCCACCACCGACGGCACCACCGTCGACCTCTACACCTGCAACGCCACCGGCGCACAAGTCTGGATCCCACAAGCCAACGGCGAACTGCTCAACCCCCAATCCGGCAAATGCCTCGACGACCCCAACTCGAGTAGCACACCCGGCACCCAACTCGAGATCTGGGACTGCAACGACGGCACCAACCAGCAATGGACGCTCCCCGACACCTCGAACATCACCGGCTACGCCGGACTCTGCCTCGACATCCGCGGCGATGACACCGCCGACCTGACCCCGGTACAGCTCTACACCTGCAACGGCACCAACGCCCAACACTGGAGCGTGGCCACGGCCGCAAACACGATCGAGTCCGCGGGCAAGTGCCTCGACGTCGACCAAGGAGCGACCACAGACGGCACCACCGCAGACCTCTACACCTGCAACGGCACCGGCGCACAAGTCTGGGTCCCGCAAGCCGACGGCGAACTGCTCAACCCCCAATCCGGCAAATGCCTCGACGACCCCGGATTCAACGCCACACCCGGCACCCAACTCGACATCTGGGACTGCAACGACGGCACCAACCAGATCTGGAACCTACCCGCAACCGTGTGACGATCGATGGGGGCGGCCGCCACGGCGTGGCCGCCCCCGCCCATTGAATACTGGCGGTGCAGAACCGGGATTGAGGCGCCTCCTGCCGTCGAACGGGCGCCCCGGCCAGGCGTTTCCCAGCACACGAGCGGGCGAATCGGCTCGGGAAGGCGGCTCTGCACGAGCCCCACGGTGCAGGTCAGAGTGGTTGCCGCGGGGCGCTTCTGTGGTGCCACAGATTCGTCTAAACCAACCAACCGTTTCCATTTGAATGTCAGTATTCACCCGATTTCTAAGCAATGTGATCTGCACCACAAGCACTGAGTACGGGGGGTCGCGGAACTTAGGACTCAGTGCGCGAACTGGATGCAAGTCCTCCGCACTACGTCCGGGCGGTCAGCATCGTGTGGATTTACGTTTTCGTCGAGAAGTGAACCGTCATCGGGCAAGGCGTTCATTGAGACCCGCGAGGCGACAGGTTGCGCGTAGGGTCTGGCTGTCGGGGGCGTGCTCGGTCTTGGCGATGCGGCGGCCACTGGGTCGTGGCTGTACGCGAAGCGGCGCCCGCCCGGGGTCGTGACCTGAGTGGGCCGTTCGTCCGGATCCCACATGCCGGTCCTTTCTTCCGGCGCCAGCATTGCGGATCATGCAGCATCTGGCGGCGCGGGCCGAGTGCGACTAAGACGCCCCGAGGGCTCGCCGGTGGGGGCCGGTCAGATCCGCCTCTGAGGCGATTACTGTTCCCTTTCGGGGGCAGTCTGTGTCGCCGGCAGTACCGGAGGAGATCTCCTCCGGCAGTACGCCTTTCACAGGGAGTTGTCATGGGCCACGGCCATAGCAGGAGGCGGTCTACGGTCCTGGCGCGTGTTGCCGGGGGCGCGCTGTGAGGGGGTTGCTGCTGGAGAGCGAGGATGTGGCGTGGTTTCGCGACGAGTTCGCCGGTGCCCGTGCGTCTGCTTGCCGGCTGGCCGGGCGGATCGGGTTGGGTGAGCACCGGGCGGGCGAGGTCGCCCTGGCGATGGCCGAGGTCGTCTCCAATCTGGCGAAGCACGCCGTCGCCGGGGCGATCGTGTTGCGGGTCGTGCGCACCGCCCAGGACGTCGGGATCGAGCTATTGGCCGTGGACAGCGGGCCGGGGATCGCGGACGCGGCTGCTTCGATGCGCGACGGCCGCTCGAGCTCCGGCACGCTCGGCATCGGCCTGGGGATGATCGCCCGGCTCGCGGACACCTTCGATCTGCACTCCGCACCCGGGCACGGGACGGTGCTTCTGGCACGGTTTTGGCCACGCGAGGTTCGGGCGCGGCCCGAGGGTTGCGGCGGGCTGCCGGATTTCGTGGTGGAGGGAGTGACCAGGCCCATCAGCGGAGCGCAGGAGTGCGGGGACGGCTGGGCGGCGCGCTGGGACGGCGCCGGGAGATCGGCTGGCGGGGATTGTGCCCACGACGCGGCGCCAGACGCCCGCATCCGCGCCCCGGACCGGTCCGTGCCCGGGCACGAGGGTCCACGGGCCGCCCCGTGTCCGCGGTGCCCGGGGCGGGGCGGGCGATATTGATGATGCTCTGTGACGGGCTCGGCCACGGGCCTCTGGCGCTGATGGCCACCGAGGCCGCGACCCGCGCCTTCCGCACGGGCACGGGCCGGACGCCCGAGGAGGTCATGGCCGAGATCCACCTCGCCCTGGCGGGCACACGCGGCGCCGCGGTGGCTGTGGCACGCGTCGAACCGGATCAGGGGCGGGTGCTGTTCTGCGGGACGGGCAACGTCGCCGGTGCGATCGTGACCTCCACGTCCAAGACCACCCTTCCCTCCACGCCGGGGGTCGCCGGCCACCAGACACGATCCCTGCATACCTTCACCCACCCCCTGCCGGCCGGCAGCGCACTGGTCATGCACTCCGACGGCCTGAGCGGGCGGTGGATGCCGCAGGACCTCGCCGGGGTACTGCCGCACTCCCCGGCCGTGATCGCAGGCCACCTCCTGCGCGACGCCGGCAAGTACCACGACGACGCCTCGGTCCTCGCCGCCAAGGGGCTGTGGTGAGTTCGCCGAAGTCGCAGCGGGCGAGGAGGCGGACCGGCTGCTGCAGGACACGCTGCGCGGCGCCGTGTCCGAGGATCGCCCGAACGGGTGGTCCACCCGCCCTTGGAGGAAATCTTTCATGCCCGGGGTAGATTTTCGGCGGTGGAGTGGGTAGTGTCCTGGGTGTCAACGAAGAAGGAAGTCTCGTGGACGTGGCAGAGAACCGAACTGCCCGTGGAGATGGCTAGCAGGATCCAGGCGTGAGGGCCGGCTCAACGACACGGCTCTAGCGGCTGGTGCACGAACAGTCCGACGCGTCGGGACCGAGTGGTTGAAGAGGGTTCCGGCGGTGGCTGGCAGTGGCAGGACCCAGATAGGTAAGTGGTAGTCGAGGAGAAGGGAAGGGATACACCGTCGGATCGCCCGTTCCGGCTTGTTGGATGCCGAACGGTTTCCGCAGTCCCCCGTGCGAAAGGTGGTCTCCGGTCACGCAGTTGCGATCATCGCGCCCCGGCCTTCGTGGCGGCTGCGCGATTCACGAAAAGCCGACTCTCCCCCCCGGTCGGCAGATGTAGATGGTGTTGCCCGTCAACCCTGGGCCCCGGTGCTACGGCACCGGGGCCCTCTACGTATGAGGTGGGATGACCCCAGGGCCGGGGCGTCGTTGGCAGTTGCGCGCCGTGACCGGATTGCCGTCAGGCGTAGTGGTCCGGGCGTTGCTCGCGTGGCGCTGCCGTCACCTCGTAGGCTGCGGGTATGACCTCCGATTCCCTGTCTCCTGTCCAGGCTCTGGACGTTCTGCTCGCCGGGAACCAGCGGTTCGTGGGCGGCGCCGCGCACCACCCGAACCAGGACGCGGCGCGGCGGGCCGAACTGGCCCAGGGCCAGGGTCCGTTCGTGGTGCTGCTGGGCTGCTCGGACTCCCGCCTGGCCGCCGAGATCATCTTTGATCAGGGGCTCGGGGACTTGTTCGTCGTGCGCACCGCGGGCCACGTGCTGGGACCGGAGGTGCTCGGCAGCATCGAGTACGGCACCAGTGTGCTCGAATGCAGGCTGATCGTCGTCCTTGGGCACGACTCGTGTGGGGCTGTCGCGGCGGCCCGCGGCGCCATCGAGGACGGGCCCTCGGCGCCCGGCTACGTCCGGGATGTTGTCGAGCGGGTCACCCCGAGCGTTCTGGCCGCCCGCGCGGCGGGCCTGCACAGCGACACAGACCTGGTCGACTCCCATATACGGCATACCGTGGACCTGCTCCTGGACCGTTCCCGCGTCCTGGCCGACCAGGTCGCATCCGGTCAGGCGGCCGTGGTCGGCCTGGCCTACCAGCTCGCCGAGGGCAATGTACGGCTCGTGACCACGCGCGGCATCCCGGCGGCGGAATCGGCCGGCGCGACTGCCGTCGACCGATAGCCGTGCCCCGCGCGCCGATGGCTCCTCCACGAGATCAGGACTGCGCTGCGCAACCGGGGCCACGCGGGGTCACCGCGGGTGTGGTGCCACGGTGGCGCGCAGGAGCGCGACCTGGCTGTTCAATCTCGTGAGCGCCTGGCCCATCTCGGCGCGCAATGCGGCTGCGACCTGGTCCATCACCTGCTCGTCGGCGACCGGCGCGCGCGGCTCGCGGTCCTGATCGACTCTCAGCACGGTGTGGCACCTTCCGCTTCGCGGTTCGGGAGGATCTATAGCCGGATGGGCGCACTTCAAACTCGGCCCGAGGCGTCGCTGCGCGTGCCGCCGGAAGCTGGTGCCTGCCATGCGTTGCCTGGCGGGATTCGCGCGCATGATCCTCGAGCTCCCCGGCCGATGCCCGCGGCCTGTACAACGCGACCCTGCGATCCCGCGAACGCCGAGTGCGCGGCACCGCAGGCAGGCCTGTCCCGGACTTTTTGACCAGCCACGCCCGCATCCTGATCATCATCGCGTGCGAGCCCACGATCAGGCTGTGCGAGACCGCTCCCGCGAGCCAGGTCATCGAACGTACAGCAGGCGATCGTGGCCGACCTGGAGTCGGCCGGCTGCCTCACCCACGCCCGCGACGGGCGCCGCGACCGCTACCGGGGGCGCACCCGGCACCCGCTCCCGGCACCCCGCCGAACCCGGGCATGAGATCGCCGGCCCCGCAGCCGCCTCGTGCGAGCCGGCCGGCGCCCCAGCCCGGCGGCGGCGCCGGGAACGCGCCGCCGCCCCCGGAAGCCGCCGAAGCGCCAATCGCCCGCCCTGCCGCAGCCGCTTGAGGCGGACCCGCGCCACCCGGCCACAGCTTGGCTCGGTCCGTGCGCGGCTCCGGACGGCGAACCGGGGCCGGGGCTCGGCCGAACGAGTGGTTCACCCGAGCGTGGAGGAAATCTTTCATGCCTGGAGTAGATTTTCGGCCGCATGGTGGGTATTGTTCTGGGCGTCAACGAAGAAGGAAGTCTCATGGACGTGGCAGAGGACGAACTGCCCGTGGAGATGACCAGCAGGATCCAGGCGCCAAGGCCGGCTCAACGACACGGCTCTAGTGGCTGGCGCAGGAACAGTCCGACGCGCCGGGGCCAGGTGGCTTGAAGTGGGTTCCGGCGGTGGCTGGCATTACTCAGATAGGTAAGTGGTAGTTGAGGAGAAGGGAAGGGACGCACCATCGGATCGCCCGATCCGGCCTCATTTCGCGCCGGACGGTTTCCGCAGCCGACTCTCCCCCGGTCGGCAGATGTAGATGGTGTAGCCCGTCAGCCCCGGGCCCCGGCGCTATCAGCGCCGGGGCCCTCTAACCGTGTGAAGGTGTGCTTGGAAACCAGCCGGCCCAGTGCCGCAGAGAAGTTCGAGGACGAGGACTACCCCGCCTACACGATGGGCCGGGCCGCGGAGATGCTCGGGGTGACCCCCGCGTTCCTGCGCGCCCTGGATGAAGCGAAACTCATCAGCCCCCAACGCTCGACCGGTGGGCATCGCCGCTACTCCCGCTACCAACTGCGCATCGCCGCCAGAGCCCGCGAACTCGTAGACCACGGCACCGCCCTGGACGCCGCGTGCCGCATCATCATCCTCGAAGACCAACTCGAAGAAGCCCACCGGCTCAACGCCGAACTGCGCGAACGCACCTGACAGGTCCCGCCGGAGGTCCCCCGGAAACCGGCCTCACGCGCAGCGCAGGGGGTGAACGGTGATCTGCGGCCGGTCACGCGGGCGGCGGCGCCCGGTGGTTCCGCGTTCAGCCCTTGTCACCGGGCAGCGAGCAGGGCGCGGGACGGGGGCATGGACGGATACGACGTGGACAATGCGCCGTGGGACCTGATCATGATCGTCTGTGAGCTGCGCCGCCAGATCGGATTCACCTCGCTGCACGAGCGCCCGGACACCGTCCCTGGCGGGCGCGGGTCCCGCACGGCTTCGCCGCGTTGGCGGAATTCATCAGGGAGCTCATCGTGTTCGGGACGAATGAGGGCCCGGCGCCGCGTGCCGGGCGAGCGCGCTCAGGCTGTGCTTCGCGGGGCAGGGGATGTGCGGATCGTGCGAACCGTCGTGTTCGCTCGGGCCGGTGTCGGTAGAGGGTTCTGACGCGATCGGTGACGATCACGCCCGCCGCAGGGCGAGAGCTGCTACGGTGGAGTCAGTTGCAGTTGTGGTTCCCATGACCTTGTGTGCGCCTGCTGGTATCTACTCGCGGGCGCATTTTTGTTTCCCGGGTCGTTCCGGGCGTGGATCATCGCGGCGACGCGCGGCGCGCAGTGCGCCGCGGACGGCCTGGTGAAGGAGAAAACGTCTATGACTCAGGGCACTGTGAAGTGGTTCAACGCGGAAAAGGGCTTCGGCTTCATCGAGCAGGACGGTGGCGGCCCCGACGTGTTCGCCCACTACTCGAACATCGCGTCCAGCGGCTACCGCGAGCTGGGCGAGGGCCAGAAGGTCGAGTTCGACGTCACGCAGGGCCAGAAGGGCCCGCAGGCGGAGAACATCCGTCCGCTCTGACAGGACGCGCGGCGGCCTGCCGCCGCGCTGCACGAGGGGCGCCTGATCGTTTTCGCTAACGGCACGCGCCCCTCATCGCCTCGTCGAGAACCCTCTCCACTGGGGAACCGCGGCCCCCGCGCCGGTAGCCTCCCGGTGGAACGACGCCTCGCTCCGAGAGCACCATGGTCTTCGCGGCCCGAGGGGCCGCGCGCCGTGACGCAAACACCGCCCGGCATGCGCGCCCACGCCCCGCTCACTGTCTTGTCATACTCCACTGTCTTGTCATTTCCCCTGGCCGCTTCCACTACCTTCGCGCGCCCACGTGCCGCAGGGCTCGTGGAAACGCGTGTCGACCGCCTGAAAGGCTTTGTATGAATCGCACCCCCCGCCTGTCGCACCAGTCCACCTCGCGGTCGGATTCCGGCCGCCGTTCCCGCTCCGGGGACGCACGCTCCTACGGCCCCTCGCGCCCGTCCGGGCCCAGGGGCTACCAGGGTGCCCAGGCCCAGGGGGAGTTCGCCCTGCCGGTCAGTGTCACCGAGGCGCTGCCTGCGGTGACGTCGTTCGCCGAGCTGGCCATGCCCGCCGCCCTGTTGGCGACCCTGACCGACCAGGGGGCGAACACGCCGTTCCCGATCCAGGCCGCCACGCTGCCGAACTCCCTGGCCGGGCGCGACGTGCTGGGTCGGGGCCAGACCGGCTCCGGCAAGACCCTCGCCTACGGACTGGCCGTCCTGGCCCGTACCGCGGGCCGCCGCGCCGAGCCCGGTTGCCCGCTGGCCATGGTCCTGGTTCCCACCCGCGAACTCGCCCAGCAGGTCGCCGACGCCCTGGCCCCCTATGCCAGAGCCGTCGCACTGCGCACCGCCACCGCGGTCGGCGGGATGCCCATCGGGCGCCAGGCCCAGGACCTGCGCCGCGGCGCCGAGGTCCTCATCGCCACTCCCGGGCGCCTGAAGGACCTGATCGACCGGGGCCGCTGCCGCTTGGACCAGGTGGCCGTCACCGTCCTGGACGAGGCCGACCAGATGGCTGATATGGGATTCATGCCCCAGGTCACCGCGCTGCTCGAGCAGGTCGCCCCCGGCGGCCAGCGCATGCTCTTCTCCGCCACCCTGGACCGCAACGTCAACCTGCTGGTCCGCCGCTTCCTGACCGACCCGGTCATCCACTCGGTCGATCCGGCCACCGCGAGCGTCAGCACGATGGAACACCACCTGCTGCACGTCCAGAGTTCCGACAAGAACGCCGCCATCGCCCGGATCGCCTCGCGCGAGGGCGGCGTGATCATGTTCACCGACACCCGGCACGCGGCGGACCGGCTGGTGCTCGAACTGCTGGCCCACGGCGTCAAAGCAGCCGCGCTGCACGGCGGCAAGACCCAGCCCCAGCGCACCGCGACCCTCGAACACTTCCGCACCGGCCAGGTCACCGCTCTGATCGCCACCAACGTAGCCGCACGTGGAATCGACATCGACGCGCTCGACCTCGTCGTCAACCTCGACCCGCCCACGGACCCCAAGGACTACCTACACCGCGCCGGACGCACCGCCCGGGCGGGCGCGTCCGGCACCGTGGTCACCCTCGTCCTACCCCATCAGCGCCGCAGCATGGGCCGCATGATCACGGGCGCCGGCATCACCGCCCACACCCTCCAGGTGCACTCCGGCGACCCGGAACTGGCCAGGATCACCGGAGCCCGCGTCCCCACGGGAGTGCGGGCCGTGGTGCCGAACCCGGTGCCGGAACGCAGCCGCAGCGCCGGCTCGGCCGGGCCGCGCCGGACCCGCCCGCCCTATGCGGGCTCCGACACCCGATCTTCGCGTTCCGCGTCGTCTCGACGTACCGCGATCCCCGCGTAGTCCTCCCGCCCCGCTCAGCCCGGCGCGCTCGGCCTACGCCGCTACCGCGTTCGGCGAGGCTTCCGCCGACGGCCACGGCCCCGTGAGCGGACCGTGGCCCCGGCACTGCGAGCCGTCCCCGCCGCTGCATCTCAGCCCTCAGCGACAGCGGGAAATCACGGCGACGGCCACCGATCAGCCACCAGACTCCCACGCCTGCCCTGGACCCGCACCGGCGCCCGCGGTAACCTCCGCCGTCCCGACCACGCAGGAACGACATCTCCGCGCAGGCCTCAGCGGTGTCGAAATCGGCTGGTGGTGTCGCAAGCCCCGCACATCGGTAGTGTCAGACTGAGGGCGACCAGCCCGTTCGTAAAAGACCACTCGTCCCGATGCTCGTAGAAAGAGACGCCATGACCTCAGAGGTTTCGCACGACGCCGGTCCCGAATTCGCTGTGGCCCGCGGTGCCCTCGACCGGACGTTGATGACGCCTGAACTCGAACAGCTCGCGGACGAACTGGCGCTCGCTCTGGTGGAAATGGGGTTCACCCTGCACGCCTGCCGCCAGGACTCCCCGGGCCGCCACCTCGGCGGGGTATGCCTGACCCCTGTCTCCCTGCAGCGCAACCCGGCATTCGCCGGGATCGCGGTCACCTGGACCCAGCACGACCGGCGCTCCCAGTGGTCCCACGGGCCCGCGTCACTGGACGCCGACGGCGAGACGCCCGCCGAGCAGCCCCCGACGTACGGCCGCGCCTACCAGGAAGTACAGCGCACCATGAACGTCGCGTTGAGCGTCGCGCTCGCGTTCGTCGGCTTCACCATGCGCGAGTTCGGATCGGCCGGCGCGATCCTGGTCACCGAAGCGCCCGAACCCGGATTCGACGAAGACGGCCAAGACCGGACCGACCAGGACATCACAGACCTGGCCGCCGACCCGCACGGCCGCATCTAACCACCGCCCATCACAGCCGCCCGACGGCAACGCCCGCCCCCGCCTGCCCGACGAGATCGTCACAACCTGAATCCACTGGTGGGCGGGCTGGTGGGCGGCGGGTCGGGGGCGCTCGATCAGAAACGATCGCTTCCAGCCGCTGCTACCGGCGGCCGTGACCCCAGGTCCGTTCCGTGCAGAGCTGAGTCGGCTCACCACCTTTGCCACGGCGTCCCGGCGTCACGGAAAGTGCCGCCACGCCAGCACTCGGCCCTACCAAAGGCTGGCACCCTTGATGAGTGGAACGTGCAGTGTCGTGATGCCATGGCTCGAGGGCATCGACGCTGCGGCCGGACCACCCGGCCTTGGGCCAGCAGCGCTCTTGCGGCACCGCTAGATCAGCTTGCCTCGAACGGGGGCTCCGGTGGGCACTTCGCCGCCGATGGCCTCTTCCGGGACGCGGAAGGGGCCACCGGCTTCACATCCACGGAGCGCTTCCCCGTCCCGGAAGAGGTCACCGGTTCAATCTCTCGCGTGCACGGCCCAAGCGGATCTGACTGTGGCTCAGGCCAGGCGGACGAGGCTTTCGGCCCTACGGGTGGGTAGCATGCTCCCCACCCTGCTCCCCGTTCTCATCTCCGTGGCACCGCCTCCGACAACACGGAAAGGCGCGCGTCCTCAAAGCCGGGACTGTACGGTCTTCGGCTCTGTCGCACGTCCGGTGGCAACGGGGTGCCAGGATGCTCCACGATGAACTGCGCTTGATGTCGATCAGCTTGTGAGTACGGTGTTTTCTGGCCTGTCGCCGCTTGTCGTCAAGGACGTGGCAGATCAGGGAACGTGGATCGAGGTACAGACGCGGACCCCGGGCGGGCCGGTGCGCTGCCCTGACTGTGGCACCGAGACGAGCCAGGTGCACGCCAATGCTGGGCGGATGGTAGCCGACGTCCCCGTCGACGCCCGCCGGGTGCAGGTCTTCGTGGACGTGCGGCGCCTGCGATGTCCAGCGGCGGAGTGTGACCGGCAGACGTTCCGCGAGCAGCTTCCAGATGTGCTCGAGCGTTATCAGCGGCGCACACCGCGGCCGGCCAAGTGGGCGCGGTCGCGCAGGAGTCGGCCGGGCGCGCGAGCGTGCGAGCGCTTGCGGCGCCGGCTATCGGCGTCTCCCGGCACTCCAGCCGGAGGTGGGGGGTGGCGCAACGAGAACGGGATGGAGCAGGCGAGCACGGATCCGCCCGCCTCCGGCCGCGAGAGGCGGGGAGGCGGGCGGAGGCGCAGGGCCTGCGGGTCAGGCGGAGATTTCCTTGCGGTCGCCGGTTGCGGTGATCTCGATCTTGCGGGGCTTGGCCTTCTCGGCGATCGGGATGCGCAGGGTGAGCACGCCGGCGTCGTAGTCGGCGTCGATGCGCTCGGTATCCAGGGTCTCGCCGAGGAACAGCTGCCGGGAGTAGACCCCGAGGGGGCGCTCGTTGATCTGGAGCTCGAAGTTTTCGCCGGTGTGCACGGGGCGACGCTCGGCCTTGACGGTCAGCACGTTGCGCTCGACGTTCAGCTCGATCGCGTCCGGGGTGATGCCGGGCAGGTCGAAGCAGACGACGAAGGTCTCCCCGTCGCGGTAGGCGTCCATCGGCATGGGGGTCGGGCGCGACCAGGTTCCCGCGGTGTTGCCGAGCAGTTGGCCGGTGAGCCGGTCCAGCTCGCGGAAGGGGTCGGTGCGCATCAACATCGAACAGTCTCCTTCTCAAGAGTCAGAGCGGGTCGGACCCGGCCTCTTGCGGGTCCGACTGCCTACGCCAACTTTTCTAGCATGTCGTCATTGCGATGACAAGTAGCCGTGTCGGCGAAAAGGTGACGAGATGGGGGCGGCCTCCTGGCCCCTGCTTTCGCCCACTGCAGCTGCCCTGTGGCGGCGCGTGTGCGCTCTTACCGCGCAGCCCGGCATATGACGAGCACGAGGCCTTGTCGTCCGGTCGTGTACGCGCCGAGCGGGTAGCGGCCACCGGCCCGTTCGCGCCCAGGGCGGCGGCGAGGCAGATCAGGACGCGCTGGCTCCGATTCCAGCCGGGCTCGGCGAGCGCACCGTCCCACTCGATGCTCGCGTCGACGCGCACAGGGCGGGTGAAGTACTCGAGCGTGGTGATCTGCGGGCGCCGGCATGGAAGGCCTTAGGCCCCGGTCGCGGCGCCCGCACCCGGCGGTCGCCGGCGGGTACGGGCTGGGACCCCATGGCTGCGTGGATCTCTCGGGTTCGAGGTCAGGTGCGGCGGCGCGCTGTGGTCTCGGCGCGAACGCTCTCGGCCCCGTCGGTGAGCGTGTCGATCTGCGCGGTGAGACCCGGATGGTGCGCGCCCAGGTGCGGGCGGGTATCGATCAAGGGCTGGAGCAGGTCGGCGGCGTCCGCGCCGCCGAGTGCGGCGTACAGGGCGGCCATCGGTGCGTCCGCGGCCTCGGGCAGACCGGACAGGGCGCCGATCTGCGCGGCGAGCACGCGCAACTCGGCCGAGCGGTCACGCGCCCAAGCGTCGACGGCGCGCACTTGGGCGCGCCGGTCGCGTTCGGCGGCCACGCGCTTCTCACCGGTCGAGCCCTTCTCGCCGTTCGGGCGCAGGCGCAAGGCCCTGCGTTCGGCCGCCTGCCGGCTGGCAACCCCGAGCGCGGGAGCCAACTGCGCCCAGCTCGCGCCGTTCGCGCGCGCGGCGTCGATCAGCTCCGGCTCCCAGTGCGCCAACTGCCCGCGCAGCTGCCGCAGCAGCGCCAAGGCGACGAGGAACTGGACGGAGTCCGGCTCGGAGGGCTTGCCCGAGCGGGCGAGGTCGAGCGCGGCTTCGATCCGCTCCACACCCGCCGCGGCCTGCGGCGGCGCGTCCCTGCCCGCGGGCGCCTGCGCCCCGGGCCCATGCTCTGCCGATCGCACCATCAATGTCACCCTTTCGCCGACGCTCAAATTTGTCATCGCTTAGACGACATGATACAAGGGATGTCGAGCCCGGCCATCCTTCGATATGTGCGGGAGGAACCGAGATGCCGCTGCCCGCCCGGAGCGTGCGCTCCGAACAGCGCCCTGAAGAAGCAAACCAGGTGTGCGCCCGCATCCGGGCTCTGCTCGAGCGCCACCGGAGGGTCACAGTGAACCTGACCGGCGCCGCACTCCACGACCAGGCCGCGCTCGAGGCCCTGGCCCGCCCTCGCTTCCACGCGCGGCGCGGAGGATACAGCCCTGGAGTACACCTACGCGCCCGCAGCGCCGGCGCCCCACACCGCCGCCGCCCGTTCCGGCAGGCCGCGGCGTCTTGGAGGCGCGCGAGCCGGACGCACCCGAACACAGTCGAGGACCCTCGCATGACAGGAGGACGCACGTGCACAACGCGCTTGAGATCACCCGCAGCCAGGACCCGGACGGGCGCACCCTACTCGCCGTGCGCGGCGAGGTGAACATCGACACCGCCCCGCGCCTGCGCGCCGCCCTGGCCGAGCACTCCCACCCGAGCCAGGCCCTTGTCCTCGATGTCACCAACGCCGTGCTGATCGACGCGGCGGGCTTGGGCGTGCTGACGGCCGCGCAGCACCAGGCCGCCGAACTCGGCAGGTGCCCGATCACTCTGCGCGGGGTCCGCCCGCTTTTCGCCAAAACCCTCCACCTGACCGGGCTCGACCACCTCTTCCCGCGCGAGCCGGCACCCGCCCCCACCCTGACCCACCGGGCTCCGGGCGCGCACCGCACGGGCCGCCTCGGCCGCCAGCCCGCGACGCCACACGCGAGCTTCCACCAGGCGCCGCCCGGCGACGCATCTGCCCTCGCCGCAGCGTAGCCGCGCCTGCACAGCGTCCATGCGCAGGTCGGCGATACGACCCCTGGCCGTGTCCGGTCAGGTGGGGCAGTCGGCAGCCGGGCAACCCGGCTGTCGCCGGAGCCTGGGCCGCCAGGCAGTCGGCGTCCGATGAATTCAGCAAACGGCCAGGCTCGAAGCCGGTCCCAGACAGATCCCCAACCACCCCGAGGCCGCAGACCAGGAGTCTTCGAGCCCGCGCCTCCCAACCACGTCTACCCCGCGCTGCCCGGATACTGATGAGAGCCCTTGAAACTCAGGGTTCTCATCAATACGGCCCCCAAGGCCGCAGCACTCCTCCCGGAGCACCTTGCCACGGCGGCCTGAACCACCGTCAGTGCGCGCCGGAGGTACCCCGGCCACCTGCATACGCCAATCTTTGAGGCGATACAGCACGCCTCGACGGGCAAACGAGAAGAACGCGACGGCGCCGCCGCAGCCGAGCACGCTGCAGGCCGTGGAGAGTGCAGCCCGCTCGGCCGAAGGCGCCGGTTCGGACAAGGGCGGCCGCTTCACACCTGGGGACGGCCGAACAGCAGGTCGTAGCCGGGTGGGAGCTGGAGCAGGACCTCGCGCATCAACTCCTCGCCGGCTGAGTCGGCAACCACGCTCAAGACCGCGCCAACATCCCAGGCCGCGGTCTTCTCGCTCGCCCCCTCGATCCAGGCGGCCGCCGCGCGCACGAACCGCTCGGAATCGAGCGGCTCGTACGCCTCGAGCGGATTGAGCAGGATCAGCGCGAACTGCTCGGGCAGGCGCGCGGCCAGCTCGGCCCGCACCCGCCCCACTAGGTGCGCCCCGAGCAGGGCGAGCACCACCCTCGCTACCCGCCCGGCCTCGCTCACCGACGCGTACTGGCCGCGCTCTTGAATCTGCGCGCAGAACGCCTCCCACCGCACAACCATCAGCCACACCCCTTCCCACGCGCTCCAACATTTGACGATCAGCCAGGCAATGCAGTGCGGTGCACGCCAGGGGCGCAGCGCCGCGGTCCGTGCCGGGCACCGGCCACGCCGGCGCTCGACTTCAGACTCAAAAGCAGGGATTCTGGCCGGTGACGGCAACCACCTGTGTTCCGGTGCCCGGCTCGACAATGAAGCCGGCGGCGGCGAGCGTGTTGAGGGCGGCGGCATGCAGCGCGCCACGGATCCCGCCGAGACTCAGCTCCCGGCCCCCTGCGGCGCAGGGAGTCAACAGGATCTCGCGGGGCCTCCAGGCAAGGATCACGCGCTCGCCCGCGCCGGTCAGATGCAGGCCGCCCTCACCCGGGCCGGCCAGATCGAACCCGGCAGCACCCAGGCACAGGCGAACGCGCGCAAGCAGATCACCGGCAGCGGCCTCGGGCGTGCCCGGCTGATCACACGGTGGTGCGCTCGCGTACGCGGCGTCCTCAGTGGCCCCGGAGCGAGGGCCGGGCAGCAAGGTGGAGGCCATCTCAGTCCTTGAGCGCGGTCTCGAGGTCGGGGAAGATCTCGAACATCTCCAAGGCACCGGCCAACTCCAGCACGCGTATCACCGCCGGGGAAGGGCCGGCCAAGCGGAAGCTCACACCGCGTTCGTGGGCGCCCCGGCGGGCTTCGACCAGAGACCTTAAACCTAGCGAATCACAGAAGGCGACGTACGCCGCATCCAGCACGACCGGCCCTTGTTCGAGGCCTTCCAGCAGCGCCCGACGAAGCTCGGGAACACTGCCCAAATCGATCTCCCCGACAGCCTCGATCACCACGATGCGGGATGCGCCGCGCTCCATGTGCTCCACCCGGACCGTGAGGCCGGCCGACCCGCCCACCTCGCCCACCTCCTCGCTCTCCCACGCCGCCCGCACCGCCACGGACGGCCACCACCAGATCCCACAGCCCGGCGTCACGCTCACCGCGCGAACCACGACCGCGCTGGGATCCAGCGTGCACGCAACCCGGAAACCTGTCAATAAACGCAGGAGATATATTGCGCACACTTCCCGCTGGGCCTTAGCCTGGGCGCCATGGGCTCGCCGACGAACAAGGATGCGTGGACGCTGTTGACCGGCCATGGGCGTGTCCTGGTGGAAATCGCCCGCCGCCCCGACGCCCTGGTCAGGGAGATCAGCGCGGCGGCCGGGGTGACCGAGCGCACCGCGACCGCGATCATCGCCGACCTGGAAGACGCCGGATACATCACCCGCACCCGCATCGGGCGCCGCACCCGCTACACCCTCCATCCCGACACCCCCTTCCGCCACCAGGGCCAGGAAGGGCACCCGGTCGGCCCGTTCCTGCAACTTCTGACCCATCCCAGCCCAGCCGCCGAAACCGCCCCGCCGCCCACGACCTGACCTGCGCGGAACCCGCGGGCCCGTGCACGAGACGCGAAAACCCCAGTGCACGCAAGCCTGGATACCAGGGCGCGAGGGACAAACCGCGACGGCGGGGCCGCGGGGCGGGCTGAAGAGCTCGATCGGCGTACGACGCCGTCGCGCGGATGGCCAATCCC
>FSXZ01001295.1_pt1 | contig 23142 bp, 23 predicted proteins | sample 1638121 | NCBI WGS metagenome assembly FSXZ01 (sample SAMEA3914788, study PRJEB12502) | metagenome | biome: forest; material: soil | place: Canada | collected 2011-07-03 | depth 0.1 m
CCTTCCTGCCCGCCTGAGCTGTATTTCCGGGCTGCTCCCGGTATCTGCTGAGGCAAAGGACGTCCATCTGGCCGGGAGTCGTGATGGAGCTTTCGGCGTCGCCCGCCGAAGACGCTGCGGGGCCGCGCTTCAGCTGTGACCGGAGCGGCCGGCGGCGGTCCTGGCGGCGGGCCATCGCGGGAATCGGCGTGGCGGCCGCGGCGGCAGGCTGCACAGCGGTGCTGGGCGGCGGCATCACGGCCGCGCCGCCCGCCCTCGCGGCCGGCGGCACGCCGTCCGCGCAGCGCCCGGGCGATCCGCCCGGGCCGCCCGCGGGCCTCACCGCGACCGCGGGCAGTTCCCAGGTGCTCCTCTCGTGGGCCCCGCCCGCATCGGATGGCCAGTCGCCGGTCATCAGCTACGAGATCTTCGAGGGAACCAGCCCGGACGGTGAAGGGACCAGCCCGGTGGGCACGGTCGGCTCAGCCGTCACCACCTACACGGTGACGGACCTCACCAACGGCACCCCTTATTACTTCGAGGTGGAAGCGGTCAACGACGCCGCCGGCGCGGGCCCCGCGTCTAACGAGGCGTCAGCCGTCCCGGGCGGCCAGACGATCACCTTCGGCCCGCTGGCGGCGGAGCCGGCCGGGACGACGTTTTCCGTGTCGGCGACGGCGTCGTCGGGGCTGGCGGTGGTGTTCAGCTCGGGCGCGCCGGGGGTGTGCACGGTCACGGCCGCGGGCTCGGTCACCACCGTGGCGCCGGGTGCCTGCACGATCACGGCCGCGCAGGCCGGGAACTCCGATTTCGCCGCCGCTCCCGACGTCACGCAGTCGTTCCAGGTCGTCCCGACCGGGTCGTCCCGGCGCGGGCAGACGATCACCTTCGGCCCGCTGGCGGCGGAGCCGGCCGGGACGACGTTTTCGGTGGCGGCGGCGGCGTCGTCGGGGCTGGCGGTGGTGTTCAGCTCGGGCACGCCGGGGGTGTGCACGGTCACGGCCGCGGGTTCGGTCACGACCGTGGCGCCGGGTACCTGCACGATCACGGCCGCGCAGGCCGGGAACTCCGCCTTCGAGCCCGCCCCCGATGTCACCCGGTCGTTCCGGGCCGGCCAGGGCCCGGCCGCGCGGTCACCCGGCACGCTGGTGATCATCTTGCTGGCCGTGGTTATCGTCGCGGTCGCGGTCGCGGTCGCGGCCGCCGGGCTGGTCCGGCGCTACCGGCGGGTGCGCTCGCATCCCCCGGCCGGGCCCGGGCCACAGGTGCGGGCCGAGCCGGACAGCGGCCCGCCGCCGTCGGCGAGCGTCCGGGTCACCGGCACCGGCACCACGCGCACGGTGCGCATCGAGCCCGCCCCCGGAGCCACCACCATCACGACCGAGGAGAACCGGCCATGACGCCCGCCCCGCCGGAGCGCCCGCGCACTGTCCTGGACCTGCTGTTCGGCCCGGATGACGGCCCTGGCGCGCTGGCCGTCCAGATCGCGGCCGCGGACCCCGGCGGGACGCTGGCCCGCGCCCTGGACGGCCTGCCGGAGGTGACCCGCGACGCCGCCGTCGATGCGGCGGCGGCCGCGGCGGCCGGGCTCCTGGACACCGACCTGATCGGCCTGCTCGTGGCTGGATGGCGGGTTCACCAGGACCTCACCGCGGCCGCCCGCCGCACCCTGGCCGCGGCCGGCAGCGTCGAGTTGGTCGACGTGGCCACGCACCAGGTCACGGTGACCCAGCAGCCCGCCGTCAGCGTCCTGGTGGACGGGCGCCGGGTGGCCACGCTGCAGCTCGGCCTGTCGGTCGTGTTCGACGTCAGCGTCCTGGTGGCCGGGATCAGCGCCGGGCGGCTGGTCGCGCTGCACTCCGGGCGCTGTGACATCACGGCCACGCTCAGCATCCAGGGCGCCGATGTCGTCACCCGGCAGGCCCGCCTTGAGCTGCCCGGTGCCGTCCCGCTCAGCCCGGGCATCCGGCTCCTGCCGGCCGGCGACTACCCGGCCGCCGCCGCACTGTGACGGGTCTGCTGAGCCTGCGGTGGGGCCGGGCGCCGGGGTGCGGCGGCCCGCCTCGCCGTTCCGTCACGCAGGCCCGTCATCGGTGCTAGGGCAGGAAAAGGTGCAGGCCGGCGGGCATGTGGGCGGTGACGGGTATCGTGCCGCGGAACACGCCGTTGATATAGGCGGCCACGTTGCCCGGGTAGACCTGGCCGGGGCTGTGCTCGGCGGTGAGCCGCAGGATGGCGGACGGCTGGCACTTGTGCTGGTCAGCGAGCTCGGCCAGGGATGCCTGGCCCGCGGTGGTGTGCTCCGTCATCATGGCTCCTGTTTCACGGTGTCAATGGTTGCGGGCTGGATGCGTCACAGGCTAGGCGGTCGGGTCAGTGCCCCGCGGCCTCGTCGGCGCTGAGCCGGGCGTTGATGGTGAGCAGGGCGACGAGGGCGGCGACGGCGTAGATGATCGCGCCGGCCAGGAGGCCGGCCGCGTAGCCGTGGGTCAGGGCGGCCGCCAGGGTGTGGCCGGGCAGCTGCCTGCGGATCACGATCGAGGCGATGGCGGCCAGCGCGCCCAGGCCGAGCGCGGCGCCGGTCTGCACGCTGGTGTTGAGCAGGCCGGCGGCAACCCCGGACTCCTGCGGGGCGACCCCGCGCATCCCGGTGACGGTGCAGCCGACGAAGGTCAGCCCGGTGCCGATGCCGCCGGCCAGCATGGCCGGGACCAGCACCGCCCAGTAGCTCGACGTGGGGGTCAGCTCCGCCGCGTACCACGCGAGCCCGCCTGCGCCGAGGGTCATCCCGGCCGCGATGACAGCCCGGGCGGGCAGGGCGGCGAGCAGCCGCGGCCCGAGCCCGCCGGCGGCCACGCCGGTGCCGACCACGATCGGCAGGTAGGCCAGGCCGGTGCGCACCGGCGAGTAGCCCCGCACTACCTGCATGTACAGCGTGAGCAGGTAGAACATCGCGAGCAGCCCCGTGCCCAGCAGCAGCATCACGGTGTTCGCGCCGGCCCGGTTGCGGTCGCGCACCACCCGCGGCGGCAGCATCGGCGCCCGGCTGGCCCGCTCGACCAGCAGGAAGGCGGCCAGCAGCAGGAGCCCGGCGGCGAACGAGGCGAGGGTGCCCGGGTCGGTCCAGCCGCTGGCGGCGCCCCGGGTGAGCCCGTAGATGAGGGAGCCGGCGCCCAGCGTCGCGGTAACGGCGCCGGGTATGTCGAGCCGGCCGCGGTCGGTGTCGCCCGGGACGAGCACGCCGGTGCCGATCAGCACCGCGACCGCGATGGGGACGTTGATGAACAGCACCCAGCGCCAGCTCAGGTACTCGGTCAGCGCCCCGCCGAGCAGCAGGCCGACCACCGAGCCGAGTCCGCCCATGGCGCCGTAGACGCCCAGCGCCCTGGTCCGGGCCGGGCCGGCCGGGAAGGTGGTGGCGAGCAGGGACAGCGCGCCGGGCGCGGCGATCGCGGCGCCGCAGCCTTGCACGATCCGGGCCGCGATCAGCGCCGTCCCGTCCGGCGCGAGGCCGCCGGCCATCGAGGCCAGGGCGAACACGATGATCCCGAGGCGGAACACCCGCAGGCGGCCGAACAGGTCCCCGGCCCGGCCGCCGGCCAGCAGCAGCCCGCCGAACGCGAGCGCGTAAAAGCTGATCACCCAGCTCAGGTGGGGCGTCGACAGGTGCAGCGACCGCTGCATGCTGGGCAGCGCGATGTTCACGATGGTGTCGTCGAGCACCAGCATGAGCTGCGCGGTAGCGATGACGAGCAGCGCGAGGCCGAGACGGCGGCTGGCGGCGGGGGGCGCCGCGGTGCCGCGGCGGGAGTGCTGTACTGCGTCGTTGACCGACATGACCGTGAGTCCTTCCAGCGTCTCAGCGGGCCGGCTGGCCGGCGGCGGGCCAGATGTCCAGGGCGGCGTACTGCGGCGCCCACTGGTCGCGGTAGGCGGCCAGCAGCGGCGGCGGGAACTTGCCGATGACCGACTCCATGGCCTCCGGGCTGGCGCCGTTGAGCAGCCAGGGCATGTACCGGGGCGCGTCGTCGCGGAGCCGGTCGGAATGGACGGCGGCGAAGCGGGCCCATTCCGGCGGCGTCAGCGCGGCGTCGATCAGCGGCAGCCCGGCGGACTCCTCGTGGGCCAGGTGGGCGGTCAGCGCGGTCACCAGCTCGTCGGTGAGGCCGCCGAACCGCTGGTAGCCGTAGTGCGGGTCGGCGGCGGCCGCGTCGATGGCGGCCAGCAGCGGCTCGATGACGGCGTGCTCGGCCTCCAGCGCGTCGGCCATGGCCACCCGGTCGGGCTGCCCGGCCAGCCGGGCGCGCAGCGCCGGCCACAGGACGTCATCTTCGGTCTGGTGGTGGACGAGCAGGAACTTCTTGAACAGCTCCCACCCCAGCGCCGCGCGCAGCAGCGCCCCGGGGCTGCCGTCCTGCCCGCCCGCGATCCGCGCGACCTGCACCAGCTCGCGGCGGAGCGCGTCATGCATCGTCAGCATCATGCTCATGTCGAGCCTGTACTCCACGGTCCCTCCTCGGTCGGCGTGAGCCGGGGCCTGAGCGGCTGTCTGGGCCGGGCCTCCACTCACCTGCTTCCGAGATAGTGGCACTCAGTATTATTTGAAGTCAAGTCTTAAAAAGTTCTCAGTTGTATTTGCTTCCGGGTTTCGACTTACCGTACGATGAGGCCGTGACTATCCAGCCGGCCGCCGATCGCTCCCTGCCGCTGCGCGAGCGCAAGAAGCTCCGGACCCGCCGCGCGCTGGCCGACGCCGCGCTGCGGCTGTTCACCGAGAAGGGCTTCGACGCGACCACGCTGGAGGAGCTGGCCGAGGAGGCGGAGGTCTCCAAGAGCACGTTCTTCCGGTTCTTCCCGGCCAAGGAGGCCGCCGCGATCGAGGCCGAGGCCGAGCTGTGGACGGCCTACCTGGCCGCTCTCGCCGGCCGCCGGCTGTCCGGCCCCGTCCTGGACGAGCTGCACCAGACCCTGGCCGCGGCCGTCGCCGGGCTCGATCCCGGCTGGGACGACCGCTTCCTGGCCACCCGCCGGCTGGTGATGTCCGACCCGGCCGCGCTGCTCAAGTACGTCGAGCACTACCGCGCGCAGGTCAAAGAGCAGGTAGTCGCCTGCCTCGCGGGCCAGCTCGGCCTGGACCCGGACGACCTGCGGCTGCACATCCTGGCCGAGCTCGCCACTACCGCCTTCAGCCTGTCCGGGCGCCGCTGGGTCCGCGAGGGCGGGCAGGGGGGCCGCACGGCGCTCCTCGAACGGCTGGCCAGCACGGTCACCGCCATCCCCGCCAGCCTCGATCTCTCCGCGTGAACCTGCGTCACCGGCCGCCGCGTGCTCGGCGCGACGGCCGGGGTCGCAGGCCGCTGGCCGGGCTGGAGATCCTCAGCTCACCGCGATCGCGGCGGCCTCAGGCGTACTCGTCATGGCGCCGAATCCAGGTCTGGAACGCCGCGCCCTCGTCGCGTCCCCGCGGCGCCCGGTCGAGCACGGGGTAATAGGTCATCAGGAACTCGACCCCGCGTCCCGCCGTCGCGTAGGTCTGGTAGACGGTGCCGTCCCGGAGCGTGAAGACGCTCACCGCCGGTGATTGCGAGAGATATCCCGGCACGTCGGTCCCGGCCGCCGCCGCGTTGTGAGCCACGACCGGAGGCAGCGTGTCGCCGAGATCCCACGTGGCCACCTGCTGCTGGGTGTGGGAGCCGCCGAAGTCGAAGTTGAAGTCGGTGTTCGCCGCCGAGACCCAGGGAATGCTCCAGCCCATCCGCTGCCGGTAGGCCTGAAGCTTGGGCAGCGGAGCCTGCGACACGAGCAGGAGGGTCACGTCGCGGGCCCGGAGGTGCGGGAGAAGGCCGTCGAGGCCGTCCGCGATCGACGAGTTGACCGGGCATCCGGCGGCATAGGCCGGCCCGAACATGAAGTGGTAAAGCAGCAGCTGCGAGCGGCCGCCGAAAAGCTCGGCCAGGGTCCGCGGGCCGTCGTCGGCATCGAACCGGTACTGCTTGCGGATCGCGACCCAGGGCAGCTCGCGGCGCTCGCGGGCCAGCTCATCCGACCTGCGGGTGTGCTCCTTCTCGCGCCGGAGCAGCTCATCGCGGGCGGCCTGCCACTCCGCACGGCTGACTATGCGGTGCTCGGTCATCGTCTTGTCTCCGTTTCGGGTGGTGATCCGTTCCTCATGCCGTCACGGGCTCAGCCGGCACGAGCGCGGCGTTATCGCGCTCCATGGCCTTGATCGCGCCGGTGCGCCAGCTGGCGGCGATCGACTGGGACATGGCATCGGGGAAGATGTCCTCCTCGCCGCTCTCGACTCCGTCGAAGATGGCCCGCGCGACGGATTCGGGGGAGGCCTTGGGAATGTCGAACCCCCGCGTCATGTCGGTGTCGGTGGGGCCGGTCAGGACGGCGTGGACGCTGATCCCGCGAGCGGCCAGGAGCGCCCGCAGTGACTGCGTGAGGTTGAACGCGGCCGCCTTCGAGATCGCGTACGCGGGAGTGAACGGGAACGGGGCGACGGCCATCGTGGACACGTTGTTGACGATCGCTCCGCGGGACCGGGTCAGCAGCGGCAGGAAGGCCCGGGTCACGCTGTAGGTGCCGAAGAAGTTGACCGCGAGGTGCTGCTCGATCACCGCGCGCTCGCTCAGGTCGTCATACCGCGCGATGCCCGCGTTGTTGATGAGGAGATCGAGCGATCCGACCTGGCGGGCGGCGTCGGCGACCTGCGCCGGGCTGGTCACGTCCAGGATCAGCGGCGTGACGCGCGCGTCGGGGTGCGCGAGGGGCTGCCGGGTTCCGGCATAGACGCGCCGGGCGCCGCGGCGCAGTGCTTCGGTGACCAGCGCCCGGCCGATGCCGCGGTTGGCGCCGGTCACCAGGACGGCCGTGTCTGCGATTGTCATGACTGTTTCCCCAGTTCTGCCGGGTTCCTCCGGCGGCTGCGCCGCCGGTGCGGCGGTCACGGATATAGACCAGCCCGCGCCGCCGGAATCGCCGCGAGCCCGTGGCCTCGTTCAGGTACGGCCGGGCCGGAGCCCGGCGGCGGGCCGTGGCTGGCGGCCGAGGAAGGCGACGAGCTGATCGCCAGGGCCGGCCGGCCCGGCCAGCCGGACCGGGCCGGCGAACAGCCCGGGCCGGGTGCCGGGCGGGAGCAGGAGCGGGGCGATCGGCAGCAGGACGGCCGCCAGGCCCGGCGGGACCGGCGCGCAGGCGCCGCACGCGACCGAGATATCCCAGCCGTGGACAGTGATCTCCAGCGCTCCCGTCACCGCGACCATGCCCGCGGTGAGCCCGCGCCCGCCGATGGCCACCCGCTCGCGGCCGGGCCCGGCGGCGGAGCAGGCGTCCAGCAGCCCGGCGGCCTCGCCGCGCAGGCGTGCGACCGGGTCCCGCCCTGGTCCGGGATGCCCGCGCTGCGCTCCGGTACCGCTGATGCCGCCGGTGGCTACCGCCTGGCGCAGGACGCGCAGCGACTCGCTGACATGGCCCAGCAGCGTCTCCAGGTCCCAGCCGGGGCACGGCGTGGGGTGCGACAGGCGCCGCGGAGCGCACCGGATGGCATCGGCGAGCGCGTAGCTGACCGCGGCTTCCAGCAGTTCCCGTCCCCGGCTCAGCGGAGCCATCGGGTGCTACGCCCGGCCCGGCCCGGCTGCGGCGGCACCGCGCTGCGGGGGCAGGCCGAACGAGGCGAACAGGCCGGTGTCCTGGAACGCGATGATCCGCGCGATCCCCGCCCCGGTCAGCGTGGGCACCAGCAGGGCGTGCGCGAGGTAGGAGCCCTCGCGTTCGCGCCGGTAGACCGCGAACGCCGCCTGCTGGTTCGCCGTGACGGGAACGAGCTGCAGGTCTCCTGGCCCGGTGAGCAGGTTCGCCGCCACGAAACGCGCGACGGCCGGCCGGCCGGCGAACCAGGTCAGCACCGGGGGCATTTCCAGCGCGACGTCGTCCCGCAGCAGCCCGGCCAGCGCGCTGGCGTCGGCGTTCTCGACGGCCGCGGCGAACCGCTCCAGCATCGCCCGCCGGTCCGCGTCCGCTGGCTCGGCCAGCTCATCCTCGGCCGGCAGGGCCTGCGCGAGCTGAGCCCGGGCCCGCCGCAGGCCGCTGTTCACCGCCGTCGTCGTCGTGCCGAGCAGATCCGCCACCTCAGCCGCCGGCCACTCCAGCACGTCCCGCAAGATCAGCACCGCGCGCTGCCGGGCGGACAGGTACTGCAGCGCGGCGACGAAGGCCAGCCGGATTCCCGCCCGCGAGGCGGCCACCGAGGCCGGGTCCGCCCGCTCGGCGGCCAGGAGCGCGCCGGGGAACGGCTGCAGCCACGGCACCTCCGGCCCCGCCACGAGCGGTGCCTGCGCGTCCTGCGCCGGCCCGCCCAGGCCAGACGGCAGCGGCCGGCGGCCGCGGCGCCCGATGGCGGTCAGGCATGCGTTGGTCGCGATCCGGTACAGCCAGGTCCGCACCGACGAGCGGCCCGCAAACCCGTCGTAGGACCGCCACGCCCGCAGGTACGTCTCCTGGACCAGGTCCTCGGCTTCATCAGCCGAGCCCAGCATCCGGTAGCAGTGAGCCAGCAGCTCACCCCGGAACTGGCCGGTGCGACTGGTGAAGTCCTCGCTGACTGTCATCGCTGCTCCAGACCCCGCGCGGCGGCCAGCGGCGCGCTGGCCCTCCCTGTATAGACCAGGCCGCCGGCCCGAAGTCGTCGCCGCCATCCGGCCGGGTCAGTCTTCGTCAGCGGACCGGGCCGGCCGGCAGCTGCGGGGAGCCGCCCTCGGGCCCGAAGACGCCAGGCCCGCCAGCCCTCATCCCGGTCTTTTCGGCAGCCGCCCGCTCGGCCTCCTCCAGCCGGGCGGCGAGCATTGGTACCGTCAGCGGCGGCGCGGAAGCGCAGCTAGGAGATCGTGTGCTGCATGTCGGAGTTGTGCGCAGGCCAGAGAGGCTGGGAGCAGGCAGTTGTCCTCTTTAGCGGCTGTTACGGTCGCCGTCGGTGCCGCGGCGGTCTTCGGGATCGCTTCCGTCGCCGATCAGCGCAGTACCAAGCGCGTGCAGCGCCGCCGGGCGCTGTCGCCGCGGATCTTCGTCGACCTCGTCCGGCAGCCGCTCTGGCTGGCGTCGGTCGGCGGAACGCTCCTCGGCTTCGCGCTGCAGGTCCTGGCGCTGCGGCTCGGGCCGCTGGCCCTGGTCGAGCCGCTCCTGGTCTGTGACCTGATCTTCGCTGTCCTGATCAACTCCTTCCTCCGCAAGCGCTGGGACCGGGTGCTGCTGGGCGGGGTGGTCGCCACCGCAGTTGGCGTCGCCGGCTTCCTCGCCATCTCGCGGCCGTCCAGCGGCCAGTCCACCGTGGGCTTCCACGTCGTGCTGCCGCTCGCCGCCGGGCTGACCGCCGCGGTCGTGGGCTGCCTGGCCGTCGCCGCCCGGAACGAGCGCCTGCGGCCGCTGGCCCTGGCGCTGGCCTGCGGCATCAACTACGGCGTCGCGGCTTTCCTGGTCAAGCTGGTCGTCTCCGACGTCAGCGGCGGCCTGCCCGCCGTGCTGAGCGACTGGCCTATTTACGCTCTGGCGGTGGTCGGCCCGCTGGGCTTCCTGCTCAACGAGAACGCCTTCCAGCAGGGCACCCTGATCGCGCCGGTGCTGTCCATCATTACCGTCTGCGATCCGCTGATCTCCATCGCCCTGGCCGCCCTGTGGCTGAAGGAGGAGCTCAACAGCACGCCCGCCGGGATCACCGGCGAAGTCGTCTCCCTTGTCCTGATGGTCGCCGGCATTGTCGTCGTCGCCGAGCGCGCCCCGCATATCGCACCGGATGGAGCGCCCTAGCCGTCCCTGCGACTCCCGGCGGGGTGCCCGGTACTTTCAGCCGGCGATTTCTGGCGGAGCTCGGCCTCAGAGATGGCCCAGGCCGCGTTGACGAGCCCGATGTGGCTGAACGCCTGGGGAAAATTGCCCAGGAGCTCCCCGCTGGCCGGATCGACCTCCTCGGAGAGCAGGCCGACGTCGTTGACGAAGGCGACGGCCCGTTCGAACACGGTGCGGGCCCGGGCGGCCTCTCCCGCCCGGGCCAGGGCCTGGGCCAGCCAGAAGGTGCAGAGCAGGAACGTGCCCTCGTCACCGTCGAGCCCGTCGTGGGACCGGTAGCGGTACACCAGTCCCCGCTCGTCGGTCAGGCGTTCCTCGGTCGCGTTAATGGTGGACAGCACCCGGGGATCGTCGGCGGGCAGGAATCCGGTCAGCGGCAGCATCAGGCTGGACGCGTCAAGGTCGTCCGAGCCGAAGGACTGGGTGAAGGCGCCGGCCCGGTCGCTCCAGCCTCTGGTCAGGATCGCCGCGCGGATCTGGGCCTGGGTCTGCTGCCAGGCCTCGACCCGGCCGGCGGCGCCGAGGGGGCCGGCCAGGGTCACCGCCCGGTCGAGGGCCAGCCAGCACATCAGCTTGGAGTACAGGAAGTCGCGCGGCTCGCCCCGGATCTCCCAGATCCCCTGGTCTTTCTCCGCCCAGCGCCGGGCGGCGGTCTCGGCCAGCTGGACGAAGAACCGCCGGGTGGCCGGGGCCAGATCGGGGGGCGCACCCCACTTGCCCGGGTCGGCCGCCGGCCCGACCCGCGAGGTGCTGTCGAAGACGTGGTCCGACAGGCGGGACACGGCTCCGAGCAGTTCGCCGTAGACATCAAGCTGGCGCTGGTTCCAGGCCCCGTTGCCCACCCGGACGGGACCCGAGCGCCGCCAGCCCGCCAGGCGCGGCAGCTCGCGCTCCGTCAGGTCCCGCTCGCCCCCGATGCCAAACATGATCTGCAGGTCGCCGCCCCGGTCGAGCGAGCCCGCCGCGGAGGTGGTCACGTAGTTGAAGAACTCGTTGGCTTCGTCCGGGCAGGCCGCCACCCACAGGGCCTGGATGGTGAAGGAGGCGTCCCGCACCCAGGTGTAGCGGTAGTCCCAGTTCCGGGTCCCGCCTACGGCCTCGGGCAGCGACGTGGTCGCCGCCGCGCAGATCGCGCCGGTGGGCGCGAAGGAGAGCGCCTGGAGGACCCGCCCGCTATGGTGCACCAGGTCTCGCCACGGGCCGACGTAGGCCTGGTGGAGCTTCGACCACGATTCCCACGCCGACAGGGTGTCGTCGAGCCGGGCGGCTATCTCGGACTGGCTCCAGACCCTGGCTGACCCGGCCTCGGCCCGCCGCCGGTGATGCAGGGCGAAGCCGGCGCTCTCGCCGTGCCTGAGGTGCAGCTGGCCCGAGGCGGATGACTGGTCGGCGGTCAGCGGGACCGGACAGGACAGGACGAGAACGTCTGCGCCGCCGATGGCGGTCAGCCCGCCGTCGGCCGCCTCGAGCAGCGGGTGGACGAGCCCGTACTCGGGCCGCGGGACATACTCCAGGAGCAAGTCGACCTCACCCTGCAGGCACGTCGCGCGGCGCAGCAGGAGATGCGGCGCATCCTCGCCGAGCTGGTGCCCCCGGTTGCCGGCCCCCATGGCCAGGGCGTCGGTGATCGCGACCGTCCCGGTCGGCGTGACGAAGGTGGTTTCCAGCGCCATGGTCCGGTCCAGGTACCGGCGAGTCACCTGCGTGGCGCCTCCGGCCCGGATGGACCAGTGCCCGGCCTCGTCGCCGAGGAGGCGGCCGAGGACGGACGGACTGTCGAACCGGGGGAAGCACAGCCAGTCGACCGACCCGTCCCGGCTCACCAGCGCCGCGCTGTGCCGGTCCGACAGGAGCGCATAGTCGGCTATCGGTGTGTCGCTCATGGGAGCTCCTTCGCCCGCGGGTTCCCGGGGCCGGCCCGGGACAGCCCTGGACCAGGGTAGCCAGCCCGCGCGTTTCTTTCCGGCCAGCTCCAGGCGGCAGCCGGTTTCCGTCCGCGACTCGACTGGCTACTGTCCTGTAAGTGAGGACATCGGTCCGGCGGAGGAGGCCATATGGCGATTGTCGAGTTGGGTCACACCGGGCTGTGGGTAGACGACCTGGCCGCAATGCGGGACTTCTACACCCGGGTGCTCGGCCTCACCGTGACCGATGAAGACGACGGGCTGGGCATCGTCTTCCTGTCCTCCCGCCCGGACTTCGAGCATCACGAGCTGGTCCTCCAGCGCGGCCGGACGGCGCCCCGGGAAACCAAGCTGACCCATCAGATCTCATGGCGCGTCGATTCCCTGGACGCGGTCCTCGAGTTCCACGAGCGCTTCCGCCAGGCCGGCATCGAGGTGCAGCAGGAGGTCACCCACGGGAACGCGGTCGGGATTTACTTCTTCGACCCCGAGGGCAACCGGAACGAGGTGTACCTGCGCCTGGACCGTGATGTCCGCCAGCCGTTCCGCAAGGCCATCGACCTCGACCAGCAGCCGGCTGACATCTGGGCCGAGGTCGAGCGCCTTGAGGGTGACGGCGCCGCGCCGTTCCAGCCGGCCGAGTAGTCAGTCCCCGGAGGAGCAGACAATGACGGACACCGAGACCACGGTCCCCTTCGTGCTCACCGAGCGCCGGGGTCACATCCTGATCGCCTCCCTGAACCGGCCCGAGCGGCTTAACGCCGTCGGCCAGGGCATGGAGGCAGAGCTCGGCCGCGTCCTGCGGGAAGCGGGGTCGGATCATGAGATCCGCGCCATCGTGCTGCGGGCCGAAGGGCGCGCCTTCTGCGCGGGCGGCGACGTCAAGGTGATGGCCGCCGGGCCGGGCGACTCGCAGAGCGCGGCGGCCCGGTCCCTGAACACCCTGCACGGGGCCGAGATCGTCGAGGCCATTCACGCCGTGCCGCAGCCGATCGTGGCGGCCGTGCAGGGCTTCGCGATGGGGCTCGGTGCGACAATTGCGCTGCTCAGCGATGTCGTCATCGCGGCCGAGGACGCGGTCTTCGCCGACACGCACGTGGTCGTCGGCCTCGTCGCGGGTGACGGCGGGGCCGTCGTGTGGCCGCTCAACATGAGCCTGGCCCGGGCTCGCTGGCACCTGATGACCGGTGAGTGGCTCCGGGGCGCGGCGGCCGCTGAGATAGGCCTGATCCTCAAGGCGGTTCCGGCCGGCGAGCTGCTCGATGAGGCCATCAGCCACGCGGAGAAACTGGCCTCCCTGAGCCCGCTGGCCGTGCAGGGCACGAAGGCGACGATCAAGCAGATCGTGCGCGACCGCATCGACCTGGTCCTGGAATACGGCCTGCTGCGCGAGGGAATAGCGGCGGCCGGAGAGGATGCCACCGAGGCGGCTCGCGCCTTCCAGGAGAAGCGCCAGCCGAACTTCCGCTACGCGTAGGCCGGGCTTAGGGCGCGTCGCCGTCGGGCCGGGTGAACTGGGCCGCCGCCCACTGGAGGTCGGGCTTGCCGGTGTTCAGCCGCTGGATCTGGTCCACGATGCGGACGTGGCGGGGTTTCTTGTAGCTGGCCAGCCGGCCGGCGACGAACGCGGCCAGCTCATCGGGCCCGGCGGAGGCGCTGTCCTCCCGGACGATCACGGCGGCGACCGCGCGGCCCCAGCGCGGGTCCGGCACGCCGACCACGACCACGTCGCGGACGGCTGGGTGGTCCAGCAGCGTGCTCTCCACCTCGCCGGGGTGGACCTTCTCCCCGCCGGTGTTGATCACTGAGCTGGAGCGGCCCAGCAGTTCCAGCCGCCCGTCGGCATCAAGGCGGGCCAGGTCGCCGGGCATGGAATAACGTATTCCGTCGACGTCCCGGAATGCCTCGGCCGTCGACTCGGGGTGACCGTCGTAGCCGCTGCCCGGCGCGGCCGGCGAGGCCAGCATCCCGACGTCACCGCTGCCGGGGACGATGTCGCGGCCGTCGGGGCCGAGCAGCCGTGCCCCGGGGGCCAGGACGAAGGTGCCGTGGTCGGCCGGCGGGCTCGTGCGGTCGACCCGGGACATGGCGTACGGCCCGCCCTCGGACGCGGCGATGGTGTCCATCAGGACCACGTCGAGGTGGGCGAGCATGCGCTCCTTGACCAGCGGGCTCCAGGTCGCGCCGACGCTCCGGATGCGGCGCAGGCGGCGCAGCTGGTCGGCGCGCTGCGGCTCCTGGTCGAGCGTGTCGACCACGAGCAGCCCGAAGGCGTCACCCACCATGGTCAGGTCCGTGACCTGGTGACGTGCGGCGGCGTCGAGGATCTCGGCGCCGGACATGCGCGCGCCGGCCAGGAGCGCTACCGGCGCTGCCACCGACAGCGCGCCGAGCGTGGTGTAGAGCCCGGTGGCGTGCATCAGCGGCGGGGCAGGCAGGTGGATCACGCCGCCGGGGCCGTACGGGTCCACCGCCAGGGCCTGGTGCAGGCCGCGGACGCCGGCGCCGGGATCGATGCCCAGGTCCCGCCCGGACCCGGCGCGGACCGACGCCAGCCGCTCGGCATGGCTCCCTCGCACGGCCTTCGGGTAGCCGGTCGTGCCGCCCGTGAACAGGAGCCACTCGGCGTCGCCCAGCTCGCGGCGGGGGTGCGGGGGCGCGCCGGAGACCTCGGGCCCGAAGCCCTTGCTCCCGATCACTACCAGCCGGCCGCAGTCAGGCATGTCGGCGGCCGCCTCGCGGACCGTGTCCGCGAACTCGGCGTCGGCGATGACGCCGCGGGCGCCGGTCTCGGCGAGCAGGTAGCGGATCTCGGCGACCCGGTAGCGGTAGTTGACGTTGAACGGGACGCCGCCGATCTTGAACAGGCCGGTGAGGGCGATCAGGTACTCCGGTGAGTTGCGGGCGGCGATCCCCACGCGGTCGCCGTCCCGGATCCCGAGCGCGTTGAGGTGGCTGGCCAGCTGGCTGGCGAGCGCATCGAACTCGCCGAAGGTCAGGCTGCGGTCCCCGTAGAACACGGCGGGGCGGTCCGGGGCCAGATCGGCGATCAGCTCGAACTGCGCGGCAAAGTTCTCGGGCAGGGCGTCGGTCCCGGTGCCGTTCATAGCTTCTCGATTCCGAGCAGGCGGGCCGCGTTGCGCGGCGCGATGTCCGGCTCGACCCGTCGCGGATGTCAGGTATTCGAAAGCCCCATACCCACCCCGTTCGGGTAGAACTCCTGCCCGCCCGGGCAGAAGCGCAGCCGGATTCCGCGGCGCTACTCGGAGCCGGCGGATGCTCGCAGGCCGAGACTTCGTAATACTCATTGCCACCGTGACATTACGAATGGTGACGCCAGTTGGGCGGACGGCCGGATGCCGGCCAGGCCGGCCGGAGCTGGGAGCGGGGCGGGCCGGGGACTACCGTTGTGATCATGCGGGCGGTGCCATGGTGGGGGCTGGCCTCCTCGGCGGCGGCTCCGGTGCTGATGGCGGGCGGGTGGACAGTTGCCGCCGCGCTGCAGCCGCGCCCGTATAACCCCGTGGCCGATACCGTCAGCGCGCTGGCCGCGCCGGGTGCTGCTGACCGGTGGGTGATGACGCTGACGTTCGTGCTGGTCGGCGTCTGTGATGTCGTCACCGGCCTGGCGCTGCGGCCGGCCCGCGCGCCGGGGCGGCTGATCCTGGTCGCCGGGGGAGTGGCGGGCGTCCTCATCGCGGCCAATCCCGAGCACCCGGGGATCAGGTTTCCGGTACCGCACATGATCTGCGCCGCGGCCGGCGGGGTCGCGCTGGTGGCCTGGTCGGCGGGGGCCTGCCGGCGCGGCCCTTCGGTGCCGTGGGCGCTGCGGCCGGCGGTATCGGCGGCTGCCGTCGTGGTGCTGCTGGTCCTGCTGACCTGGTTCGGCGCGGAGCTGATCACGGCCGGCGGGCAGGCCGGCCTGGCCGAGCGCGTCTTCGGCGCCGCTCAGGCGCTGTGGCCGCTGGCGGTGGTCGTCTCGTGCGGCTACGCCGCCCGGGCGGGGGCCCGGCCCGGCCGGGCGCTCGCGGTCGGCCGGCCGGCCGCGGGCCTCCGGCCGCCGGCCCGGGACCGGGCGGGGTCTTAGGCCGTGCCCGGCTGCTCAGCAGCGTGCGCCAGCAGCTCCCGCGCCCGCGCGCCCTCGTCGCGGAACCAGTCGGCGAGGATGCGGACGTCATGGCCCATGCAGAAATGCCGCACGCCTAGCTCGAGGTAGCGCTCGATCTGCTTGGCATCGCCGGGCTCGGCGCGGGGGGCGAGACCGTGACGAAGAGCGGTGGCGATCACGTGCTCCTCGGCCTCCCGGATCTTGGCCACATCGCGCGGCCGGGCCCAGCCCATGCCCATGGCGTAGTCGGCCGGCCCGAACTGCACCATGTCGATGCCCGGCACCGAGAGGATGGCGTCCAGGTCCTCCAGCGCCTCTTTCTTCTCGATCATGAGGGCCACGACCGACCCGGCCAGGGCGCTGACCCACTCGTCGCTGCCCACGTGCAGGACGCTGCGGGCATCTCGGCGCATGCCCACCCCGTGACGGCCCAGGTGATCGGGATGCTCGGCCCGCACCGACCGGACGCACAGCTCGGCGTCCGCCACGGTCCGCACATCAGCGAACAGGACGTTCTGCAGGCCTGAGCCGATGGCCCGCATGGCCAGGTGCCCGCGGGTGTCCTGCTCGATCTTGACCATGCCCGTGAAGTCCGGGAACAGCTCGACCGTGCGGCCCAGGTTGTCCAAGTCGTGCATCGTCCAGGGCGCGTACTCAGCCACGAACTCGATGTAGTCGAACTGTCCGGTCTGGCCGACCAGCTCCGTGATCGTGGGCCACGTGGACAGGATGTGCGTGCCCAGGCTGGGCTGGCCCTGGTCCAGCAGCTCGCGCAGCCGGTTCTTGCGCATGGGGTACGGGACCACCACGCCGCCCTCCCTGAGCTCGTCTGATAGGCGGCAGATCATCTGCAGCTTACAAGTACCGGCGCGAACGTCACCAGGCTCCCGTGAGCTACCCGGCCGGCGGCCGTGCCCGCCGCCTGGCCCTAGCTGCTCAGGGCCTGCAGGGTCTGCGTGAAGGCGCGCAGGTCGGCGGCGAGCAGGTCCGGTCGTTCCATCGCGGCGAAGTGGCCGCCCTCGTCGAGGTCGCTCCAGTGCACCACATTGTTCAGCGGCTCGGCGAACCGGCGGATGGCGACGTCCTCGGCGAACGCGGCGACCCCGGTGGGGACGGGCGACGGGGTCGGCCAGCGGCCGCTGTGCCTGCCCTCGTAGTAGAGCTGAGCCGAGGAGGTCCCGGTGCCGGTGAGCCAGTACAGCATCACGTTGGTCAGCAGCCGGTCCCGGTCGACGGAGCGCTCAGGCAGGTCGCTGGCGGGGTAGGTCCACTCCTTGAATTTCTCGACGATCCAGGCCAGCTGGCCGGCTGGTGAGTCGCTGAGGGCGAATCCCAGGGTGTTCGGCCGGGTGGCCTGAATCTGGAAGTAGCCGTTGCCGTCCGCCAGGAAGGCACCGAGCCGGGCGAGCCGGGCCTGCTCGCGGGCCGTCAGGGTGCCGGCGACGTCGTCGTCCACTGCACCGAACGGGATGAAGCCCACCGTGGCCGCGTTGACGTGCACGCCGATCACGTGCTCAGGCGCGACCCGGCCCAGGTCGGGCGCGACGAACGCCCCGAAGTCGCCGCCCTGGGCCAGGTAGCGGTCATAGCCGAGCCGGTCCATCAGCTGCGCGAACGCGCCGGCGATCCGGAAGGAGTCCCAGCCCGCATCCGGTGTCGGGCCGGACAGGCCGAAGCCGGGCAGGGACGGGATGACGACGTGAAACGCCGGGTCGGCCGGATCGGCGGGCGCGGTCAGCAGCGGGATGAGGTCAAGGAACTCGATGACCGAGCCGGGCCAGCCGTGGATCAGGATGACCGGGACTGCGTCCGGGCGGACCGAGTGAACGTGCAGGAAGTGGACGCGCGTGCCGTCGAGCCGGGTAGTGAACTGCGGGAAGGCGTTGAGCACGGCCTCCTGCTCGCGCCAGTCGTAGGTGTTGCGCCAGTAGCCGGTGAGCTCCTGCAGGTAGGTCTTCTCGACGCCGCGCGACCAGCCCAGGCCGGGAATCTGCTCGGGCCAGCGGGTCCGGTCCAGCCGGTCGCGGAGATCGTCCAGGGCGCCCTGGGGGATCTCGAGGCGGAACGGGGCGATATCGGCGGCGCTCATGTCTGTGTCTCCTGGCTCGGTTCCGGGCGGGATGCTCCCGGACCACGATGCCGCCCGATCAGGAACACCTGATTCCTAATGAGCCGGGGACCGGGATCTGGCCGGGCCTGGTCCTGTGCGTGAACCCGGCCCGGGTGCTCAGCGGCCGATGCGGGCGCGGGCCAGCCGGGGGAGTGCGGCGGCGCCGGTGACGGGCCGGAACCGGTCCGAGGCGTCGCGCAGCGCCTGATCCTCACCGTCGGTGAGGTCGATCTCCGCAGCGGCGACGTTGCTCTCCAGCTGCCTGACACTGGACGCGCCGGGGATGGCGGCCACGCCCGGCTGGCGGATGACCCAGGCCAGGGCGATCTGAGCCGGGCTGGCGTCGTGAGCGTCGGCGATCTCGCGCAGCGTCCCGAGCAGGCCGGCCGCGCGCTCCAGGTTGACGGGCAGGAACAGCGGGTTCGCGGCCCGGACCCGGTTGGTCGGGCGGTGATCGCGATCGTATCGCCCCGCCAGCAGGCCCTGGCCCAGCGGGCTGTAGGCAATGACGGCATGGCGGCCGTCGGCGGCGAACGGCAGCAGCTCGCGCTCCGGCGCCCGGTCGACGAGGCTGAAGCGGACCTGGTTGCTCAGCACGCGGCCGCCGAGGGCTGCCTCCGCGGCCCGCCACCGCTGCAGTGAGTAGTTGCTGACGCCTGCCTCGGCCACCAGGCCAACCTGCTGCAGCACCCGCATGCCGCGCATGATCGTGGTGTCCCGGACGACCGGATTGGGCTGGTGCACCTGGTACAGGTCGATGTGGCGGACGCCCAGCCGGCTGGCGCTGGCCACCGCGCGCTGCTCCACGACGGGCGCCAGCGGCAGCAGCGGGAGGATCTTAGTCGCGACAAAGACCGACTCCCGGTCCGCGCCCAGAGCCTCGCCCAGGATCCGCTCGCTGCGGCCGAATCCGTAGATCTCGGCGGTGTCGAACAGCGTCACGCCCAGCTCGACGGCCCGGCGGACGATCGCGCGGGCCTCCTGCGCGGCGTACGGGCTGCCATAGCCCCACTCACGAGACCCGAACTGCCAGGCGCCCAGCCCGATCTTCGAGATCATCTTGCCTGTATCAACGCTCAGGAAGCGCATAACCTGCCTGCCTCTGGCTCACTCGGCTCGGTGCCGGGCCGTCCCGGTCGGGCCGGTACCCGTCGGGGTCCCTGCCCAGCTTCGCGCCGAGCGACTCCTCGCGGCCCGCGCCGCGGCCCGGCCGCCGGCCGCCGCGCTAGGCGCTGGCGGTCCGGAACCGGCGCAGGGCCAGCGGGACGCAGACCACGATGATGAGCACGCACCAGGCGATCATCGCCGGTACCGGGTGGTCGAGCTGGAGCGAGCCGCCCGACGGCGTTCCCTGGCACACCTGCCGCACGGCTGCCACCAGCGCCGAGAGCGGATCCCACTCGGCGATGGCGCGCGGGACCAGCTTCATCCCGGCGATCGGGACGAACGTGCCGGCCAGGAACGACAGCGGGAGCATGACCGCGAACCCGATGCCCTGCATGGCGTCGGAGCTGCGGATCAGCATGCCCGCGAGCACCCCCACCCAGGTGAAGGCGAAGAGGCCGAGCAGCATCAGGCCGATCAGCTCCGGTGCCCGCCAGCCGCCGAGGTGCGGGCGCCAGCCGAGGGCCAGCCCCACGCCGGCGACGATCACGATGCCCAGGATCTGCTCGATGATCTGCCCGATGACCTGGGCGGAGATGACCGACATCCGGACGACCGGCAGCGACCGGAAACGGTCGACCACCCCGCTGGTGAAGTCAGTCGACGTCGCGACGCCGGCGCCGATCACGCCGAAGGCCACGCTCTGGCCCAGCAGGCCGGGCAGCAGGTAGTTCTGGTAGCTGCCGGGAACGTGGATAGCTGAGCCGAACACGTACAAGAACAGCAGGGTGAACATGATCGGCTGGATGGTCACGTCGCTCAGCCGCTCGGGCACCCGCGGGATGGCCCGCAGGCCCCGGCCGACCAGCAGGCCGGTCTCGCGGAGATAGCGGACGAGGCGTCCGGGCCGCGGCGGCAGCACCTCGGCGGCGCGCGGGCCGCCGGTGCCGGGGGCGGGAAGGGCAGCCGTGGTCATGACGATGCCTCCACCAGGCGGCCGGCCTGGGCGTCAGAGTCGGCCGGCTGGCCGGTGAGAGCCAGGAAGGCGTCGTCCAGGGTCGGCCGCCGCAGCGCGATCTCGTCGATCGGTATCCCGCTGGAGCGCACGGCCGCCGCGACGATCGCGAGGTCGCCAATCTCGTCCGGGGCCGGGACCGACACCCGCCGCCGCTCCCGGGAGATGGTGAGGTCGAACCGGCCGGAGAGCGCGTCGATCAGGCCGTCCAGGCCGCGTGAGTCGGCGGCGACGACGTCGACCCGCTGGTCGCCGATGCGCGCCTTCAGGTCGCTGGGCGTCCCGGCGGCCACCGCCTGGCCGTGATCGATCAGGACGATGTCGTCGGCCAGCGCGTCAGCTTCTTCCAGGTACTGCGTCGTGAGCAGGAGCGTGACCCCCTCATCGACCAGGTCGCGCACGGTCGACCACACGACCTGCCGGCTGCGGGGATCCAGGCCGGTGGTCGGCTCGTCGAGCACCAGCAGCTGAGGCCGGACGACCAGGCTGGCCGCCAGGTCCACGCGCCGCCGCTGGCCGCCCGACACCGACTTGATGAGCTTGTCGCGGAACTCGCCGATATCGAAGCGGTCGATGAGGGAGCCGACCAGCCTGCTGGCCGCCGCCTTGCCGTAGCCGCGCAGCCGCGCCATGAGCATCAGGTTCTCCCGCGCGGTCAGGTTGTCCTCCAGCGCGGCGAACTGGCCGGTCATGGAAATTGACCCGCGCACGGCGTCGGCTTCCCGGACCACGTCGTGGCCGCAGACAATCGCGGTCCCGCTGGTGGGCTGGGACAGCGTCGCGAGCATCCGGACCATGGTCGTCTTGCCCGCCCCGTTGGGGCCGAGCAGGGAGAACACGGTCCCCGACTCGACCTCCAGGCTCACGTGATCGACGGCGACGAGGTCGCCGAACTGCTTAGTCAGCCCGTCGGTGACGACGGTCAGTCCCGGGGGTGTCAACGATGGCTCCTCTCGTGGATGATTTCGTAGCCGCTCACCGGCCGCCCGCTCAGGACCTCGCCCGCGGGATTGCCGGGACTACTTAAGAAGCTTAAGATATGTCAAAGATATATCGTGAGCGTTCAGATGGCAAGACCGCCGCCAGCGGGCACGGACGGCCGGGGGCATCCGGCCCGGTGAAACGGGGTGCGGCCCCGGAATGCCGGGCTCGCGCTGGGGGAGCTGCCCGTCAGGTGCCGCGGGGCGGCTGGCTCCTGCCCGCCGCCCGGCCTGGTATTCCTGTCACGGTGACCACGGGACTGACGTACGACATCATCGTCGCGCGCGAGTTCATCTCGCATGACCCGGAGCGGCAGGCCTCGTTCTTCTACTGCTATCACCCTGACTGCCGGGGATCGCGGCACGGGCCGTACCGGAACCGGGCCACGGCGCACGCCGAAGCCCGCAAGCACGCGCCCGGTCACGCAGGCGACTCAGCTGATATCCGCGACCATAATGACCGCTGACCCGCGCGGCCCGGCGCCCGTCACTGCGCCCGGCCCGTTATAACCAAGCAGCCGGCTTCTCATAACCCCCAGAAGATGGTGCAGCGGCCCAGGGCGCAGCGGCACGGCCAGGATTTCGCCTCGTCACCGGACCGGGGTCCTGACGCCGTGGCGCGCGGAGCCGCCGGCTCCAGCCCGCGCACCAGATCAGGAAGGTCAGACAGCTCGTTGTCGAACTGCGCGCCCCCGTGGTACGGCCTAATGCACAGTCCGCCGAAGAACCGGACGATCTCCGGATAGTCATCAATGACAAAATCGGGAACGACGGGAATCCCGAGCCGGGCGAGGGCCGCGCTGAATTCGATGAGCGGCTTCTGGTAGATGCCAGACACGAGATCCCCGAGCCCGGCGCGGTGCACCTCGCTCGTGCGGATACCCATGCCCGACCAGATGTAGACGTGGTAGCCATCCGATACCAGCCGCTCGAAGACTGATCGCGCGCCCGGCCGCAGCGAGCCGTCGTAAGCGAGCAGCGTTTCGTCCACGTCAAAGAAGATGTTCACGGCACGACATTCTCCCCGGCTGGCCTTGATCACGATAACGCAGCCCGGCCGGGGCGGCGGGCGGCTGCCCGCCCAGCCGTGATCTTGCGGAAAAACTCCCCCCAGTGGACGATCAGACCTGGGAGGTCGGATGGCGGCGATAGAGGACACAGGCACGACTGGTGGCGGCGCGGCGACATTGGACGGGCTCCGGGTGGTCGACGTGGGCGACCGTCCCTCGGCCGCCTGGTGCGCCCGGCTGATCGCCGATCTCGGCGCGGAGGTGATCGGCGCCGAGCCGGCCGAGGGGAACCCGCTGCGGCATGACCCGCCCGCCGCGGCCTACTTCCTGGCCAACCGCCGCCAGACTGACCTGCGGTCGGCTCTGCGCCTGGCGGCCGAGGCGGACGTGATCCTGACCAGCGAGTCGTCGCCGGAGACCAGCGTGGCCGCGCTGCGCGGGCTGTCGGGCGCCGCGCTGATCGTGTGCATCACCGCCTACGGCCGCGGCAGCACGCTGGCCGGCCAGCCGGGCAACGACCTGACCGCCTACGCCACGAGCGGGTGGGCCAGCATGAACGGGCTGGCCGCGCGCGAGCCGCTCAAGGGCCCCGGGTACAACGCGTCGTTTCAGGCGGGCACGTTCGCCTGGGCGGCGGTCATGGCCGCCCTGCTCGGTGAGCCGGCCGGCGAAGTGCTCGACATCGCCGAGCGTGACGTGCTCTGCTCTACGTTCTCCCCGGCGATCCTGCGCGAGCAGTACACGGGCCTGCCGGAGGGCCGCCGGGAGATCGCCGACATCACCGCCGGGCCGGTCCCGGTCGCTGACGGCTACTTCGCGCTCACCATGAGCCGCCCGCATTTCTGGCAGAGCGCGATGCGCATCCTCGGTCTCGACGATCTCGCCGAGGTGCCCGAGCTGCAGGCCTCGGCGTCCCGCGCGCAGCGCAAGGAGCAGTGGGCGGACCGGGTGCAGCAGGCGATGCTCGGGTGGAAGCGCAAGGACCTCTTCGATGCCCTGGCGGCCCGGCGGGTCATCGCCGGGCCGGTGCTGGACATGGCCGACCTCGAGCAGAACCCGCAGCTGGTGGCCCGGGAGTACTTCCGCGCA
>FSXZ01000830.1_pt1 | contig 22662 bp, 20 predicted proteins | sample 1638121 | NCBI WGS metagenome assembly FSXZ01 (sample SAMEA3914788, study PRJEB12502) | metagenome | biome: forest; material: soil | place: Canada | collected 2011-07-03 | depth 0.1 m
CGTCAAGGCCGAGGCCACCGAGAAGCACCCGGCGCAGGTCGAGGTCTACTACGAGGACGTGACCATCGGCTACTGGACCACGGTGAAGTTCTCCGGCGCGCTGCCCGCCAAGCGCGTCAACGAACTGCTCGAGCGGGTGGAGAAGCTCCAGCAGGCGGTGAAGTTCGCCCGCGAGGAGGCCAACGGCACCGAGACCGCCGACCGGCACGTCGGCGAGGCCGTGTTCGGCTACCTGTTCGGCTGAACCCGACGCCCCCCAGACTCCTTCCCGGTTGAGCCCCGGGAAGGCGGCGCGCAAGCGCAGACTGAAACTCAGTGAGCAGACTGACGAAGTCGCGGCACAGTGCAGGTTCGACTCCTGCCCCCGGCACCACGCGCCGGGGTGGCCCAAACCGGCAGAGGCAGCCGCGGCCCTCAACAGCAGACTATCGCTCGAGACTCGGTCATCGCCGCTCAGTCCCCGAATCGAACGGACGTGGACGGACACGCGTGATGCCGGTTCGAATCCGGCCCGCCGCTCTCCCTGCGGCGGTAGGCCTAATGGCAAGGCCGCGCGCCTGATCACGAATGATCCACGCCCTTAAACGTGTCGGGGCGAGATCGAGCGGCACCCGGCGAACGCCGCGGCGCTTTCGGCGCACACGGCGCTCAGATGGGAACCAGGATCCCGGCGGATGGACACTCCGCCGGGATCCGCCCTTTTCGGGCGCGCACCGGCGGCGCTCACACGTCGTCCCAGCGGAACATCCGCACCGCGATCGCCGCGACGACGAGGGCGAATCCGAGCAGGATGCCCATCTGGGCCAGCGCGGTGCTCAGGCCGTCGCCGCGGGCGAGCACGTCGAGCATGCCGTCGTTGAGGTGGCGCAGCGGGAGGACTTCGCTGACGGTCTGCAGCCAGGCCGGGGCCAGGTTGAGCGGGACGAAGGAACCGGACAGGAACGCCATCGGGATGATGACCAGGTTCGCGATCGCGGCGGCCGCCTCGACCGACTTCGTCCGGGCGCCGGCCAGCAGGCCGATGCTGAGGAAGGCCAGCGCCCCGGACAGGACCAGCGGGATGGACATCCACCAGGTGCCGGCCAGCTTCAGATGGAAGAACGCCGCCGCGGCCAGGACGAACAGCACCGTCTGGGCCAGCGCGATCACCAGGCTGACCAGGACGCGCGCGCCGATCACGGCCGGGATGCCGACCGGACTGAGCATGAGCCGGCGCAGCAGTCTGCGCTGGCGCCAGGAGACCATGGTCGAGGCCGCGCCGAAGGTGGCGCCGGCCGCGATCGCCCAGCCGAGCAGACCCGGCGTCAGGTACTGGATCTCGCGCAGCGACGTGTCCTCGACCTGGGTGGCGGTGTAGCTGATCTTGGCCGGCCCGCTGGCGTCGGCCAGGTTCTCCGAGTCGACCAGGCTCTGGATCACGCTCTGCACGGCCTCGGCCGACGCCTGGTTCGCCGCCGAGTAGTACACGGTCACGGACTGCCCGCTCTGCACGACCGCCGCGCTGACGTTCCCGTTGCGCACGTCGCTCCGCGCGGCGGACAGGTTCTGCGTGCGGCTGATCGCGAGCACCTGGCTCAGCCGCGCCTGCTGTGCGCTCGAGAGCTGGTCGTAGACGCCCACCGAGCCGACCAGGTCCACCTTCGAGCGCGCCGTGCCGGTGTTGCCCAGCAGCCCGCCCAGCAGGAACAGGAACACCAGCGGAAACAGGACCGTGAAGAACAGGGCGCCGCGGTCGCGCGAGAAGCCGCGGGCCAGGGCCCGGGAGAGGGTCAGCAGTCCGTTCACGAGCGGTACTCCCGTCCGGTCAGCGCGAGGAAGGCGTCTTCGAGGCTCGCGCCGCGCACGGTCAGGCCGCGCAGCGCGTCGTGCGCGGCCAGCACGGCCAGCACCGCACCGGGGTCGCGGGTGGAGATGACGAGCTCTTCCTCGTCCTGGCCGACCGAGTCCTCGGGGAAGCGCTTGCGCACCTCCTCGACGTCGATCTGTCCGGTCGGCACGGTGATCCGGGAGACCCCGCCCACCTTGCGGATCAGCTCCTGCGGGGCGGCGCACTCCAGGATCCGGCCGTGGTCGACGATCGCGACCCGGTCGCAGAGCACTTCGGCCTCCTCCAGGTAATGCGTCGTCAGCACGACGGTGCGGCCCGCGGCGTTGATCTCCCGCAGCAGGTCCCAGAGGTTGTGCCGGGACTGCGGGTCGAGACCGGCGGTCGGCTCGTCCAGGAACACGACCTTCGGGTCGTGCACGAGCGCGCAGGCGATGGACAGCCGCTGCGCCTCGCCGCCGGACAGGCGTTCGACCAGGGTGGCGGCCTTGTGCGCGAGGCCGAAGGATTCGAGCAGTTCGTCTCCGCGGCTGGGCGGGCGGCCGTAGAGGCGGGCGAAGGTGCGCAACTCCTCGGCGGCGGTGAGCCGTTCGAAGAAGGCCGAGGTCTGGAGCTGGACGCCGATCATCGCGGCCATGGCGGGGCTGCGCGGGTGCGACGGGATGCCGAGCACGCTCGCCTCGCCCTCGTCCGGCCGGCGCAGCCCCTCGATGATCTCCAGCGTGGTCGTCTTCCCGGCGCCGTTCGGCCCGAGCAGGCCGAAGAACTCGCCCTCGGCCACCTCGAATCCGACCCCGTCGACGGCGAGGGTGTCCCCGTAGCGCTTGCGCAGGTCACGGGCCACTATCGCGGGCGTGCGCACGGTCATCCGGCATCCTCCTGGATCATCGCGTCGGCTCCGGCCGCGCCACGCACCGGCCACCACCGCACGTACCCGCGAGTCAGGTATGGGGTCGAGCATAAGCACGGGTCAGGGCCCGGCGAAACGCTCTCGGGCCGCGGATCCCGGGCCACAACACGACCGCAACAATGCCGCCCACACCTGCACAGCCGGACCGCAGCGACCGCGCACTACGGTGCGGGCAACGGAGCCGGTACGGCCGGGCCGACACGCTGCCACCGCTGGGGGAGCCCATGACCGCACAGGCGAGGTTCGGGATCGTGCCCGCCGCGGGCGTCGGCTCCCGCCTCTCGCCGTACCGCGCGCCGAAGGAGCTGATCCAGATCGGCTACCGGCACGTGGACGGCCGGCTGCTGCCCAAGGCGGCGATCGAGCACGTGCTGAGCGCCATGCGCGAGGGCGGCGTGGGCCAGGCCCTGGTGGTGCTCTCCCCGGCCAAGGCAGAGGTCTTCCGCTACCTCGGCAGCGGGCGGCACCTCGACCTGGACCTGTCCTACCTGTGCCAGGAGGCGCCGCTCGGTATGCCGCACGCCCTGGACCTCGGATACCCGTACCTCAAGGGCGAGACCGTGTGCATGGGCATGCCGGACACCATCCTGGAGCCGCCGGACTGCTTCGCCCGGCTCTTCGCCTTCCACGAGGCCACCGGCGCCGATCTGAGCCTGGGCGTCTTCCCGACCGACCAGGCGCGCTCGCTGGCGCCGGTGCTGGTCGAGCCCGGCTCGCACCGCGTGCTCGCCGTCGTGGACAAGCCGCGGGTGCCCCCGGCGGACAACACCTGGGGGATCGCGGTGTGGTCGGGCGCCTTCACCGAACTGCTGCACGAGCACGTGGCCGCGGGCGCGCCCGAATCCGGGCGCGAGTCGGTGCTCAGCGAGGTCTTCGCCGCCGCGGTGGCGGCCGGGCTGCGCGTGCACGCGCTGAGCTTCGACCGGGGCCGCTTCCATGACATCGGCACACCGTCGGGCGTGGTGCGGATCCGGGCCGCGCTGGAGAACGCGGTCGCGGCCGCCTCGATGAACAGCTCGTTCGCTGCTACGGAAGGTCGACGGACATGACCGTGCAACCCCAACGCGCCGTCCGGGTGCTGATTCTCATCGCCCCGGGCGAGCAGCCGATGTTCACCCGGATGAACCTGCCGCCCTTCGGCACCGGCATCGTCACCGCGAGCCTGCGCGCCGCCGGCTTCGAGGTCGAACTGTGCGATCTGAACGCCGGCCTGCGCCGGATGTGGCTCGCGGGCGAGTTCGCCAAGACGGACCTGCGGCCCTTCTACGACGAGCGCGCCGTGATCGACTACGTCGGCGGGGCGGGCAACGAGTTCCTCGACACCTTCGTCGGCCGGCTGCTCGAGGACGCCGACGTCGCCTCGGCCGACGTGGTGGGCGTCTCGGCCGGAGGGGACTTCTCCTTCCTGGAGATGCAGTCCGCCCTGGCGGTCGGCGCGCACGTGCGCCGCCACTACGGCAAGCCGATCGTGCTCGGCGGGAACAACCTCGACTACCTCATGCAGTTCAAGGACGCCTTCGCCAGTTGGTGGACGGCCGCGCTGACCCACTTCGAGGGCGCGGTGACCGGTCCGGGCGAGGACGTGTTCGTGGAACTCGCGGCGGCGCTCGGCGGCAGCAGGCCGCTGCTGCCGATGGTCCGGCCCGGGCTGGCCCGGCTGAGCGGCGCGAACGTGCTGCGCTCGCCGGACGCCGTGCACCGGATCCTCGCGCCGGACTTCGACGGGCTCGCGCTGGCGGACTACCACAACTTCGTCTTCCACCGCCCGCAGGCCTCGCCGCGCAAGCAGGGTGCTGACGAGGACTGGAACCGGATGCAGCTCTACAAGTTCCCGACCTACCTCGCCTGGAAGGCCAACGACACGCTCGCCGAGCAGGCGGGCAAGGGGGTGCAGGGGCGGCTGGTGCTGCCGTACGTGTTCAACTACAACTGCCCGTACAACTGCGCCTTCTGCACCGAGAGCCTGGAACGGCTCAAGCTCGTGCACGCCACCGTGGACGACGTCATCGGGGACATGGCCGCCATGTCGCAGAAGTATCAGTCGCCGCACTTCTACCTCTTCAACAACTACTTCAACCTGGTCAACGGCTTCCTGGAGGAGTTCGCCAGCCGGGTGGTGCTGCACGGGGTGAAGCTGGACTGGTCGGACTGCGCCCGGTTCAACAGCCTGACCTACGAGCGCCTCGAGCTGCTGGCCGCCTCCGGCTGCCGCAAGCTCACCTTCGGCCTGGAGACGGCGAGCACGAAGATGCTCAAGATCATCGACAAGCGGGTCAAGCTGGCCGAGGCCGAGCGGGTGCTGCGCTGGTGCAAGGAGATCGGCATCTGGGCCGACCTGGAGATCATCACCGGCATGCCGCACGAGGACGAGGAGTGCTTCGCCGAGACCACCGACTTCCTCCAGCGCAATGCCGAGAACATCAACTACTTCAACATCAACCGGTACTTCGTGGCGCCCAAGTCGCTGATGGGGGCCAAGCCCGAGGAGTACGGGATGCGCCTGCGCAAGACTCCCGACGCCTACCAGCGGCTGCTCGACGCCAACTACCGCTGGCTGGCCGAGGACCGGGACTTCTCCTACAAGCCGCAGAACTTCCGGGTCTACGAGTTCGACGAGATCGACGGGCGCAGCGCCGAGCAGCTCACCGCCGACATCGTGCCGAAGATCGCCAAGCTCAACTCCCTGCAGAGCACCGACTTCTCCGACGCGTGGCAGGTGCTGGCGATGCGCCAGGACCGCGCGGGCCGGGCCCCGGCCCGGCTGAACAACGAGACCATGGCGCTGGCCTAGCGCCCCGACCGGCAGGAAAGGCAGGACACGCAGGTGACGACGGAGAGCACGACGCGCGACCAGCAGTCGGCCCCGCAGCCTTCGCAGAGCCAGATCAAGGAGGTGCTCGAGCGCGCCATCGCCGAGCCCGAATTCGCCCGGCTGCTGCTCGAGGACCCCGATACCGCACTCGAGGGCTACGAGCTGTCCGATGTGCAGGTGCTGCTGCTGCGCAGCCTGGACGAGGAGGACCTGGACAAGCTCACGCCGGAGAACCTCGAGGAGTACTTCGCGGTGGACTCGGCCGTCTACGCACCCGAGGACGCCGCGCTGGTGCAGCAGGGCTATGAGATGTACGACGAGGAAGACCTCGAGGAGTAGGGGTGGCGATCCGGCCGTCGCACACCGTGGTGTTCATCGTCACCAGCTTCTGGGCCTACGGCGAGCTGGCCATCGCCACCGAGTTCGCCGCGCGGATGAGCGGCAGCGGTTGGCACCCGCTGTTCCTGGTCCCGCCCACCCACCGCGCCACGGTCGCCGCGGCCGGCCTGGACCACCAGGTCATGATCCCGGGCGCCGGGAAGATCAACCGGATCCTGCTGGGGGACATCGAGCACGTCCACCGCCCGGCGGCGGTGGTCCTGGCCGACTTCCTGAACTACGACTTCTGCGAGCGGCACTACGGGCTGACCCGGGCGGACCTGTCCGTCTTCGGCTGTCCGGTCGGCACCTTCGACGACTTCTCCTGGGGCCGGCCCGGGGCGTGGATGGACACCTACGGCTTCCCGGCCAAGTACCAGGGCGAGGTGAGCGTCGAAGGGCTCGACTTCCGGCTGCGGCCCTGCCCGCTCAACGACCCGCTCGCCGAGGCCGCCGCGGACGTGCACCCCTACGCGATGGCGCAGGACGTCACCGACCTGCCCGTGGCCGAGCGCGACGCGGTCCGCCGGGAGCTCGGCGTGCGCTCGGGGCGCCCGGTCGTGCTGGTCACCGGAGCGACCTGGCAGCGCATGCACGCCGCCTACCCCCGGGTCACCGCCTTCGTCGAGGCCTGTCACACCATGCTGGAGCGGCTGCTCGAGGCGCTGCTCGATCATGCCGACGTGCTCGCGATCGGCCCGCGCCTGGTCCTGCGCGACCGCGAGCCGGACGGCTTCCACGCGCTCGGCCCGGTGCCGCCGGACCGCTTCGCCCGGCTGGTGCAGGCCGTGGACCTGCACGTGTCCAACAACATCGTCTCCGTCAGCACGCACCGGCTCGCGCTGCGCGGGGTGCCCTCGGTGGTGCTGGGCAACTCGCTGCACAAGCGCGCGGGGCGGTTGCAATGGCAGTCGCCGGACGCACCCGAGCCGACCGACTTCGCCCGGAAGGTGCTCGACGGGGTCGACTACCTGTATCCGTGCTCGATGTTCCCGGTCGGCTGGTTCCACTTCCTGCGCTCGCTGCTGGAGGGCAACCCGTTCGCCGCCATGCTGGCCCGGGTCGAGACCTTCGACGAGCGCGGCACGCTCGAGACCACGCTCTCGCTGCTCGAGGACGGCCCGCGGCGCCGCGACCTGGCCCGGGCCCGGGAGTCCTACCTGGAGACACTGCGCAAGTTCCCGGACGTCGAGACGATCCTGCACAAGGTGGCCGCCTGATGAGACTGCTCTTGCTCGCCCCCAGCCGCGTCTCGCGCGGTGAGGCGATGCTGGCCGCGGACGTGGCCCGGCACCTGCCGCGGGCCGGATTCGAGGCCGGCTTCGCCGCGGCCGAGGAATCCCTCCCGTTCCTGCACGAGCTCGGGCTGCCCGCCCTGGCCGTGGCCGGGGACACGGCCGCGCAGTGCCTGGCCGCGCTCGACCCGCTGGTACGCGGCTTCCGGCCGGACTGCCTGCTGGCCGCCGACGTCTTCTCGCTGCACCAGCGCGAGGGCTGGCACGGCCTCGGCCTCAACACCCTGCGCGAGCGCTACGGCCTGCCCGTCGCCTCGTTCGACCGGGTGGGCTGGCAGGCGGCCGGCTACAGCGCGGACAGGTACGGCGGCGAGCGCCTACAGTTGCCGAAGCTGCTCGACGAGTGCGACGCGGTGGTACGCCTCTGCCCGCCGCTGCCATCCGGGCCGCTGCCGCCGGGCACCGTCGCCGCCCCGCTGCGCCTCGACGGACTGCACGAGGGCGGACTGCGCTCGCTGCACCCGGCGGCCGAGAACCGCGACGCGGACACCCGCCCGACCGTCTTCCTGAACACCTCCCGCTGGGAGACGCGCAACCCGGACCGCTCCCTCCCAGTCGCCGAGCTGCTCGATGCGCTGCCCCGGGTGCTGCACAGCCACCTCGCGGCGCTCGGCCGCCCGCTGCGGGTCATCCACGTCGCCCCGCGCCGGTGGCGCTTCCCGATCGCCGAACAGATCGAGTATCGGCATTTCAGCAAGCTGCCGTTCGCCATGTTCCAAGAGCGCGTCGCCTCGGCCGATCTGTTCCTGACCACGAATCTGCTCTCGCCGACGCTCGCCCAGGCGGTCCTGAACGGCACCCCGGCCGTGGTCCTGGGCAACGGCCGGGAGCTGGGGCGCGAAGAGATGCCCGACTGGCTCACGGCCGCCGCCCCGCTGCTGCGCCGCGCCTACCCGTTCCGCGTCGCGCCGCTCGGCTGGCACGAGTTGCTCGAGCCGCTGGTCCGGGACAATCCGTACGCCGGGTGCTTCGCCTCCGCGCAGATCTTCGATCGCGCCGACACCGCCCGGGCGATCACGACACTGCTCGACGATGCCGACGCCCGCGACCGGCTGGCCGCGCACCGACACCAGCTGGCCGAGGCACTGGCCGCACTGCCCCCGTTCGGCCCGGCGCTGCGCGCGGCGGTGAGCCGGTGAACGCGACCGCGACGCCCCTGCTGCACGACGCAGCGGCCGAACTCGCCACGCGCCACCCGGCCGGCCGGCGCATCCTGGACCCGACCACCCCGCGGCCCTACCACCTGACCGCGCGCAACGAGTTCCTGACCCCGCGCGGCCGGGTCTACAAGTGGCAGGAGGTCGCCGCCGAACTCGACCGCGGCGTGCTCGGCGGGACGGCGCCCACCCTCGCGCCGGTGCGCTTCACCTGGCGTGCGCTGCGATCGAGCACCGGCGGTCCGCAGGACGCCGGCCAGGAGCGCGAGTGGACCTTCGCGCACGGGCGGTCCTTCGACGCGCTGCTGATGCCCACGGAACTGACCGCCCCGGTGCCGCCCGACACCCCGCGGGCGGACCTGGGGACGGACTTCGTCACGATCGGCTACCCCGGCCTGCTGAAATCGCCCGCGGTGGACCTGCTCGTCCTGATCAGCTGGGACGTGGTCACCTTCGAGCTGCTGTGCACCCAGCTGGTCGCCTCGCCGGACCTGCGCGAGGCCGGCGCCCAGGCGGAACTGGACCGGATCTCCGGCACCGAGGCGCAGTTCGCGTTCTCCGATCCCGGGGCCGTCGCGCGCTTCCGCAACACCCGGGCGACCGCGGAGCACCTGGGCTACGGCAGCGCCGCCGGGCGGCCCACCGCGATCTACACCATGCGCTGCCTCGACTGCCGCTTGGACGTGCACTCCGGCCCGCTCGCCCAGCGCGGCCGCTCCTCCTACTGGATCACCCTCCAGTTCGACCTGGAGACCAGGGATCTGGTGAGCGCGCAGATGACCGAGATCATCGTCGCGGTGCTCACCGGTGAGGACGGCCGCGAGATCCCGGTGCACAAGCGACGCAGTGTACGTATGTGGGTCCCGGCTCCGGGCGAGGAGGGGCCGGCGCTGAACACCGCGGCGGCGCGCCCGCGCAGCTCGGCGTCCCAGGACGCGGCATCGGACTCCGCGGCCGCGGCATCGGACTCCACGGCCGCCGGACCGGAAGCCGCCGAGGCGCCCGGGGCCCCGGAACAGGCGGACTCGGACGCGCTCGGCGAGGCGCTGCGGCTGGCCGCCCTCGTGGGCGAGCACGTGGCCTGGCAGGTCGGCTGGCTCGACTACCTGCCCGAGCACATCTCCGCGCTGACCCTGAAGGGCTTCCGCAACCTCGTCGGCTCGGAGCTGCCGGACGCCCCCACTCAGGTCAATGCACTGCGAACCGAGCTGCGTACCGCCATGGCGGCCGGCAGCCTGCTCTCCGGCACGCTGCGCGCGACCCTGCCCGAGCACCGCCGCTGGCTCGAGGGCCTGATCGCCTTCGGTCAGCTCGCCGTCGGGGGGACCGCGAGCTACGGCGACCTCGCGGACGAGGCCACGCGGGCTTATATCCACGACCGCATCGGCTCGCTGCGAGCCGACCTCACCGGGCTGCTCGCCGTCCTGAGCCGTCTCGAAGCGCCGCGGCGACCGCCCGCCCCCGCCGACCACGATCCCGAGGAGAAGCCATGAAGGCCCTGAGCGTGCACCTGACCGACATCTGCAACAGCAAGTGCTCCTTCTGCATCGTCGACTCCCCGTTCGTCCAGGAGGACTCGATCTCCCGCAAGCGCGTCTCCCGCTTCCTGAAGGAGAACGCGGACAAGGGCTTCGAGGCGGTCAACATCCACGGCGGCGAGGCGACCATCCGCAAGGACTTCCTGGAGATCCTGGACGAGATCAAGGGCCTGGGTTACCCCACCGTCTTCCTGCAGACCAACGCCCGCAAGCTGGCCCGGATGGAGTACGCGCGCACCGTCATGGACAAGGGCGTGACGCTGTTCATCATCTCCATGCACGGCGCCACCTCGCTGACCCAGGACCGGATCGCCAAGTCCCTGGGCTCCTTCGACCAGGCCGTGCGCGGCATCCGCAACGTGGCCGAGCTCGGCGCGCAGATCCGCACCAACTCGGTGGTGTGCAAGGACAACTTCACCGAGCTGCCCGAGATCGTCGACCTCTGCGTCGGGCTCGGCGCGCACCACGTCAACCTCTCCGCGCTGCACACCGCGGGCACCGCCTTCCGCAACTTCTGGGAGGTCACCCCGCGCTACGACGAGATCCAGCAGTACGTCTTCGAGGCCGTGGACCGGGGCGTGCGGGCCGAGCGCGTGGTCACCCTCGAGGGCTTCCCGCACTGCTCCATCCCCGGCTACGAGAAGTACATGATCGACTGGGCGGAGAACCAGTTCAAGATGCTCTACCGCACGTACGTGTTCGAGGACTACGAGCGCTACATGGACTCCACCTCGCGGGTCAAGCACGAGCGCTGCGGCGGCTGCGCCCAGAAGGACACCTGCGGCGGGGTCTACAAGGAGTACGCCGACCTGATCGGCTGGGACGAGTTCCACCCGTTCACCCCGGTCGCGGCGGTGTGACGGTGCGTCTGATCACCCGAGCCGACGACGAGCTCTACAGTCTGATCAACACGGCCGGCAAGTTCGGCCGTGCGGCGAAGATCCTGAGCACGCTCGAACGCGAGCGCGCCGCCGCCCCGGACGACCTCGAGGCGGCCGGCCGGCTCGCCCTGGCGCAGATGGCCGCGCTGGTCGGGATGGCCGGAGACATGGGCGCGCACGCGATCGTGACCGACGCCATCGAGTCCTGCGGGCGGGTGCTCGCCCTCGACCCGGACCACTGGGTCGCCCGCTACGCCCGGGCCCGGCTGCGCACCCTGGCGCCGAGCAGCTACGGCAGCTACGCGGTGCAGACGGACCCGGGGCTCGCCGCGGCCCGCCAGGACCTGAAGTACCTGGTCGAACTCCAGGAGCGGCTTCCGCCGCAGGCCTACTTCACCAGCACCTACGCCGCGGCCGTGATCGTCGACCGGCTCGCCGGAGTCTCGGACCGCGACACCCTCGGCCGACTGCTGGAGGTGCTGCGGGAAGGCCCGCTCGAGCCGGTCGGGCTGCCCGCGATCGGCGCCGTCCTGTGCGAGCCGCTGGCCACGGTCTACGCCTCCGGCGGCGGGGGCGCGCGGGAGAGCGTCGGGGCCGCGCTGGCCGCGCTCTACGGCGACCTGCCGGCAGTCACGGCCCTGCTGCGCACCGTCCCGGCGAGGTGACGGTGGGCATCCGGCGCATCCTCTTCCTCGGCCTCGGGCACCTGTCCAACGGCGACGTGAGCATCGCCGCCGACTTCGCCCGGCAGCTGCCCCCGGAGCGGTTCGCCGTGCGCTTCGTCACCGCGGCCGCGGCCGCGCGGCTGGTGGGGGCGTCCGGCCTGGCCGTGCACGCGCTGGAGAGCAAGGATCCGCGAGCGAACCTCGCCGAGGTCGACCGCCTCGTCGCCGAGTTCCGCCCGGATCTGCTGGTCGCGGCCGACGCGTTCACGCTCGACTATTCCACCCCCTGGTCGGGCCTGAGCATGGAGCTGTTGCGCCGCCGCTACGACGTCGCGCTGGCCAGTTTCGACCAGTACGACTACGCCGCGGCGAACTACGCGGTCGACTTCTACGGCGGCGAGTGTGCCCGCTTCCCGCGCCTGCTCGATGCCTGCGACCTGCTGATCCGCAACTGCCCGCTCAACCGTCCGGAGCCCGCGGGGCCGGGCGTGATCACCGCGCGCATGCTCGGCGCCGGCACCGCGCCGCTGCCGCCGACCCGCCGGCGCAGCGGGCCGCCGACGGTGTTCCTGACCAATTCGCCCTGGGAGTACATCAACGCCGTGCACTCGGTGTGGATGACCCAGCTCATGCGCGCGATGCCGGCGCTCATCCACAGCCACCTCGCGGCCCTCGACCGGCCGCTGCGGATCGTGCACGTGGGCCCGGTCGCTTGGGACTTCCCGATCGCCGAGCAGATCGAGTACCACCAGGTGCCGAACCTGCCCCCGGCACAGTTCCACGCCCAGCTGACCGGAGCGGACCTGTTCGTCACCGCCAACGCCGTGTCGGTGACCCTCACTCAGGCCGTGTTCGCCGGGGTGCCCTCGCTGCTGCTCGGCAACGACAAGATCCTCGAGGTGGCCAGACTGGACCGGTCCGGGCCGCTGCGCAGTTGGCTGCACCAGGCCGCACCCGATCTGACCGCGGCCTACCCGTTCCGGGTCTTCCCCTGGGGCTGGCACAGCTTCCTGACTCCGGTGCTCACCGACAACCCGTACCGCGACTGCTTCCTGAGCGCGGGCGTCTTCCAGCGCCGGCAGGTGCTGCGCGCACTCGGCGAACTGCTCGACGACACCGAGGCCCGCACCCGGCTGGGGGCGGCCCAGGCCGTGCTCCTGGACCGGCTCGAGCGACTGACCCCGGCCGCCGACGCCCTGGAGTACGCCGAACTCAGCACCCGTCCGGCCGACGCGACCCACGACCACCTGGAGCGGATCCGATGACCCCGCCGAAGCCGCCCGTGCAGGCCCGCCTCCCGTTCACCCAGCAGCATCCCCTCGCCCCGTCCGCGGATCTGCTGGCCCTGCAGGAGCGCGGCGCCGTGCACCGCGTCAGCACCCTGACCGGCGACGAGGGCTGGCTGGTCACCGGCTACGAGGAGCTGCGCGGCCTCTACAGCGGCGAACTGCTCAGCCGCGCGCACCCCTGCCCGGCCCGGGCGGCCCGGGCCACCGCTTCGGCGGTCTTCGGCGGCCGCCCGCAGGGCGACCCCGATACCGACGACGCCGGCCGGTCCTGGTTCCGCGACGTCCTGCTCGGCATCATCGGGCCGGTTCCGCTGCGGGCCCTGCGGCCCTGGATGGAGCAGACGGTCACCCGGCTGCTCGACGCCCTGGCCGCCGCGCCGCAGCCGGCCGACTTCGTCGCGCTGGTGTCGGTCCCGCTGCCCGCCCTGGTGGTCTGCAAGCTGCTCGGAGTCCCCGAGGAAGAGTTCGAACACTGCCGCGCGCTGTCCGCGGACCTCGCCTCCGCCCACGACGAGCAGCGCTCGGCCGTCGCGCTGGCGCAGCTGACCGAGCATATGACCGGCCTGATCGGCGACGGCCGGATCGCGCCGGACGGCCTGCTGGCGCAGCTGAGCGGGCCCCCGCACCACCTCTCGCCGACGCTGCTCGGCCCGGTCGGGGCCGCGCTGATGTTCAGTGGCAACCACACCACGTCCGTGGCCATCGGCTTCGCGATGCTCCAGCTGTTGCAGCACCCCGACCAACTCAAGGCCCTGCGCGCGGATCCGGCGAAGCTGCCCGGCGCGATCGAGGAGTGCCTGCGGCTGGGCAACGCCGGCGTGAACTCGGGCAGCAACGGCACGGCCACCTACGCGCGGGCCGACTTCGAGCTCGACGGCGCGCGGATCGAGGCGGGAGACCTGGTGCTGCTCGACACCATCGCGGCCAACCTGGATGCCCGGGCCTGGGACGAGCCCTACCGCTTCGATGTCGGGCGCACCCCGAACCACCACGTCACCTTCGGCCACGGCAGGCGCTTCTGCCCCGGCGCGGGCCTGGCCCGGCTCGAGCTACAGACCCTGTTCAGCCAGCTCCTCGCGCGCTTCCCGGACCTGCGCCTGGCCGCGCCGCTGGAAGAACTCGGCACGCACAGGGACCAGATCACCGGCGGCCTGGTGTCCCTGCCGGTCGCCTGGTAGCCGCCCGCGTGCCCGCGGCCGCAGACCCCGAACGCCGAGACCACGCGCGGTGAACCGCCGCATCCGACGCAGCACCGGAAAGGATCCCATGACCGCCCCGAAGCCGTCGGCGCAGGCCGCCCTCCCGTTCACCCAGAAGCACCCGCTGTGCCCCGCGCCGGCCATGGCCGCGCTCCAGGAGAGCGGCACCGTGCACCGTGTCAGCACCCTGGTGGGCGACGAGGCGTGGCTGGTCACCGGCTACGACCAGGTGCGCACCCTGTACAACGGCGATCTGCTCTCCCGCTCGCACCGCTGTCCGCAGGAGGCGTCCCGGGCCACCGCCTCGATGCTCTTCGGCGGCCGGCCCCGGGACAACTACGACACCGAGGACGCAGACCGGGCCTGGTTCCGCGAAATTCTGTACGCCTCCGTGGGGCCGGGCCCGCTGCGGGCCCTGCGGCCCTGGATGGAGCAGACGGTGACCGAGCTGCTCGACCGCCTGGCCGCCGCGCCGAAGCCGGCCGACTTCATCGATCTGATCGGCCTTCCGCTGCCCACCCTGGTCGTGTGCAAGCTGCTCGGGATCGATGCGGAGCACCTCGACCGCTACCGCAGCCTGACCGCGGCGATCGCCGCCTCCTACGACGCGGAGCGCTCCGGCGCCGGGCTGCAGGAACTGACCGATCACCTCGCCGAGCTGGTCGCCCATCGCCGGGTCGCCCGGGACGGCCTGCTCTGGCAGGTGGTCAAGCGTCCGCACCTGCTCCAGCCGGAGACCGCCGGGGTGATCGGGGCGGCGCTGATGTTCACCGGCCACCACACCACCGCCGTGGCCGTCGGCTACGCGCTGCTGCTCCTGCTGGAGCACCCCGACCAGCTCGAAGCCCTGCGCGCGGATCCGGCGAAGCTGCCCGCCGCGATCGAGGAGTGCCTGCGGGTCGGCAACTTCGGGGTGAACACGGGCGGGGGCAACGGGATCCCCACCTACGCCCGTGCCGACATGGAGCTGGACGGCCGGCACATCGGGGCCGGTGAGCTGGTCCTGCTCGACACCGGCGCGGCCAACTTCGACGCCGAGGCCTTCGAGGACGCCTTCCGGTTCGACATCGAGCGGCACGGGAACCCGCACGTCACCTTCGGCTACGGCCGCCACTACTGCCCGGGCGCGGGCCTGGCCCGGCTCGAACTCCAGACCCTGTTCGCCCAACTCCTCCCGCGCTTCCCGGACCTGCGCCTGGCCGTCCCGCTGGAGGAGCTGACCGCGCACCGCGACGAGATCACCGGCGGCCTCACCAGCCTGCCGGTGACCTGGTGAGCGCCCCGGCCGCCGGGCCCGCCGAGGCCGGGTCCGTCGGCGTCGGGTCCGCCGGGGTGGGCGGCAGTGCGCTCGGCGCGGCCCTGGTCCGCGCGATGGAGAGCCGCCGCGGCGACCGGCTGTTCCACGATCCGTACGCCGCCCTGTTCCTCGCCGCCGCCCCCGGCCTGGCCGATCCGTCCGGGCGCGGCGCGGTCGCCGTCAGTGGACTGTCGCGGGCCGGAGCGTCGTTCTTTCAGCGCGTCGTGCTGCGCACCCGGTTCTTCGACGACGTGCTGCTGGCGGCCGCGGGGCGCGGCCTGCACCAGATCGTGCTGCTCGCGGCAGGCCTGGACATGCGCGCCTACCGGCTGGACTGGCCGCCCGGCGTATGCGTCTACGAACTCGATCTCCCCGGCGTCCTGCGGTACAAGCGGCGGGTGCTGCGCGCCCGCGCCCCGCGGCCGCGCTGCGCGCTGCACGAGGTGTCCGCGGATCTGCGCGAGGACTGGCCGGACGCGCTGCTGGCGGCCGGATTCGATCCGACGCGGCCGAGCGCGTGGCTGCTGGAGGGCCTGCTGATCTACCTGTCGGCCGACGAGGTGGAGCGGGTGCTCGGTGCCCTCGGCGCACTGGCCGCCCCGGGCAGCATCACAGCCTTCGAAGACGACGCCGAGTCCGGGCCCGCGGGCGGATCCGCGGTCGAGGACCTGCGGGCCCAGGCGCGCCGGCTGCCGGCCGCGGCCGACTACGCGCAGCTGTGGCAGGGCGGCATGACCGACGCTCCCGCGTGGCTGGCCGGGCACGGCTGGCGGGTGGAGTCGCACGCGCAGGCCGCCGTGGCCGCGCGCTACGGCCGGGGCGGCGGCGCACCGGCCGGCGGCTACCTCGTGGCGACGCGCTCATGACCGCCGCCGACGCAGGGCTCTGCGTTCTCTCAGTCGGTGGCGAGCCGGCCGTTGAGCGAGGGATCCGCCCGCAGGATGGCGATCTGCAACTGCTGGAGCTCCGCCGACGGCTCCAGCCCGAGTTCGGTGTCCAGGCGCCGGCGCGTGTACGCGAACACGCCGAGCGCCTCGGCCGAGCGCCCGGCCCGGTACAGCGCCAGCATCAGCAGTCCGGCCAACCGCTGGTGGTAGGGGTGACGCGCCGCCAGGTCGGTCAGGTCGCCGACCAGGTGCCCGCCTCGTCCCAGCCGCAGCTCGGTCTCGAAGCGCTCCTCCACCGCGGCCAGCCGGGCCTCCTCCAGGCCCCGGCACAGTTCGGCCCGGGTCGACTGGTTCGCGACGTCGGCCAGCGCCGGTCCGTGCCACAGCGCCAGCGCCTGGCGCAGCAGGCTGACCTTGTCCAGGTCGGCGCTGCGCGCGGCCAGGTCGAGCAGGGAGCGGAACCGGTGCGCGTCGATCAGCTCCGGATCGCACACGAGCATGTAGCCGGGCCCGCGGCGCACCAGCGCGACCGCGTTCTCCTCGGCCTGGACCAGGGCCGTGCGCAGCCTGCTGACATGGGCCTGCACGATCCGGCGGGCGCTGCTGGGCGGATCCTCGCGCCAGAGCAGATCCACCAGCCGGTCCAGCAGCACGAGCTGGTTGGGTTCCAGCAGCAGGACGGCCAGCACCATGCGCTGTTTGCGTTCACCGAGGTCGAGCGGGCGTCCCGCGGCCCACGCCTGGACCGGCCCCAACACCTGAAAGTCCACTTGTGCCTTCCATCAGCCGAGCGAAACGGAGGAAGTGCAGGCGCCCGGGGTCATCGTGTCCGGCGGGCGGTCCGAGACCCGGTGGTGATACCAAAGGTGCGAATATCGACAATAGAGCAGAAATGGTGGCGAATGTGACGCAGAGGTCGATTATACGTGGCGGGGTCAAGCCGGATCAAGGGTCTGAAACTTACATCGGACACAGAGGTCTGATGTTTCGGGCCGCGGCCGGACAGGGCGCCCCTACCGGAGGTCAGCGGATATGCGCTACGACGACGTCTACCTGCTGAACACCGGAGTGTGCCTGCCTCCCCGGGTGCCGGTGGCCCACGCGGTGGCCGAGCTCGGCGCCCCGCCGGAGCTGCTGCGCAGCGGCATCGGCTCGGTGTGCGTGGAACCGAGCCGGTCCTCGGCCGAACTGGCCGCCGAAGCGGCCCGCGCGGCCTGCGCGGGCCATCCGGTCGATCGGCTGCGCGCGATCCTGCACAGCTACCTCTGGTTCAAGGGCGCCGACCTGTGGACCGCCGCGCAGTACATCGGCCACCGCGTCGGCGCCGACCACTGCCCGGGCTACGACCTCACCCAGGTCTGCAACGGCGGGATGGCCGCGCTCGAACTGGCCGCCGGGATGGTGCGGGCGAACGGCGGGAGCGTCCTGGTGACGACGGGGGACCGCTTCGCCGAGCCCGCCTTCGACCGGTGGGGGCGCGGCGACGGCCAGGACGGGCCGGCCCCGACGCGGGCGCCGTTCTCGATCGCCGGCGACGGCGGCACCGCGGTGCTGGTCGGCACCTCCCGCGGCCCGGTCCGGCTGCTGGCCACGGCCACGGCGGTGGACAACTCGCTCGAAGGCGAGGCCCGCGGGCGCGGCTTCGCCGACGGTCCGAGCGCCCGCACACCGGATTTCAGCCGCAGGTACGCGGAGTACTTCGAGGACGAGGAGGCGGTCGCCCGGCACTTCGAGCGGATGGCGAACGCGATGGGCCGCGCCTTCAGCACGGTGCTGGCCGACGGGGGCGTCAAACTGGGCGAAGTGGACTGGTACGTCCCGGCGGTGCTCACCCACCAGGAGGTCAAGGGGCTGCTGGCGTCCCTGCGCGCTGACGTGTCGGCGAGCACCTGGGAGTTCGGCTCGAGCACCGGGCACCTGGGCGCCGGCGACCAACTGGCCGGGTTGGACCACCTGCTGCGCTCCGGTGCGGCCAAGCCGGGCCAGCGGGTGCTGCTGATGGGCAGTGGAACCGGCTTCGCCTGCACCTTGGCGCTGCTCGAGGTGACCGGGTTATGACACCGGCCGAGATGGCGGCGATCATGTGCGAGGTCATCGAGATCGACGACATGGGCGTCGACGACGACTTCTTCCGCATGGGCGGAAAGTCGTGGGGGGCGCTCTCCCTGATGCTGAAGGTGCAGGAGCGGTCCGGGGTGCAGGTGCCGCTGCTCGACGTGTTCCATGCCCGTACCCCCAGCAAATTGGCGGCTCTCGTCACCGAGCGGAGCGGCACGGGGAGCGCGCGATGACGGCAAGCGGCCGGCCGCAGGCATGGGACCTGGTGACTCACGACGACGCATCGCCGACAGCCCCGGCTGTGTACGTCGGTAGCACCGTACTGTCCTACGCTGAGTTGGCCGCGCTGGTCGGCACGGCCGAACGGGCGCTGCGCCACGACGGCAAGGCGCTGGTGCTGTGCGCGGGGGACCGCGACCTGCCCACCGTGCTGGCCTACCTCGCCGCGCTGCGCCTGGGGCACACCGTCGCGTTCCTGCCCGCCACGCCCGAGATGCTCCGCGCCTACGAACCCGAATTCGTCGTCCCGGCGCCCGGCTGCCGGATCGAACCCGCACCGGATGACCTGGCCGGGCTCGGCTATCGTCCGGTCACGCCGCCGATCGCCGGCGCAAGGATTCTGCGACGGGAGCGCACCGGGCCCGGAGAACGGTCGTCGGCGGGGCAGATCTTCCCCGGCACGGCCCTGCTGCTGGCCACGTCCGGCTCGACCGGCAGCCCGAAGACGGTGCGGCTGTCGTACTCCGGCCTGGCCGGCAACACCGCCGCCGTCGTGCGGGCGCTGGGCATCACCGCGGCCGAACGCGCCCTGACGACGCTGCCGATCACGCACGCCTACGGACTGTCCGTCCTGAACTCCCACCTGCTGGCCGGCGCGAGCGTCGTGCTCGGCGACGGATCGCCCTTGGCCGCGGCGACCTGGGACCGGCTGATCCGGTCCGGTGCCACGTCCTTCGCCGCGGTGCCGGTAACCTACGCGGCGTTCGGCCCGGCGCACCGGGACTTGCTGGACCGCAGCCGGATCCGCACCATGACCCAGGCCGGCGGCCGGCTGGCCGACCCGCTGACGACACAGCTGGTCGACGTGATGCACCGGCGCGCCGGCCGTTTCTTCGTCATGTACGGCCAGACCGAGGCGAGCTCCCGGATCACCTGCCTGGACCCGGCCGACCTGCCGGGCCGGCTCGGGTCGGTCGGCCCCGCGGTGCCGGGCGGCACCCTCACGATCCGGCCGGCGCCGGTGCGCGCGCGGGCGGTGCCCGGGGAGGGCGCGGTCCACTATCAGGGCCCTGGAGTGATGCTCGGCTATGCGCACGGGCGCGCGGACCTGGCCCGGGGCGCCGAGGTGGACGTCCTGGACACCGGCGACCTCGGCTACCTGCGCGAGGGCTATCTGTACCTGACCGGGCGCGCCAAGCGGATCGTCAAGCTGCTCGGCGTGCGCACCAGCCTGGACGACCTGGAGCGCACGGTGGACCGCCCGGGCCACCCGATCGCCGTGGTCTGCGACACCGCGGAGGTGCTGCACCTGATCGGCGCGGGAGACCCGGCCGTGCACGAGCAGCAGCGCCGAGCGCTGGCCGAGGCGCTGGGGGTGCCCGACCGGCACGTCGTGCTCCGGCAGGTCGGCGCCCTGCCGCGGACGCCCGGCGGAAAGGTCGACTATCCGCTCTTGGCGGCCGCCGTGGACCCGGACCGGGACGCCGCCACGGCCACGGCCACGGCCACAGCCACGGCCACAGACCGAGGGAGGCTCACGCCATGCGGCTGACGAACTGGCAGATCCTGTCCGATCAGGGGCCTGAACTGGTCGCCTGCCTGGACTTCCCGGGCGCGCGCGGGGCGGCGGGCTTCGCCGATCTGGCCGACGGGGGGCCGCTGCGGGCCTGCTTCGTCCAGCTCAGGCAGGCCACCGCCGGCCCGTTGCCGGTGGCCCTGGCGCAGTGGGCGGCCGAGCTCACCGGGACCGGCCGCCCGGTGCGCGCCGTGCTCGGGTACTGCACCGGCGCGGCGCTGGCCACCCGCTTGGCCGACGCGATCGCCGAGAGCGCGCCGGCTCCCGTGGTCGTGCTCCTCGACGCCCTCGGCGTGGACGGTTGGTCGCTGGTCGGGGAGTTCCTGGCGGCGGTGGAGTCCTCCGCCCGGAATCTGACCACTGACGCACTCGCCGAGGCTCGCGCACTGGCGGACCACCTGGTGGCGACGGATCCCGAAGACCTGCCGGGCATCGGGGCGGCGGTGACCGCGTGCTACGGACGGCTGATGCGCGAGGTCGCCGACCGCTTGTCCCTGCCCGATTTCCTCTACCAGCAGCTGACCGCCGGGTTCACCGCCTACGTGGACTACCTGCTGCTGGCCGGCCAGGGCGGCTTCGACACGCGCGCGAGTGCCCCGCTGTTCCTGGTCTCGGCCGGCCTCGAACCGCCGGTGCCGGACGGGCGGACCCTCGCGTTCGACGTCGGCCACGACGACCTGCTGCGCGAGCCGAAGGTGCACGAACTCGTCGCCGATCTCATCAGAGGAGAGACACCGTGCTGAGCCTGGCCGAGATAACCGGGGTCTTGACCGCGCATCCCGCCGTCCGCCGAGCCGAGGCCGCGCTCGTTCGGCACGAGGGTCGGGACGTGGCCGTCGCGGTCGCCGAACTGGCCGAGTACGTGAGCGGCCCGACGCTGCGCGACTACGCGCGGCGCGAGCTGGGGGAGGACCGCGGGCCGGCCGGGGTCCTGATCGTGGAGCAGCTGCCGACCGCGGCCGACGGCACGGTGGACGCCGACTACCTCGCCGCCGCCGTGGCGCAGGGTCGCTGCACCCTGTTCGAGGATCCGCGCGACGACCTCGAACGCCGGGTGGCAGAGATCTGGTCAGCGCAGATGGAGCTACCCCGCTTCGGTGTGCACGACGACTTCCTGGACCTGGGCGGCGACTCGCTTTCGGCCCTGCGCATCATCGCCGAGATCGAGACGGAGTTCGACCGGTCGTTGGACGTGTACGAGTTCATGAGCGCGGCCAGCGTCCGCCGCCTGGCGGACGTGCTGCGGTAGCCGTGATGCTCTCCGTGCGCCGGCGGATCGCCGACATCGCCCGGGCCGCGCCGGATCGCAGCGCCCTGATCGGGTTCGACGCCGGCCTGGCCGGGCAGGTCCTGTCCTGGCGGGAATGCGCCGACCGGGTCGCCGAGGCGGCCGATGCGCTGTGGGCCGCGCCGGATCGCGGCACGTCCTGCGCGGTCGTGCCGGCTGGCAACACCCTGCCTGCGGCCCTCGGCATCATGGCGGCGCTCGCCGCCGAAGTCCCGGTCTTCCCGCTCAACCCGTCCGCTCCGCCGACCGAACGCAGTGCCCTGTTTCGGCTGCTGGGCCGACGGTTCTCGTCCGGCTATCTGATCGACGAGCACCTCGTGGCGCACCGGACGGAGTGGTCCGCCGAAGCCGAACCGCCGACCGGGGTCGGCGCCGGAGCCGTGGCCTACCTGCTGGCCACCGGCGCGAGCACGGGCATACCGAAGATCTCCGGCCGGCCCGGAACGCTGCGCTACGACCCGGATTCGACCCCGTCTTCGGTGATCCGGCAGACCGGCTGGCGCGCCGAGCAGCGCCAGCTCATCGTCGGGCCGCTCTACCACGCCGCACCGTTCACCGCGTTCCTGGACGCCGTGCTGGACGGCAACACCGTCGTCCTCCAGCCGTTCTTCGCCCCGCGGTGGACGGCCGAGCTGGTGCGCCGGTACGCCATCGAGTGGCTCCAGCTGACGCCGTCGCACATGCGCGAGATCCTGCGGCTGCCGGAGCTGGACCCGGCCGACTTCGCCAGTGTCCGGACACTGCTGCACACCGCAGCCCGCTGCGACCCGGAGACCAAGCGCGGCTGGCTCGACCTGCTCGGCCCGCAGCGCGTCTACGAGCTGTACGGCGCGACCGAGGGGATCGGCGTCACGCTGGCGCGCGGCGACGAGTGGCTGGCCCGGCCCGGCACCGTCGGCCGCGGCTTCTTCACCCGGATCCGCATCCAGGACGACGCCGGGAACCCGCTCCCCCCGGGTGCGGTCGGCACGGTCTACCTGCGCACCCCGCAGCGCGTCGGCCGCGCCGACTACCTCGAGGGCCAGGCCATCCGCACCACACCGGACGGGTTCGCCACGGTCGGCGACCGCGGCCGGCTGGACTCCGACGGCTACCTCTACCTCGAGCCGCGCGACCAGGACACCATCAACGTCGGCGGCGAGAAAGTCGACCCGGACGAGGTCGAGGCGGCGCTGCGCGAGCATCCCGCGGTCCTTGACGTGGTGGCCGTCGCCGTGCCGCACCCCTCACTCGGGTCCGTGGTCGGCGTGCACGTGGTGCTCCACCCCGGCGCGAGCGTGCGCAAGGCGGAACTCGCCGCGCACTGCGGACGACGGCTGGCCGGCTACAAGATCCCGAAGCAGTTCACGTTCACCGACCGGATCCCCCGGTCCGCGGCCGGCAAGATC
>FSXZ01001025.1_pt1 | contig 22641 bp, 18 predicted proteins | sample 1638121 | NCBI WGS metagenome assembly FSXZ01 (sample SAMEA3914788, study PRJEB12502) | metagenome | biome: forest; material: soil | place: Canada | collected 2011-07-03 | depth 0.1 m
CCCGTCCCGGCAGCGTGCCCGACGAGAGCCCCGCGGCGGACGACGCGGCACCGCCGGACCCCATGGACGCCGGCGGGGGCTTCGGCGGACTGGTCCTGCCCTCAGGCGCCTATGTCGTGAAAGGCGACCACGTCCGCTGGGTACCCGCACTGGACACGACCATCCTCGTCCTGGCCTCAGTGAGCCTCGTGCGGATGCTGGCCCGCACACTCACCCGTGCGCGGCAGCGCCACGACCGGTCATGAAAACCGGCCAGGCACGCCTCAACGGGCCCGCGGCCCCAGCATGCCCGGCCGGCCAGGCGGCATTGACGGGCGGCCGGCTGGGGCGTATTCAGGGAGCGGGTGCTGTCGCAGGACTGTCAGGTGAGCGTCGTCCGGGGCCGCGTCTGGTCGAAGGTCACGGCGGCGAAGGAACGGCATGGACATCATCACTGAGAGTGCGCAGGACGGCATCACCGAGCGGCGTTTTGAGCTGAAGGCCGGCGGCGAGACGGTGCCCGGCCTGTACTGGCTGCCGCAGGGCGCTGACCGGCCGCGCCCCACCGTGCTCATCGGCCACGGCGGCACGCAGCACAAGCGCGCGGAGAAGGTCCTGGCCCTGGCCCGTCAGCTGGTGGCCGAGCGAGGCTACGGCGTTGTCGCCCTCGATGCGCCCGGCCACGGCGACCGGATGACCGAGCAGGAGCAGGCCGAGATAGAGGCCATCCGCAGCGCCCGCGAGGCCGGCGGCCCGCTGCCGCCCGACGACGACCGCCGCGCCCGGATGGCCGCGGCCACCGGGCAGGCCGTGGCCGAGTGGCAGGCGCTGCTCGACGACCTGGGCACAGATCCGCAGGCGGCCGGCGGCCCGTTCGGCTACTGGGGCGTCTCCATGGGCACGAGGTTCGGCGTCCCGCTGCTCGCCCGCGAGCAGCGCATCACCGCGGCCGTGCTCGGCCTCAACGCTCTGGGCGGGCGCAGCTCAATCCAGCGCGCGGACGCGGAGGCCATCACCATCCCGCTGCTGTTCCTGTTCCAGTGGGACGACGAGCTGATGCCCCGCCCGGCCGGGCTGGACCTGTGGGACGCGTTCGGCTCGCCGGAGAAGACGATGCACATCAACCCGGGGCCGCACACCGGCACCCCGCTGTTCGAGCGGGACGCGGCCGCCGCGTTCTACCGCCGCCACCTGGAGAGCTGACCCGCGCAGCCGCCCGGCCGACCCGGCGGCCATCGACAGGTATGGGCGGTCAGGCCCTGACGGCAGCGGCGTCTGCGGTCTCGATGTCCTTGAAGAAGCGACGGTGCACCCGGAGGGTCTCGCTTCCGGCTGGGATCTGGTGCCACACTCCGGTCGCCGGGCCGAGCCTGGTCGGCCGCGGCAGTTCCAGCACCACGCCGCGAGCCTTCTTCATGCTGGCCTTGCCTGCGTCGAGTACCAGGATGCGGTCCGGGGTGACGGCCAGGATCCGGTAGCGGTTGAGGCCGAGAAACACGAAGACACCGGTCAGGCCCGCAAGCAGCGGGCTGGCGGTCTGCGCGCCGATCACGGCCTGGATGGACTCGCCGGGCCGCAGGTACTGAGTAGCCGAGTCACGCATTGAGTCGCGGAGCGCCACGAGCTCCTCCTAAAGACGGCATAGAAAGTTGCGGCCGCAGCTGTGTGCGCCATCCGCGGCCTTCATGGCTCAGGCGGTCCATCCCGTTCCATCCCGTTCCAAACGCGGCCGGACCGCGGGCCAGCCGGGCCGGGACGGCTGGCGTCAGCCGGGCCAGTACGAGCAGCGCACGCCCGTGTGCACGGTCTGGCGCAGGTGCTCGCCGATGACCGGATCCGCCTGAGTGATACGCCCGACGGCCCGGCGGATGGCCTTGCCCACCGCTACCCGCGCGCGTTCCCCCTGGGCGGGGAAGGACCGGGTGCGGCCGCCGAATCCCGCCGCGCCGGCCAGCTGGGAGACGAGCCAGTCGCGCTCGGCGCGAGCCCGCGCGGCCCGGCCGCTGTCGCTACCCGGTTCCAGTTGATCAATCTCAGCGTCCAGGCGCTTCAGGCGGTGCCGGTACTCGGCTATCGCCTCATGGTCCAGAAGCGGCTGCGCGGCCTCGGTGTCCACGGCGGCACCGCTCAGGCCGGCCAGGCCGGCGGCCAGGTCAGCGGCCGGGATCTCCTGGCGCGGGTTGGCGATCAGCACCGCCAGGTGGAGCATCCCGATGCTGTTCTCCACGAGCACGCTGCGGTCCCCCAGGGCCAGGCGCCAGTCCCGGCCGGCCCGGCTGCACGCAGCGAGCGCGGCGGCCGGCCCGGAGCCGGGATCGCCGGGGACGATCAGGCCCAGCGCGGCGGCCTCGCGCACGGCCGCATCCAGCTCGTGCCGCGCGGCGTCGCCGTCTCCTGGCCAGCCGCGGAGCGTGTACGCCTGCGCGAGCCGCCGCCGGGAGGACACCACCGCGGGCCAGTGCGCCAGGGCGAGATTGTGCTGGACGGCGGCCCGCAGGTGACCTACGGCCCGGTCCGCGTGCCCTGAGCCCAGTGCCGCGACCCCGAGCGCCTGCTGGGTCGCCCCGAAACAGGTGACACCGAGGCCGCCGACCATCGGCAGGGCCGCGTACGGGAGGAGCAGCTCGTACGCCCGCGCGGCAACGCCGGCATCCGCAAGCAGGTACGCGGCCTCGACGACGCCGTTCATCGTCACCAGCCAGCTGCTGGACCGGGGCAGGTTCGCGAGATCACTGCCGCACAGGCCGGCCAGCGAGCTGGCGGCCGTGCGCCGGTCCCCGGCCAGGGCCGCGGCGACGGCCAGGGCGGCGACCGCCGAGTTGTCTACGGCACTGAGAACCTGGGAGTGCGCCATGTCGTGAAGCATGGGCAGCAGCTCTGGGAGGCGGCCCTGGTACCAGCGGATCGTCACCAGCTGGGCGCCAGACCACCATTCACCATCGATATCGCCCGCGGCCGCGCCATTCCCGGCGCAGATGCCCGCCAGGGACTCGGCTTCATCGAGCCGGCCTGCGCGGATCGCGAGCATCACGTCGATCGCGCTGACCACGAACCCGACGGCCAGATGGCTGCGCTGCCCGAGGTGGCCCCGCAGTTCGCCCAGGAGGCGCCCGGCGTGCGGATCTCCCGCGGAGTAGGCGTCGGCCGTCTGCCACAGCAGGCCCATCAGCAGGTCGCTGCGGCGCCCCGTGCGGAAACTCTCCTTGATCAGGTCAGCGGCCAGTTCCCGGCGGAGCGTGAGGTGATCCGGGCTGAGCAGGCAATGATGAGCCAGGCTCAGGGCTTCCGCGAGCAGGACCGGATCCGCGGCCGCCCTGGCCTCGCTGAGCACGGGCAGAATCGCGGCCTGCCCGCCGCGGAGGTAGTCAGCCTCCCCCGCCAGCCGGGCGCGGATGCGCAGCGCAAGGGGAGAGCGAGCATCGAGTAGTGACTGGACATGCTGCAGCCGGGCCTCCAGCTGCACTGCGCTCGTGACCGTACGACGCTCGTGCACCCACAGCCCGGCCAGGCCGAGGGCGGCCACGGCCATGGCCCGGACGTCACCGGCCTGCTCCGCAAGCCGGTAGGCCAGCTCGAAATGCTGCCGGCCCGCGCGCAGATCACCGTCGGCGTCCTGCGCGCAGGCGCCATCCCCGAGCGCGGCCTGAAGCGCCCCGGCCTGGTCAGGGACCAGTTCCAGCCGACGTGTGGGTACCGCCCCGCCCGCCTCACCCGTCATTGCACAAATGTATTAGCGGAGGTCCCATACCGTCGATGGTCTGGACATACTGCGACGCCACCTCGGACGTGCTTTCGGGACCAGGCAGGAGGTCGTCCGGCAAATTGCCGGGCGTATCCCGTCTGCTAAGCGTGGCCGACCTTCCGGCCTGGTGAGCATGGCGATCCCGTCAGGCCGCCGTTTCTGCGGGTATGGCGCCGGTCCGGGTGGTGCCGGGAATCGTGAGGATGAAGCCGGGGCCGAACGCCTCGGCCGGGCTGAGTGCGCCGCGCAGGGACCGGGCGAGTGTCTCCTCCACGGCGCGGATGCTGGCGGCGGCGGTGAAGGCGTAGGACTCGCCGGCCTGCAGCCAGGCCTGCGCGTCGCCGCCGGGGCCGGTGGCTCGCGCCCACCCGAATGACCGGTGGGCCCGAGGTCCGGGAACGGCTGAGGCGTGCGGCTCGGCGGGCACGGGCGAGTAGGCGGTGATGTCGGGTGCGCTGGTCGCGCGGAAGGCTGCTTCGAGATCGCCGGTGGGGAAGGGCAGGACGGCGCAGGGCCCGTCGGGCAGGGTGATGGTGGTGATGCCGGAGCCGAGCGGCTGGGGCCGCAGGCGGCCTCCCTGGCGGATCCAGCCCCCGTTGGGGAGGTTCTCGCGGATGGATGCGGCGATGCCGGGACCCTGCGCCGCGGCGGCGCCCCGCGCGGCGACGTCGAGATGCTGCGCGCCGCCCACCTGGTCGCTGACGTACCGGGCCAGGCAGTTCGTGGCCACGACGCCGAACCCGGTCCCGGGGATGACCGCGACGCCGGCTTGCCGGGCGCGGTCGTGCAGGTCGTAAAGGGCGGTGAAGACCTGCAGCTCGTTGCCGATGTCGAGGTAATGCGTTCCGGTGCGCAGGCAGGCTTCGGCGAGCGGGGCGGCGGTGCGCAGGAACGGGCCGGCGGCGTTCAGGACCAGGTTCACGTCAGCCAGCGCGGCGTCCAGCACGGCCGGGTCGTCCAGGCCGAGGACCTGGTGCGGCAGGTCCAGGCGCCCGGCCAGCTCGGTGACCGGCTGGGCGCCCCGGCCGGCGAGCAGCGGCCGGTGCCCGCGGTCGCGGGCGTGCGCGGCGATCAGGGCGCCGGTGTGGCCGGCGGCTCCGTACAGCATCCATGTGTTCACTGGTGGCTCCTTCTGGTTCAGGCCGTGCTGGCTGCGGGGCGGGCACATGCGGGATCTGGCGGAGGGTCATGGGACGGCGAGCTCGCTGTCCCGCACGCCCAGGACGAGGTCCCGGAACCGGCCGGGCTCATCGAGGTGAGGCGTGTGAGCGGAGTTCTCGAACCACGCCAGGCGCTTGCTGGGTGCCTGCAAGGTGGCGGCGTACCGCTCGGCCGCATCCCCGGGCGCGACCTGGTCATGGCGGCCCTGCACCATGAGGACCGGCACGTCGATCCGGGGCAGGGCGGCGGCCAGGTTCATGGTGGCGAGCTCGGGCAGCAGCGCGGCCTGGGTCGCGGTGATCCCGCGGAGGGTCCGCACGATGTCAGCGGCTGAGTAGTCGGGTGAGCGGACCAGGCTCCCGAGCAGCCCGCGGGCCAGGGTCGCGTAGGTCTGGCCGGTCGTCACGCCGCCGAAGTTGCTGGCCCAGCGGACCCGGGTGGTGAACTGCTTCGAGGTCAGGTGCGGGGGCGGGCCGATCGCCTGCAGCTGCCGCAGGGCGCGCCGGTTCCCGCGCTGCCGAGCCGAGCGCAGCGCGAAGTCGTACGCACAGGTCCCGGCGGCGGCGCCATCCACGTCCATGCCCACGGCGACCAGCGCCGCGACGAGGTCCGGGCGCCGCGCGGCAGCATGCGCCCCGAGTGTCGCCCCGAAGGAGAACCCTGCGACGTAGACCTTCTGGCCGAACCGGGCGGCCAGCCGCTCAAGCAGCGACACGGTGTCGCCGACCAGCCGCTCCAGGCTGATGCCGGCCCGGTCCTGGCGCTGGCGCAGCGAGCGGCCGCAGCCGCGCTGGTCCCAGTACACGACCGTGAAGGCCTGCTCAAGGCCGAGGTCCCGGTCGAAGGTGCGGGCTTCGCTGATCATCGGCAGGCCCGGTCCTTGCTGGATCAGCAGGAGGACCGGGTTGCCGGCGGCTGCCGCCCGCACGCGGATCCACTGGGTGGTCCCGCCGACCTGGACGGGCTGGAGCGAATCGATCTTCATGGCGCTTCTCTCGTGATGCTGTCGGGGGCCACGGGGACAGGCGGCGAGCTAGGCCGTGGCCAGCGCGGGAGCCTGGCCGGCGGCATGGGCGAGCCGGCCGGCCGCGCCGGGGTCGTGAGCGGGCAGGATGACCAGGCCCGGGTGCTGCTGGCGCAGCTGGTTGATCATGGCGGTGGCTTCGGTGAGCTGGCGCCGGCGGCCGACGCCGGGGACGTGGCCGGCGGTGAGCAGGTCCGCGTCGTAGGTGACGTCGCCGACCAGCAGCAGCGGTGCCCGGCCCGGCCGGCTGACCAGCAGAGACATCGAGCCGGGCGTGTGCCCGGGCGTGGGCAGCAGGACGAGGCTGCCGTCGCCGAGCAGGTCGTGACCCTGCCGGAACGGGGCCAGCCCCGGGTCGCTGACGAGCCCGGCCGTGATCTGCTGCCAGCGCAGGCCGGGCAGGTCTATGTGGCGGCGCATCAGGCCCCGCAGTTCCGGCGCCGGAGCTGACAGGGTGTCCCACTCGGCCTGGCTGACGAGGATGTCGGCGTGACTCAGCTCGGCCAGGCCGCCGATATGGTCCTGGTGCAGATGGGACAGGACCGCGGTGGTGACGTCGCCGGCGGCGTAGCCGAGCCGGGCCAGCCCGGCGCTCAGGGTCTGCTGCGGCTCGATCTCGAACTTGGCCAGGCGGCCGTACAGGAACCCGGCGGCGCCGCGGGGGAAGTACCCGGGATCGGTGACGGAGGCCCGGTCCTGCCCGGTGTCGAACAGCACCAGCCCGTCCCGGTGCTCGATCACGTAGGCGTTGATCGGCCGGGGCCCGGTCCACCGCCGGGAGGCCAGCAGCCACCAGGCCATCGGCCGCCCCGTCGACGCCTCGTGGTCGGGGCGGATCTGGACCTGGCCGGTGCTGACCACCGACACCCGCCGGATGGGGTCTGTCACGTTCATGGCCGTGTTCCTCTCTGGGCCTGCGGGACGTCGGCGGCGCGCTGGATGCTGAGATGGGTGTGCTGGAAGTGGTCGTCGTACTTCAGGCCGTAGCCGAGCAGGCGGTCCATGCCGATGTGGGCGAGCCAGATCAGGCCGAGGGCCAGGATGAGGGGCTGGCCCTGCCACCACCCGAGCCCGGCCACGGCGGCCGGGAGCAGCGTGCTGTGGCCGATGTTGTACAGCTGCGCTCCGCGGCGGGTGCCGCGGAGGTAGCCCGCCATGAGCAGGTCAGGGGCCAGCACGGCGAGCGGCACCAGCCACCAGGCCTGGCCGGCGGCCTGGTAGGCGACCAGGGATCCGGCGAGCAGCACCGCGCCTTCCAGGCGGAGCCAGCGGCGCGGGGCTCCGGTCGCCGTGCCGCCGGGGCAGGCCGCGACGCCGCCGGGGACGCTCGCCGTGGCTGGCGGCCGCTCGCCGCCCGGCTGGCCGGCGTCCCCGGCCAGCCGGGTTGCGATGGGACCTGGCTCAGGCATGGCTGTGCACGGTCGCCAGGAATCGCAGCACCGCGCCGGCCGTCAGGTCGGGCCGCTGTGACTGGGGATAGTGGCCGGCGTCGGGGACCATGACGACCTGGGCGTCCAGAGCGCGGGCGATCCAGTCTGCCTCCGCCCTGGGGTCGGGGAAGTCGGGGTCCTGCTCGCCCATCACGACCAGGACGGGCGCTTTCACCTCGGCCAGCCGCGCCTGCGCTGCGGCGTGGCTGGTGCGGGTGGTGAGGGAGAACGCCCGCGCGTATCCGGGCCGGCGCAGGCTGGCCACGACCTGGTCGCGGTAGGCGCCGAAGTCGGCGGGCCGCCGGCCTGCGTACAGCTTCGGCAGGTAGGACTTCCAGGAGATCGCCGCCCATGGCGGGGCCATGGCGAGGCGCAGGAGGGCGCTCTTCACCGCGCTCGCCGCGGGGTCGCGGACGAACGGCCCGGCCAGCACCAGGCCGGAGACCAGCTCCGGGTGCTGTGCGGCGGTGAGCACGGCTGACCCGGCGGCCATGGAGTTGCCGGCGATGACCGCGGGGCCGCCGAGGTCGGCGATCAGGGCGGCGATGTCGCCTGCGGTGTGCTCGTCGCCGTAGGCCGCGAAGGTCGGGTCGCTGTCGCCGTGGCCGCGCAGGTCGGTGCAGGCCACCCGGTAGCCCGCGTCCCGCAGGGCCGGGGCGAGGAACCGGTAGCCGGCCCGCAGGTCGCCCATGCCGGGCACGAGTACGATCAGGGGGCCCTCGCCGGCGACGTCGTACCCGACGCGCCCCTCCGGCCGGGTGATGTAGCGGGTGGCGCCTGGTGATGCCTTCGGGTGGGTGCTGTCCGTGTTCATCTTCTTCGTTTCCTTCCGTGCCGGTCAGGTGGTCTCGTAGGCGCCCGGCGGCCGCGACATCGCGGCCGCCGGACGCGGGTCGCTAGGTGCGGGCCGGCTCGGGTGCGGGGGCGGCGGGGGCGGCGGCCGGGCCGTCGTCCTCGCGGATGCCGTGCCGGGCGTAGAGGCGCTGCAGCGGCGCGGGCGCCCACCAGTTGGCCCGGCCGAGCAGCCGCATGGCCGCGGGCACGAGGAGCATCCGGACCAGCGTCGCGTCGAGGACCAGGGCGACGATCATGCCGACGCCGAGCAGCTTGATGAAGGTGATGGACGACAGGGAGAACATGCCGATCACGATGACCAGCAGCAGCGCGGCGCTGGTGATGACGCCGCCGGTGCGCTGCAGGCCGCTGGCGATGGCGGCGGTGTTGTCTCCGGTGGCCACGTAGCGCTCGCGGATCCGCGACAGCAGGAACACCTCGTAGTCCATGGACAGCCCGAACATGATGGCGAACATCAGGACCGGGATGGTCGGGCTGATGGTCCCGTTGGGGGTGAAGCCCAGCAGCCCGGACAGGTGGCCGTCCTGGAAGATCCAGGTCACCACCCCGTACATGGCTGACAGCGACAGGACGTTGGCCGCGATCGCCTCCAGGGGCAGGACCAGCGACCCGAATGCGAGGAACAGCAGCACGAACGTGGCGATGACCACGGCCAGTGCCATCCACGGGAGGGTGGCCCCGATGCTGGACAGCTCGTCGGCCAGCGCGGCGGTCTGTCCGCCGACCAGGGCGGCGGTGCCGGGCGGGGCGGGGACGCCGCGGACCTGTCCTGCGATGGCCCGGGCCTCCGGCGTGTAGGGGCCGGGGGCGTAACTCAGGTCGATGCGGGCGATGTCCCCGCGGATGCCGGTGACCTGCGCGCCGGTGATGCCGGGCACGTGGTCCAGGCGGCTGGCGTAGGCGGCGAGGCTCGCGGTGCGTGCGGGTGAGCCGCCGACCGGGCCGCGGAAGACGACGATGGTCTCGATGGGGGCAGTCGGGTTGCCGGGGAAGTCCGCGTTCAGCGCCTCAGTGACCAGGCGGGGGGCGGAGCTGGCGGGCAGCGCGGTGGCGTCGACACCGCCCCAGACGACCTTCAGGAACGGGGAGCCGAGGCCGAGCAGGAGCACGACGATCGGGACGGCGTACAGCAGCGGGCGGCGCATCACCGAGTGCGCGAGCCGGTACCAGCCGCCGCTGGCCTCCGCGGCCGGCGGCCGGGCCACCGACCGGCGGATCCGTAGCGAGTTCACCTTCGGGCCTAGCACGGCCAGGAGCGCGGGCAGGACGGTGAGCGCGGCGATCATGTCCAGGAGCACGGTGGCCACGCCGCCGTAGCCGATGGACCGCAGGATGGTCTCGGGGAACAGCATCAGGCTGGCCAGCACGATGGCGACGGTGACGCCGGAGACCAGGACGGTGCGGCCGGCGGTGGCGACGGTCCGGGCGACGGCGTCCTGCACCGTGGGCTGCCGGCGGAGTTCCTCGCGGAACCGGGTGACCACGAACAGGCCGTAGTCGATGCCCAGCCCCAGGCCGAGGATGGTGGTGACGTTCAGGGAGAAGACCGACACCCCGGTGACCAGGGTCAGCAGCCGCAGCGCGGTGAACGAGCCGAGGATCCCCAGCGCGCCGATGGCCAGCGGCAGGCAGGCCGCGGTCAGGCTGCCGAAGATGACCAGCAGCAGGATGAGCAGGATCGGGAAGGACAGGCCCTCGGCCCGGGTGATGTTCGCCGTGGTCTGGGTGTCGATGGTCTCGTTGGTCGGGACCGCGCCGCCGACCTGGCTGCGCAGGCCGGGCGCGCCCAGGTCGGCCTTGATCGCGTCGTAGCTGGCCTGCCGGGCGGTGTCGCTGCCGCCGGCCAGCTCCAGCACCGCATACGTCTGATGCCCGCTGGCGCTGACAAACTGCCGCGACCGGGTGGACCAGTAAGTGGCGGACGACTCGACCCTGCTGTGCGGCAGCGCGGCCAGCGTGCTGGTCACCGCGGACCGGAACGCCGGCGATGCCGCGGTCAGGGTCGTGCTGGAGTACAGCACGACCACGTCCCCGGCGTCCCGGCCGAATGCCCTGGTGGCCAGGTAGGCCTCGTGCTGGCTCTGGCTGTCCGGGGCGTCGAACCCGCCGGCCGTCTGGACCCTGGCGAAGATGCTGGTTCCCCACACGCCGCCGAGGACGGCGACGAGCAGGGCGATGACCAGGATCAGCCGCCGCCGCCGGTAGGCCGTGCGCCCCCAGCTCTCGAACACCGGGCGAGGGCCAGGCTTCACATGCTGGACTCGCCGACGTGGGCCGGGAGCCGGGGATGGCGGGGAAAGCGGGTAATTACTCATGACGTTCCCTTCTCGCAGCACGAGAATCAATGTCCGGAAAGCAGAAACGAAGCGGAAAGCGGTGCGGAACCGGTCAGGACAGGTGGCTGGCGGCGAGGTTCACGACCTCGTCAGCGATCGTGGTGTCGGCGCCTTCTGCGGGGATCAGGGCCCATGCCGCCAGGTACAGCGGAACGGCCGCGCCGGCCAGGAACGACAGCGCGGCCAGGGCGATCCGGACATGCGTGACGTCGATGCCGAAGTGCTCGGCGAGGCCGGCGGCGACGCCGCCCAGGATTCGCCCGCGGGCCGCCCGGCGAAGAGGCCGGTGCGCGTCCTTGTTCTCGTGACTGGTCGTGAGGCTCATGGCAGGTCCTTTCCGTGACGCGGGCCGGCAGATTCGCCGTCGGTTGCGTCTATCGATTCCTCGATCGCCCTGAGCAGTTCGAGGGTGCCGGAGAACGGCTTCCAGGCGCCGGTGTCCCCGGCGCCTATCCGCCCCTCCAGCCGTCCGCCGGGAATGCGGCGGATGTCGAGGAGAAGGCAAAGCGTCTGCCTCGGCGCTGAGGAGGGGTCCATGGCTCTCAGTGAACGGGCCGGACGCGGGCGCTGTCCCCAGGGTGTGACCCCGGGTTCGACCCTCAGCTTGTGCGGCGACCGGCCCGCAGCGGGGCTGCCCGGCGCCGGGCCGGTCAGCCCAGAAGGCCGGCCAGGGCCCGGCGGGATGTGATGTCGAGCTTGATGTAGGTGTTGCGCAGGTGGTACTCCACGGTTTTCACCGACACGTACAGCTGGCCGGCTATCTCCCGGTTGGTCAGCCCGGTGGCGGCCAGCCGGGCCACGGCCAGCTCGGCGCGGCTGAGGCCCAGCAGCGCGCCGGGGCTGCCGGGCGTGGCGGTGACCTCCAGGGCGGCCAGTTCCGCGGCGCAGGCCTGGACGTACGGGTCTGCGCCCAGGCCGGAGAACAGGCGGTGGGCGCTCTCGAGCTGCGCGACAGCGGCCACCCGGCTCCCGGCGGCGCGCAGGCGGCGGCCGTCGTCCAGCTCCAGCAGGGCGCGCTCGAACGGCACTGGCACCCCGGCCGCGATCAGGTGGCCGCGCGTGAACGCCGCTTCCGCCTCGGCGGCCTGTCCCCTGGCCGCGGCCAGGCTCCCCCGGCAGCGGGCCAGCGCCAGGTGAGCCGAGGGCAGCCCGGCGCCAGGGATGGCGTCCGCGAACTCACGGAGCGCCGCCTCGGCATCGTCCAGCCGCCCCAGGCCGGTCAGCGCATCCGCCTCGCCGGCCCGCCAGTTGAACATGCCCGGCAAGCCCCCGGCACTGAGGAGGCCGGTGGCGCGCACCGGCTCGGTCGCGGCCAGCACCCCGGCCAGGTCGCCGCGCGCGCCGGCCAGGGCGGCCCCCGCGGTCGCGGCGGCGGCCACCCCGAAGATCAGCGGGCTCCGCCCGGCCGCGGTCCAGGCCGCGCTGGCGTGCTCCTGCGCGGCGGTCCACTGCCCGCGCAGGCCCAGGACCTGAGCGGCCCGGGCGTGCGCCCGGGCGAGGTCCAGCGGACGGTCGGCGTCTTGCGCGAGCGCGGTGGCCAGCTCGGCGTGCGTGAGCGCGGCGTCCCAGTCGCCCCGCCGGAAGTGGACGTCGCTGAGGTGAGCCAGGCACGGGCCCGGGTAGGTCGCCGGCAAGCCCGCGCGCAGCCGGGACGCCGCGACGCCGAGGTCCGCGATCGCGCCGGGCAGATCATCGACGTAGCCCTTCAGCATGCCCCGCATGATGAGGGCGTCGGTCTCCGGCAGGGGCACCTCACTGCCGGGGACGGGCAGGAAGCCGAGCGCGGCCAGCCCCTCGGGGCTGCGGCCGGCCGCGGCGAGGGCGTAGGCCTGCGCCGTGCGGGCCATGGCCCGCAGCGCCGAGCCCGGAGCGGTGCCGCCGACGGCGCGGCCGGCCCAGGCCAGGGCCTGGGCCGGCCGGCCGGAGATGACCATCCAGTTAGCCAGCGACGTCGCGGCCCGGGCTCCGGTGTCGCGCTCGGCCTCGGGGTCATGCGCCTGCCATGCGGCGAGCAGCCGGTCCTCGGCACCGGGCGCTACGGTCATGACGCCGAGCAGCCCGGTCAGGGCGTCGCGGCGGGCGCCCGGGGCCTGGCACGAGGCCAGGACACGTGCCGCTCCGGGCGTGTCAGCGGCGTTGAGGAGGACGGCGGCGGCGTCGAGCAGCCGGCGTTCCCGGTCGCGCGCCGCCGGCGACAGCGCGGCGGCCTGCTCCAGGGCCCATGCGGCGGCGCCGGTATCGCCGGCGGCGTCAGCGGCCCGGGCAGACGATTCGAGCTCGCCGGCCAGGGCCTCATCCGAGCCCGGCGAGGCCGCTGCCCGGTGCGCCAGCCGCGCGCGGCCGGCGGCCAGCCCGGCGGCCCGCGCGTGCAGCTCCCGGCGGGTGGCCGGGCTGAGGTCGGCGTAGATCGCCGCCCGGTACAGCGGATGAGTGAAGGCCAGCTCCGCGGCCACGGCATTGTCGGTCAGCAGCCCGGCGGCGACCGCCGCGTCCGCCGCGCTGCGCCCGTCGGCCAGCCGGGCGGCCGACGCGATCGCCGGCACCGGCGCGTGCTGGCCCAGCACGGAGGCGGCCGCGAGGAAGGACTGGGTTTCGGCCGGGAGCGCCGCCACCCGGCTGAGGATCACGGCGGACAGGTCCCGCGGGGCCGGCAGCCCGCGGTCTCCCGGCACGGTCAGCCCGGCAACGCCTATTTCTTCCAGCAGGGCCCGGCAGTACAGCGGGTGGCCGCCGGTGTGGGCGGCCAGCCGCGCGGCCCCGCGCTGTGACAGCACGCCCAGCCCCAGCGCGCTCGCCAGCTCGGCGAGATCGGCCGGCGCGAGCCCGCCCAGGCGGATGCGGGTGACCCGCGGATCGCCGCCCGCGAACCGTGCCCAGCCCGGGTCGCCCGGGTGACCGGGCCGGGCCGACACGACCGCCAGCACGTTGTCCGCGCGCAGCCGCCGCAGCGCGAACAGCACCGCGCGCGAAGACGGGCGGTCGGCCCACTGCAGGTCGTCAATGACGAGCACCACGACCTGGCCGCCGGCCTGCTTCTGGTCGAGCAGGTCCAGCAGCCGGGCACCGGCGGCCATCGGGTCCGCCCCCGGCTCGGTCCTGGTCCCTGGCTGGAGCTGGTCAAGGATCCCGTAGGTGAGCAGCGTCTCGGCCTCGTCACCGCCGGCCGCCAGGACGACGGCGCCTGCCAGCGAGGACAGGAACCGGGAAACCAGGGCCGACTTGCCGCTCCCGGCCTCGCCTTCCAGGTAGACCACCTGCGGATGGCTCATCCGGGCGGCCGCCAGCCCCTCGCCGAGGAGGCGCAGCTCGGCGTGCCGCCCGACGAAGCTAGCCGGGGTGCTCATCGCTAGCCGGGGGCGCTGCTGCTGGCGGCACCTTCGTGTCGCCCGCGTTGGCGGTCATGGCGATTACCGGTCCTGGCTGTCAGGCGGGCTGATCTGGGCCCGGTACCAGGCGACCGTGGCCGCGACGGCAGCGGCGAGCGGCGTGCCGGCCGGCCCGAACGTGGCCTGGTACCTGGTGGTGTCAAGAACGAACGGCACGTCGAACTGGTAGGCCATCTCCGCCACCGCCCGCATCGTCGGGCTGACCAGCCCCATCGCGCGCACGGCCAGCTGCGGCACCGAGCGGACGGCCACGGGGTGCCCGACCACGCGCGCGACCATGTCCAGGAGCTCCCGGGTGGTGCCGGTCGGCGGGCCGGGCAGGTGCCACACCTGCCCCTCGGCCCGCGGGTCGGTACCCAGAGTCGCCAGGCCCTCGGCGATGTCGGGAACATAGCTGTAGGTATGCGGCAGGTCGGGGTTGCCGATGAAGTCAGCGCGTCGGCCGGCCAGGGCGCTGCCGAAGACCCGCCGGCCGAGGACGGAGCCGTCGGTGACGCCGGCGCCGAAGAAGTCCGAGGCCCGGCCGATCGCGACGCGGACCCGGCCGGCCGCCGCAGCCGCTAGCAGCTCCTCGGTCATGGCCGCCCGGGTCCGGCCCTTAACGGTCGTCGGGCCCAGGGGCAGGTCCTCGGTCATGGCCCGGCCACCGACCGGGGGGCCGTAGCCGTAGAGGTTCTCCAGCGTCACCAGCAGCGCGCCCGCACTCTCGGCCGCGGCCAGCGCGCCGCGCTGCAGCGGGGGAAACAGCTCGGGCCACCGCGAGTACGGCGCGTTCAGGCACTGGTACACCACAGCGGCGCCCTGCGCGGCCTCACGGGCCCCGTCAGGGTCGGCCGCGTCGGCGGCCCGCCAGTCGGCCCCTCCCGCCAGCCCTGGCGGCCGGCGCCGCGAGACGGCCCGCACGGCCAGGCCCCGCCCGGCCAGGCAGCCCGCCAGAGCACGTCCGACCTGCCCGGTCCCGAACACCACGTGCAGGCCGTCGTCACCCATCACTGACTCCGCCGCAGCCGCCGTGCCGGGGACACATGACCAGACCGGGGCACCGGGTCGCAGCATCCCAGGGCGTCATTGATGCGCAGGCGGAGCGCAGGCCCCGCTGGCCGGAAAGTGCTGCCATTTTCCCCTCGGCTCGCTGCGCGCCACCGAGGTCCAGAGCAGCCACAATCCTGATCTCGTTTGCACGCGGATAAACGAGCGTGACTTCTCGTTACGGACGGTACGCCTGATCCCCCGGGGTGGCAACGAATCCGGGCGCCGCGGGCGGCATGGCGGCTAGACCGGGACGCCCGAGAGAGCGAGCAGGACGCCGACGCCCCCGGCGATCAGCAGGCCGGTGACCACCCCGCGGCGGGCAGCAAACAGCCACAGGAGCCCCCCGGCGAGCACCGGGATCTGCCACAGATGCTGGAAGGCCAGTCCGAGCGGGATCGCTGAACCGGCTATGGCGCCGATGACCGCCGGCCCGGCCCCGGTGAGGAACGACTGGATGACGATGTTCGCGCGGATCTGGTCAAACCGGGGGCCGCCGAGCAGGACGAACAGGAACGACGGCGTGAACGCCACGAGCGTGGCCAGCAGGCCGCCGGGGACGCCTTTGGCCGCGTAGCCGATCACCGCGACGGTCAGTACCACCGGGCCGGGGGTGACCTGACCGAGCGCCACCGCGTTCAGGAACTGGGCCCCGGTCATCCAGTGATAGGTGATCACCGCGTCGTGCTGCATGAGGGGCACGATCACGAAGCCGCCGCCGTAGGACAGGGCGCCGACCTTGAACGCCACCCAGGCCACGGCCACGAACCCGCCCGCCGCCGCGGCATGCCCGGCGACAGTGACGATGAGCGCCCCGGCGGCTCCGCCCCGGCGGGCCTCCCACCGGATGATGACCTCGGCCACGCCGCAGGCCACCAGGACCAGCACCAGGTACGGGCCGATCGTGGCCGCTGCCGCCCCGCCCGCGAGGGCGTAGATGACCCACCGGGCCCGCTGGCCCCGGGACGGCCCGATGCGCTTCCAGCTGGCCGGGACGAACCCGCTGGCGGCGCTGAGCGCGACCGCCGGGACCGCCGCACCGGCCCCGGCCGCGGCCCCCAGGATCCAGCCCGCGGGGTGCCGGGCCAGGAACACCGCCGACAGCAGCAAGATCATGATCAGGCCGGGAATGATGAAGCAGCTTCCGCCGATGATCCCCCCGACCGGACCCCGCAGCCGCCAGGCGCAGTAGATCGCGAGCTGCGTTGACGCCGGGCCGGGCAGCACGTTCGTTGCCGCGATGCCGTCCTCGAACTCCGTCGCCCCGATCCAGCCCCGCTCCTCCACGCACATCCGGCGCAGCAGCGCGATATGCGTCGGCGGCCCCCCGAACCCGGTGCACCCGAGCCGGGTCCACTCCCGGGCGATCGTCAGCAGCGGCACGACGGGCGAGCTGGCCATCTCGTCCGTGCCGTCCGGCGTGCTCACTGGCCTCCCGTCCGGCCGCCACGCGCCGGCGGCCCGCGCCGGGTCCGACCGCCGCAAAGCAGACCGGCAGCACCGATAAAGGTGATGCGATGGTACCGGCAGACTACGTCGGTGCTCTCCCGCCGGCGGGCGCGTGCGGTCCGGAAACCACTGCCGGGCGACGGCCGGCCCCTGAAATGCCGGCCGGGATTCCCGGCGCGTGGCTGGAGGCTCGTCGTGTCGCTGCTGGCCGTCGGGCGCCCGGCGCAGATCTACGTCACCTGCCGCAGCTGAATCACGCCCTGGAGGAGCGGTATAGCCTTGAGGCGCTAGGCCGGAGCGCCGGAGGTTGCTGGGGATGCTGCTGGGGCGTGGACCGGAAACCAGCCGGCTAAACGAACTGGTCGGCGAGGCCGCGGCCGGGCGCGGCGGGGCGCTGGTGATCGAGGGCGAGCCGGGCGTCGGCAAGACAGCCCTGCTGGAAGATGCCGCACAGCGCGCTTCGGGGCTGTCCGTCCTCCGGGTCGCCGGCACCGAGTCCGAGGTGGCGCTGCCGTACGCCGCCCTGCATCAGCTCTGCGGCCGGATGATCGCGCGCCGCGACCGCCTCCCCGCGCCCCAGGCGGATGCGCTCGCGGTAGCGCTCGGCGGGCTCGCCGGGCCGCCACCTGACCGGTTCCTCGTCAGCCTCGGGACCCTCGGCCTTCTGTCAGATCTCGCGGCCGAACGAGCTGTCCTGTGTCTCGTCGACGACGCGCAGTGGATCGACCAGGAGTCTCTCCAGGCTCTCGCATTTGTCGCGCGCCGCGCGGAAGCGGATTCTTTCGCGGTCCTGTTCTCTGCCCGCATCACCCCGGACGCGCTCGCGGGGATTCCGCGACTGGCTGTCGAGGGCCTGCGCGAACCCGACGCCCGTGACCTCCTCGCCGCGGTTGTCCCGGGGCGCCTTGACCCCGTTGTGCGAGACCGGATCGTCGCCGAGACGCACGGGAATCCGCTGGCGCTGCTTGAGCTGCCTCGCGGCCTCAGCCATGCCCAGCTAGCGGGCGGATTCGGCGTCCCCGACCCCGGCGGGCTGTCGAGCAGGATCGAGGAGGGCTTCCTGCGCCGCTCACGGGCGTTCCCGGCGGCGACGCAGCTGGGGCTCCTGCTGGTCGCGGCGGATCCCGCCGGTGATGCGCACGTTCTCCGGCGCGCTGCTCGCGCGCTTGGGCTCAGCCTGGATGAGGATGTCTCCCCCGCCGAGGCGGACGGGCTGATCAGCGTCGCCGACCAGATCAGGTTCCGTCATCCGCTCGTGCGGTCGGCGATCTACCGGGCGGCCCCGGCGGCGGACCGCCGCAAGGCCCACGGAGCTCTCGCCAGCGCGGCTGATGCCGAGCACGACCGCGACCGCCGCGCGTGGCACCTGGCCCACTCGACCGTCTTCCCTGACGACGAGGTCGCCAGAGAGCTGGAGCAGTCGGCTGACCGGGCCAGCTCGCGCGGCGGCCCCGCGGCGGCCGCCGCGTTCCTGGAGCTAGCCGCGGCTCTCACCCCGGACTCCGGGCGGCGGGCCCGGCTGACGATCGCAGCGGCCGAGTCGGAATATGACGCAGGTGCGATAAAGCAGGCGTCCGCACTGCTCGATGGCCTCGATGCGGCGTCTGTCGAGGATGGTGACCGTGCGCGCCTGGACCTGATCCGGGCACGCATCCTGTTCACCGAGCGCGGCAGCGGGGAAACGGTCGTGCTGATGGCGGCGGCGGCCGGGAGATTTGAGGTCGTCAGCGCGGACCTGGCGCGCGCGACGTACCTGCATGCATTTTCAGCCGGCTCCATCATCGGCCGCGAGGTCAGCATCGACCAGTGGCGTGGCCTCGGGCAGGCCGCGTCTGCGGCGCCGCCGCCGAGCGGACGCCCGGACGCCAGTGACATGCTGCTCGACGGCCTTGCTCTTCAGCTCACCGCCGGTTACGCCGAGAGCCTGGCTCCGCTGCGGCAGGCGCTGGAGAACTTCGCCGTCCGCGACCAGCATGCTGAGCACCCCATCGAAGTGCTATGGCTGGCGTGCTGCGCCGCCGTCACCGTCTGGGATGACGCCTCCTGGGACGTGCTCTCCGAGCAGTTCGTGAACGCGGGGCACCGCACGGGTGCGCTCGTCCACCTCAATGCGGCCGTCCAGATGCGCGCCATCGAGTGCGTGCTGGCTGGCGACTTTGCCGAGGCAGCTGCTTGTGTCGAGGAGAAGAACCTGCTGGCCTCAGTTATCGGGCCCACCCACGGCGGGGACAGCGCGGCGATGGTCCTGGCCGCCTGGCGGGGTCACGACAGGGGCCGTGCGGATGCCGCGGCCAGCCACCCGCCGTCCCCGGTATGGGGTTTTGAGGCCGACGTCTCCGCTTATGCGACGTCAGTGCTGTGCAACGCCCGTGGCCGTTACAGCTCCGCCATGGAGGCGGCGCGGCCTTTCCTCGCGGACGCGAACGGGCGGTGGGCGCCGGCGCTCCCGGAGCTGGTCGAGGCCGCTGTGCGCTGTGAGCAGCCGGAGCTCGCGAGGCTGGCGGTTGACCGGCTCGCGATGACGACGGCCCTGGCCGGGACGCACTGGGGGGCCGGGCTCGAGTGCCTGTGCCGTGCGCTGATCGCCGATGATGACGGCGCAGAGCTTCTGTTCGCAGAGTCCGTCGATCGCCTTGGGCAATCGCGCATCGTCACGTCGCTCGCGCGGGCCAGGCTCTTGTACGGTGAGTGGCTCCGCCGCCAGGGCCGCCGGGTCGACGCCCGGGACCAGCTCCGCGCTGCGCGCGACCTGTTCGTGTCGATGGGCGCTGAGGCGTTCGCGGCGCGCGCCGGGCGCGAGCTGTCGGCGACCGGCGAGCGAGTGCGCACGGCACCGGCGTCACCGGCCGCGGTCCAGCTGACGCCCCAGGAAACGCAGATCGTACGCCTGGCCATGGACGGGGGGTCCAACCCCGCGATCGCGGCGCAGCTGTTCATCAGCCCCCGCACCGTCGAGTACCACCTGCACAAGATCTTCACCAAGCTCGGCATCACCTCACGCAACCAGCTCAACCGCGCGCTCGGGGGGAACCCCGTCCCCTGACCACACCAGGGAGCGCTAGGGACTACACGGATGCGACAGTCCACGGGCCGGGGCAAAGCTAGGGCTGTGAGCGACTGCGACATGTCGTTCTTCAAGAACGGGAACTCGAGAACTCCTCGCCGAATTGGCCGTGCCGCCTGAATGGGCGGCCCGGCAGAAAACAATAGCGAGGTTATGGCTGAGGACGGCATGCTCACCCCGGCCTGCCAGCGGTTCCCTGAGAGAGGATCGAGAACGATGGAATCAGGCAGCCGGTTTCTACAGGGTCCTTTCGCACCCGTGAAAGACGAGATCACAGCCTTTGACCTGCCAGTCACTGGCCAGGTTCCCGCCGGGCTAAGCGGCCGGTACCTGCGGAACGGGCCGAATCCGCTCGGTCTGGATGATCCCGGTTATCACTGGTTCGCGGGAGACGGGATGGTGCACGGCGTCCGCCTGCGTGACGGCCGGGCGGAGTGGTACCGCAACCGCTGGGTCCGCTCCCGGGCGGTGTCCGCGGCTCTCGGCGAGACATGGCCGGAAGGGCCGGTCCACGCCGGCCAGGACTTCGCGGCCAACACCCACATCATCGGGCACGCGGGGCGGACGCTGGCCACGGTAGAGGCGGGCGCGCTGCCGTATGAGCTAACGGACGAGCTCGGCACCGCAGGGCCCTGCGACTTCGGCGGGACCCTGCCCGGCGGGTTCGCCGCGCATACCAAGCTCGACCGGCGGACCGGGGAACTGCATGCCGTGGCCTATTTCTGGGCGTGGGACCACGTGCAGCATGTCGTCATCAGCAGCGACGGGAAAGTGACCGAGACCACCGATATTCCCGTGCCGGACGGGAGCATGATGCACGACTTCGCCCTGACCGAGAAATATGTCGTGCTGTTCGACCTGCCGGTCACCTTCAGCATGGCGGCGGCATCGTCCGGGGTGAAACTGCCATACACCTGGAACCCTGCCCACCAGGCCCGCGTTGGCTTGCTGCGCCGGGACGGCAGCTCCGCTGACGTCCGCTGGCTTGAGGTGGAGCCGTGCTGGGTGTTCCACACCATGAACGCCTACGACGACCAGGGCGGCCGTGTTGTGGTGGACGTCGTGCAGTATGAGGGGGCGTACGACGTCTCCCGGATGAGCGGGAAAGGCCCCATCACGCTCGACCGCTGGATCGTGGACCCGGCCGCCGGGAAGGTCACCCGCCGCCGGCTTGATGACCGGCTCCAGGAGTTCCCGCGCGTCGACGAGCGGGTCGTCTCCCGGCCGCACCGCTATGGCTACAGCGCCGTCATCGGAGAGGTCAGCAAGGCCCTCATCTCGCTGTCGGGAGAATTCGCCGACCAGGCCTTCGCCAACGCGCTGCTCAAGCATGACCTGGCTCACGGCACCGCCGAGACGCACGAGTTCGGGCGCGGCGCCACGGCCGGCGAGGCAGTGTTCGTCCCCGCGTCGCCCGGGGCTCCGGAGGACGACGGCTACGTTATGGCTTTCGTGCACAACCCTGACCGGGGAGCCGCTGACCTGGTCATCCTCGCCGCGCAAGACTTCCGCGGCGAGCCGGTCGCCCAGATCCACCTGCCCGCGCGGATCCCGCTCGGGTTCCACGGCAGCTGGATCCCCGACCTCTGATTCGGCCAGGGAGGACCGCAGGTCCCGCACGGCGCGCAGCTCACCGCCATGACAGAAAGGAGTCCCGGTCATGCCCGGCATTGTCACGGCAGCGGCATGGGCGGCGGACCAGATCGCCGCTGTCCGCGATGACCCGGCGGCGCGGATTGCCCTGGCCGAGCGTTCTTACCGCGGGCCGTTCGGCCGGGCGCCGCGGCATCTGCCCTACCGGCGCGCAGCTCTGTCGTTCATGCGATGGCAGCTCCGCCGCGGCGTGCTGGAGCCAGCGCACGGGCGCCGGCCCGGGAGCCCGTGGTGGCGGGCGGTGAACGACCGGCTTCTGCGCGACGGCTGCGAGGCCGTGGCGCTGAGCGGCCAGGCCGCGGGCCGCGCTTCATCGCCGACCGTCAGCTACTGGATGTCGTTCGCCGGCCACCCGACGGCCGCGACCTGGTACCGCGCGCACAACTCCAGCGTCGTGGCCGCCTACCTGGAAAATCGCGATCTGGCCGAGGCCGAGAACGCGCCCGAGCGCTTCTTCCTGAACGTGGTGCTGTGCCGGGTCCTCTACGCGCACGCGCTTGTCGCCGCGCCCCGGCTCGCACTCGGCTGGCTTCGTCCGCTCGCCCCGCTACTAGGCGACCCGCGGCTGGGGATGACCGGGATCTTTCTTCAGCTGGCACGCGTGCTGCCGGACGCCTACCCGCTCACCGGCCACGTCAGCTCCTACCTGTCCGCCGAGCTCGGGCTCGGCCGCCTGCTGGACTTCGGGGTGATCATGCCGAGGCTGGATCATCTCTACGCGTGGTCATCGCACCAGCTCGGCGCACCCGGGCTTCTGGGCCTGACTCATGACGGGGCACCGACCTACGCATGGCCATTCGAGGACCGGGAGGTGTGGCTGCCGGGCAATCGCTCCTGCTCCGGGCGGGCCCGCCGCGCGCTCCCGCCCGGCGCCTGATCGCCGTGACAGGGCCACCGTCGAGCGCTCCGCAGCGGGATGGACCAGCTCAGGCGCGGTGAAGGCCGGCTAAGTCGCTGACCGCTCCATGAAGAGGCAGAACGGATGCCGGGCCGGATCGGCGTGCACGAGGAACACACCACCTCGCTCTGTTACCGGGCCGGTCAGCACCGTCGCCCCCAGCGACACCGCCCTGCGGCTCGCTGCCTCAAGGTCTGACACGGTGAGGTCTAGGTGCAACTGCTGCGGAATGCCGTCGGGCCATTCCGGCGCCTGGTACGGATCGACTCGCTGGAACGCCAGTTTGAGAGGCGGCTCCTCGATGCGGACCTCGCACCAGCCCGGGTCCCTGGTGTCCGCCTGGCCGTCGAGAAGTCTGGCGTAGAACAATGCCAGGGCCCGGGGATCGGGGCAATCGAGAACCACGGACCGCAGGCGCACCGTCGGCTGCGAACTCATCCAGCCAGACTAGGGGGTTCCTTAGTGACGGCCCTGGGCGGGCGCCGGTAGCCTCTCCCGGTGAGCAGGATCTCAGTCGTCGGCGTCCCGAGCAGCGCGGCCAGCTACGCGGCCGGCCAGGACCTGGCGCCTGCGGCCCTGCGCTCGGCCGGCCTGCTCGAGCAGCTCACCGCCTCCGGGCTCGAGGTGCATGACGA
>FSXZ01002457.1_pt1 | contig 22474 bp, 24 predicted proteins | sample 1638121 | NCBI WGS metagenome assembly FSXZ01 (sample SAMEA3914788, study PRJEB12502) | metagenome | biome: forest; material: soil | place: Canada | collected 2011-07-03 | depth 0.1 m
CACCGGCTACGACCTGGCCCTGGTCACCACCGACCCGCACGCAAGCCCGGCAGCGCTGATCACCCGGTACGCCTGGCGGTGGTCCATCGAGGTCACCCTTCGCCGCGGCTCAATCTGATCGCCCACTGATCGCCCACGCCGCGTGCCGCCTGCACCAAGACCACGAGGACCAGGCGGTGCGGACCGGGGGAGCTCGTACCGCCACGCCTTCGTACTCTGATTGTCATCAACGTCGACGAGGGAAGCGTGAACTCAATCGCGGGCTTGTGGTGATACCCGGGTGACGTTGCTTTCGAGCCCGAAGGGAATCGGCCCGTGACCAACCATTCCATGACCCGGTGGACCCGGTGATGCCCCATCAGCTCGTCGCCCAGTCCTCGGACGGCGAGCTGATCGCGGCGTCGCGCAAGCAGAGCGAGGTGTTCGCCGAGCTGTTCGACCGCCACTCCCGCGCCGTGTTCCGCTACGCCGCCCAGCGTCTCGGCACCCAGGCGGCCGAGGACGTGGTGGGCGAGACGTTCCTGGTGGCCTTTCAGCGCCGGGACCGGTTCGACCCGTCGTTCCAGGACGCGTGTCCGTGGCTGCTCGGCATCGCCACCAACCTGATCTCCCGGCGCCGCAGGACCGAGGCCGCCCACTACCGGGCACTGCTGCGCACCCCGCGTGAGGTGCCGGCCGAGGAGCAGGCCGAGCAGATATCCGCTCGGGTCAGCGCGGCGGCGATGCGCCCGCTTCTGGCCGAGGCGCTCTCCACGCTGGCGGCCCGCGACCGCGACGTGCTGCTGCTCATCGGCTGGGCGGAACTGTCCTACGAACAGACCGCCCTGGCCCTCGACATCCCGGTCGGCACGGTCCGCTCACGGCTGAACCGGGGCCGGCGCAAGGTACGGGCCGCCCTGGGCGAAACCAACCCCCTCAACGAACAGGACTAATCCGATGGACGACATGCAGATCCTCGCCGAGTTCGGCCACGAGATCGACCGCGAGCCGCCGGCCGGTCTCGTCCGGCAGCGCAGCCGCCTGCTGGACGCCCTCGAGAACGACCGGGCAGCGCGCCGCTCGTACCGGCGGCCCCTCTTCGCCGGCGCGGCGGCGCTGCTCGGCGTCGGCGCGGTGCTCGCGGTGGCGCTTCCGGCCGGGCACCACGGGACCTCGGCTGCCACGACCGCCCCGACCGTTGACGTCTCGCTGGCCGGCTGGTCGGTGAAGAGCGAGGCCAACGGCACCGTCCAAATCGTAGTCAGGGAACTGACCGACCCCACCGAGGTGCGCCAGGCCTTGGCCGAGGCGAAGGTGCCGGCCCGGGTTTGGCTGGTGCCGACGAAGGTCGCGGATCCCAAGACGTACGCGGCTCTTTCCGCACCGATCGTGGGGTGCCCGGTCGACTACCTCCAGATGAAGCGGATCCAGGAGACCACGGGCATCCCCGGGGTCGATTCCGGAAAGTGGGACCAACCCGGCGTCATCTTTGACATCTCGCCGTCGAAGCTGCCCGAGGGCACGGTGGTCAACATCGTCCTCTACACCCTCAACGGCCAGGAAGCCGGCTACTTCGTCTCCGTGAGCAAGACCACCGCCAACGCGTGCACGCCCATCCAGAACTAGGAGTTCGTCATGAGGAACCCGAGCACGCGAAAGCTGTGTCTGACCGGCGTGGCCGCGGTATCGGCCGCAATGGTCACGGCGCTGCCCGCGGCCGCCTACGCCACCTCCACGTCGCCGTCGGCCTGGCGGACCTATCCGGTGCCGGTCAGCGCAGAGGCGACGCTCTCCAGCGTTGTCGCCCTCTCGCCCGATGACGCCTGGGCGGGCGGATTCACCATCGGCCCGACCGGCTTCGCGCCGGTGATGCTGCACTGGAACGGCCGTGCCTGGGCGAAGGTGAGGGTGCCGACCACGAGCAGGATCGATCAGCTCAGCGCCACGGGTCCGAAGGACGTCTGGGCCATGACGGACGGTCAGCCGCTGCACTGGAACGGCACGCGGTGGGCCACCGTCACGCTCGCCGCGGCGCCGAACATGGACCAGGGCGGGTCGCTGGCCGCCGACGGGCCGCACGACGCCTGGTACCTCGGCGGCACCTACGATCCGGAGACCGGAAACGCCGAGAACCTCCTCGAGGAGTGGAACGGTCGGGCGTGGAAGATGCTCCCGCTGCCCGACGCCCTCGCCGACGGCGGCGGCCTCGCCGGCATCGCCGCCGACGGGCCCGACGACGTATGGGTGGCCGGGGCGACGGCGACCGGCGCGCTCGTGCTCGCCCACTGGAACGGACACACGTGGACGATCGTGCCCGCGCCGTCCAGCGGATTCTCCTACACGTACCTCAGCGCCCTCGTCGTCGCGGGCCCGAAGGACGCATGGCTGGCCGGCTGGGGCGAGACGGGCGGCAAGGGCGGCGCCGACCGCGTCTCGCTGATCCTGCACTGGAACGGCAAGAAGTGGGCACTGACGCCCACCCCGGCCGGCGACGGCGAGCTCGACGACATCGCCGTGGGCGCCGACGGACCGTGGGCGGTCGGCGACACCTACCACGAGAGCGGCGTGCCCTACACCGCGTATGCGCTGCGGTGGACAGGCACGACGTGGACGAAGGTCACCGTGCCGACCGCCGGCGACGCCAGCTTCAATGCCGCGGCGGCCATTCCCGGCGGCGGCCTCTGGGCGGTCGGCGACACCGCGAACGACGCCGGCCTGACGCCTGATCTCACCCCCGTGATCGCCCGGTACACAGGGCACTGATCCCCTTCCGTTGCTTGCTGAGCTGGTTGGCATGAGTGCCGGCCGCGGAGCCGTCACGGCTCGGTTGGCGCGCGGGAACAGTTCGTGAGGTGAACGCGCGCGAGATCCCAGACGCCCGCCGCTCTGGAACTGCCGAAGGTCGTCGGACCGAAGACCGCGCTACCGCAGCCACTCCGGGTGACAGGCTGCGGTAGCGCGGCGACCGAGAACCCGTCATTCGGCCCCCGGTGTTGGGATACTGAACGACATGGATGTCAGGGCTCATGCAAATCAGTGGCTCGCAGCATGGAATGCCCGCGATCTCGACGCGGTCATGGCGTGTTACTCGGACGACGTCGACTTTGCGGCGCCGACCGTCGTGACGCGCTGGGGTCGACCGGACGGACGATTGCGCGGCAAAGTCGAGTTGCGTCATCATTTCGAGCAGGGCATGCGCCTGGCGCCGGAGCTGAGGTTCACCGAAGAGGCGTTCTTGACCAGCCCCGACGGTTACGCACTGTTCTACCGCCGCGAGAACGGCAATCGAGCGCTGGATGTAGTCGAACTCGACCAGCACGGACGAGCCGGCCGAGTCCGGGCGTTCTACGAGCGAGCGCAGGCGTAGATATGCCGTCAACGTCCGTGGCGCGGACGTGATCCGCAGCCGCACGTCAGTTGGTCTGGCAAGTGCCTCTGCTGTGATGTTGGAGCGGATCGCCGGTCGGGGTGCCGAGTCGGCCGTGCCGGAAGAGCAGCTGGCCGAGGTGCGGTGCGCGCGTGACGAGCTGGTGGTGGCCGAACGTGTCGTGCAGCGGGTGAGCGAGCAGGGCTTCGGCGAGTACGCGTCGCTGAGGCCGCCGGAAGGCCAGGTGGGGCCGGTCGGTGCGGTTGATCCCGGCCCGTGTCGGCGGCGTCGGCCCGGACGGGCTGCCGTCGGACTGCCGGCGCATCCGAAAAACCGTGGCGTATCCTCGACAACTCCCCCTACGCTCGGTGGCCATGACTGAAACCACCGTACCTCGGCGCATCCTGACCGCTGAAGAGGTCTACGGCCCGGACTGGGATGACGAAGCAGTCGAAGCGGCGCTGGACGAGAGCCTCTCGCCGCGGAGTCTGAGCGACTTGATGTACGGCTTGGTCGCTGAGGCGGATCTGCCGCCGGGCGCCCTCACCCTGGATGTCGGCGCTCGCGAGGGCGTCCACTGCTTCGAGCTCTCGCGCCGGTTCGGGCTCACGGTGCGCGGCGTCGAGCCGGTGCGCCGTCACCTGGACAACGCCGCCCGCGGCCTCGCCGCGTTCGCTCTCGACGAGCCCGAAGCCGCCGCCCGCGTGCGCATCGACGAGGGTGTCGCCGAGAAGCTGGAAGATCAGGACGGCAGCGTCGATCTGGTCTGGTGTCGTGACGTGCTCGTCCACGTCAAGGATCTGGAGGCCGCCTTCCGCGAGTTCCACAGGGTTCTGAAGCCGGGCGGCCGGGCGGTGATCTACCAGATGACCGCGACGGACTGGCTGACACCGCAGGAGGCGGACCGGATGTGGCCGGTGGCTGCGATCCATGCCTCCAGCCTCGACCCGGAAAACATCGAAGCAGCGATCGCCGCCAGCGGATTGGCCGTCGCGCAGTGCATCGAACTGCACGGCGAGACCCGCGAGCGGAATGCGCAGGACGGCATCGGCGAAAGCGCCAAACAGTTGCTGCGCGTCTCGCGGATGCTCCGCAACCGAGCCGCCTACGAGGAGCGGTTCGGCACCGTCGCCTATGAGTTCATGCTCACCGACAGTCTCTGGGGCGTCTACCAGATGATCGGCAAACTGAACCGCGCATCTACGTGCTCTCCCGCTGACAAGCCGGCGAGGCGCGCATCCGGCATAGATGCGCGCCTCGCCGACATGAAGTGCTGGCCAGATCGCTGGTGGGACAGGGTTCGTGGGTACTCGCGCTGGCCGTGCGCGCTGGCCAGTTTGCTTGCACGACAGTCATACTTCCTCGCGTAGATAGAGGTCGCGCAGGACTCCGAGCTCGCCGCCGTGGTGGGCTGCTTCATCCAGGGCGTGCAACGCGAGCAGCAGGTAGCTTTCGTGGGCGAACGCGCCGGCACGAGATCCCATGGGCTCGATCAGGCGCTTGTCACCGAGGGCTTCGACGTGTGCCTGGAAGCTTGCCCAGTCGTCGGCCAGCGCCTTGACGCCTTCTTGCGCGGTGCCGGGCCACCGGTGCCGGTCGTCGAGATCGACGTCATCTTCGAAGAAGCGCAGGTAGCCGCGTAGAGAGTCCGCGCCGATGTGCCAGGTGCGCCACGCGATCGTTGTGACGGGCGCCGGTGTGAGGGCACGCGGCGGACGTGGATCGGCGCGGAAAAATCCATCCGCAGCGGCGCGGACGGTCATGCAATCGGGAACGGGTTCCCACAGGTATTCGGCGTCGGTCAGGTTCTCAAGTCGGGCGAAGGTCCTGGATCGTACGTCTTCGAAGGTCTGGAGCAGGTCGCGGGTGATCGGGCCAAGAGGGGTCATTATCAGCTCCATGATTCGTAGTGTGGGCTCGGCCGACGATTCTCACGCATGAACGGGGCCTTGCCGCAGGCCCCCCGACCAGCGGTATCGTGGAGGTAGCGGCGGATTCGCCCCGCGCCGGGGGCGGCCCAGCCGATCAGGCCTCCGATGGCCATGGGCCCCGAGGTAGACCGCGATCTGGTGGCGTTCCATGCCCCCGGCCAGGCCCGGCGGTTCCTGCGACACCCAACGGCTCCTTGTACGTGGTGGTCCGCCGGTCCGGCGGGATATTTCGGTCTACCGGGCTGCTTGTTCAACGCGGGCTCGATGCTCCACCAGCGAACAGCTCGGCCAGGAGCGCGGCGCCTTCGGTCGGTGCGCGGACCTCCAGGAGCAGGCGGGCACCGTCCAGGTGGAGGCGGAAGTCGAAGAACGGGCAGCACTCCTGCTCGCTGGCAGCCAGGGTGGCCACGGCGGTGGCCCGGTCGACGGGCAGCGTCAGACGCACGCCGCCGGGGACCGGTTCGCTCACCGCGCCGTCCAGAACCCGCCGCCACTGGACGGCAGGCACCGCGACGTCGCCGCAGCACGGGGCCCGTGACCTGAAGGACACGCCGCGGTGCCGACCCGGCGGTTGGTCGCCAGCCACCGGCCGCGGGCGGGGGGCAGGAAGCGGGCATGCTCCCCGTCCACTCCCGGCCCGTCCGCCTCGAGGATCTCGATCCCCGCGTCCACAGCAGAAGACCGCATGACACGGGCCCCTGTGCCGGTTTACGCTCTGTCACCATGACCGAACCTCGCCCCGCCGCCGGATCCCAGACCCTGGCCCGGGGCCTGCGCGCGCTGGAACTGGTCGCCACAGCGCGGGACGGGGTGACGATCCAGGAGATCGCCGAACAGCTCGGTGTGCACCGCTCGATCGCCTCGCGCCTGCTGGCGACTCTGGCCGACTTCAGGCTGATCACCCGCGGCGGCGACGGGCGTTACCGCGTGAGTGCCGGTCTGGCCGCGCTCGCCTCGGGCATCCAGACGACCCTGCGCGTCGCCGCCGAACCGATCATGCGGGAACTGGCCGAAGGCCTCGGCGCGACCATCTCCCTGCTCGTCGCGGAGGGTGATGAGGCGGTGGCGCTCTCGGTCGTCTCGCCCGCGCTCGCCCAGTACCACCTGGCCTTCAACACCGCCGCGCGGCATCCGCTCGGTCGCGCGGCCGGCGGGGTGGCGCTGCAGGCCGCCCTGCCGCCGGCGCTCGGCGAGCAGCCGCGGGTGGCCGAAGCCCGCGCGCGGGGCTACGCCCAGACCTTCGGCGAAGTCGAGCCCGGCGCCCACGGCGTCGCCGTCGCGCTCCCGCACCTCGCCGGCGTCCCGGCCGCGTGCCTGAACCTGATCACCCACCGCGAGGAGATCGCCGCCAAGGCGCCGCCCGCGCTCATGGAAGCCGCGGCCCGCCTGGCCGCGCAGCTCGCCTGACCTCGCGCGGGGGGCCTCGCCCGCACCCGCCGCACCTCGCACAGACCGATCTGGACGGCCCTTGACGCGGATCGCCCGCCGATGCACCATGGCCTGAGGTATGCAAATAACGAGCTATGATGAGCGTTAAATGCACGAAACTCCGAGGAGTCAAAGATGAGCCTCAGCCTCACCGCGGAAGCCGCCTCACGTGAGATCACCCTGCCCTCGGGCGCCCATCTGCGCTTCTACGAGGCGGGTGCCGCGGCCGCGGCTCCCGTCGTGCTGCTGCACGGCTCCGGGCCGGGCGCTACCGGCTGGTCGAACTTCTCCGGCAACATCGGCGTCATCGCCGACGCCGGATTCCACGTGATCGCCCCCGACATGCCGGGCTGGGGCGACTCCGACGCGGTGGCGACCGTGGACATGGACCACGACGCGACGCTGGTCGAACTCCTCGACGCCCTCGGGCTCGAAAAGGCCGCGCTCGTCGGCAACTCGATGGGCGCGCACACCGCGATACGCTTCGCGACCCTGCACCCGGAGCGGATCACCCACCTCGTCACCATGGGCGCGTCGCTCGGCCGCGGCGCCTCGCTCTTCGGCGCCGGGGACGGCCCGAGCGAAGGTCTCAAGGTTCTGGTCAAGGCGTATAAGGACGCGAGTGCCGAGAACATGAAGGCGCTCGTCGAGATCATGACCTACGACAAGGCGCGGTTCGCCACGCCTGAGCTGACCCGGGCCCGCTCCGAAGCCGCGCTCGCCCGTCCCGACCACCTGAAGAACTACATCGGGGGCTTGGCGCACGGCGCCCCGATTCCGATCAAGGTCGAGCGCGACGCGATCCCCGGCATTCAGGTGCCGACGCTGCTCATCCACGGTAAGGACGACCGGGTTCTGCACTACGAGATCAGCCTGTGGCTGCTGGCCAACATTCCGAACGCGCGGCTGGTCCTGCTCAACCGCTGCGGCCACTGGGCGATGATCGAACACGCGGACGAGTTCAACCGCCTCGTCGTCGACTTCCTCGCACACAACTGAGGCAGGGGGCACCCATGACCACCCTGGACACCGACGTCATCGTCATCGGAGCCGGCCCCGTGGGCTTGGCCCTGGCCAACCTGATCGGTGTGCGCGGCCACCGCGCCCTCGTCCTCGAGGCCCGGCGCGAGCTGATCGAGTACCCGCGCGGCGTCGGGCTGGACGACGAGTCGATCAGGACCTTGAGCACCGCGGGCCTGTGGCGGGCGATCGAGCCCTACACCGTCGCGCACCACGTGGTGCGGCTGGTCAACGGCAAGGGCAAGGTGCTGGCCACCAACGACCCCGAGTCGCAGGAGTTCGGCTACCCGCGCAAGCACGGCTTCATCCAGCCCCTGGTGGACCGGGAGCTCGCCGCCGGCCTCGGCCGTTTCCCCGGACACGAACTCCGCTTCGGCCACCGCGTCGTGGCGATCGTCGACCACGGCGACCACGTCGCGGTCACCGCCGACGTGGTCGGCGGTGACGGCGAGGCGGGCGAGCCGGTCACGGTCACCGGCCGGTACGCGGTCGGCTGCGAGGGCGGCGGCTCGTTCACCCGCAAGTGGATGGGCGTGGCGTTCGAGGGCGACTCCCCCTCCACGCGCTGGGTCGTCGTGGACGTCGAGAACGACCCGATCGGCACCCCCTCGGTCTACCTCGGTGCCGACCCGCGCAGGCCGTACGTGTCCATCGGTCTTCCGCACGGCATCCGGCGCTGGGAGTTCATGCTGCATGACGACGAACCCGCCGAACTGGTCGAGGACCCCGCCTTCATGCGGTCCCTGCTGGGCCGCCACGTCCCGGACCCGGCGGCGCTGACGATCATCAATCAGCGCACCTTCACCCACCACGGCCGGGTCGCGAGCTCGTTCCGCAAGGGCCGCGTCTTCATCGCGGGCGACGCGGCGCACCTGATGCCGGTCTGGCTGGGACAGGGCTGGAACTCGGGGATCCGGGATGCCACCAACCTCGCCTGGAAGCTCACCTCCGTCCTCAACGGCGAGGCCGGCGACGCACTCCTGGACAGCTACACCGAGGAGCGCCGCAAGCACGCCTCTGACATGATCGACGTGAACATGGCGGCCGGCACCGTGATGAAGATGGGCCGGTTCGGCGCCGCGGTGCGCGACCTCTGCGCCAGTGCGCTGAATCTCGTGCCGACGTGGAAGTCCTACTTCACCGAGCTGCGCTTCAAGCCGATGCCCCGCTACGCCGGCGGTGTCGTGGTCGACCAGGCCACGCTCCGGCCGGGCGCGGCCGAGGCCGGTTTCGGCAAGAGCCGGCTCGCGCCGTTCATCGACTCGGCCGGCGAGCGTTCCCCGGTCGGCCTGCAGTTCATCCAGCCGCGGGTCAATACGTCGCAGGCCACGAACGTGCTGCTGGACGAGGCGGCCGGGGACTGGTGGACGCTGGCGACGTGGGGCACGAACCCGACGGCGTTCCTCTCCCGTGCCGACCTCGAGCTGGTGCGCCGCCACCGGATCAAGCTGGTCTCGTTCATGCCGGAGACGCAGCGGACCTGGGCGGAGAGGCAGTACGCGGATTCCCCCGCCCCGGTACACGTGCTCGGCGACGCGACCGGCGGCCTCAAGAACTGGTTCGACGTGCGCGCCTGCGGCCTGGTCATCCTGCGTCCCGACCGCTTCGTGGCCGCGGCCGCGCTCACCCAGCAGGCGTCCCGGGCGCTGGCCGCAGTCATCGCGGCCGGATCCCTTGCCACGGAAGGAGTTCGGGGATGAGCCTCGCGCTGGTCACCATGTCGCACAGCCCACTGCTGGAGTACGCCGAGCCGCCGGCCCCGGTGCTCGACGCGGTCCAGGGCGCCTTCGACGCCGCGCGGGCCTTCGTCAAGGAGTACGACCCCACCCTCGTCGTCTCCTTCGCCCCCGACCACTACAACGGATTCTTCTACGACCTGATGCCGCCGTTCTGCATCGGCTACCAGGCGCTCGGCGTCGGCGACTACGGCACCGCCGAGGGCCCGCTAAACGTGCCGACCGAACGTGCCGAGCAGCTCGCGCAGTGGGCTGCCGAGCGAGACCTCGACGTGGCCGTCTCCCGGCGGATGGAGGTGGACCACGGTGCCGTCCAGCCGCTGGAGATCCTCTTCGGCGGCATCGACACGGTGCCCACCATCCCGGTCTTCGTCAACGGCGTCGCCCAGCCCTTCGTGACGATGCGCCGGGTCCGCCGGCTCGGCGAGACGATCGGCTCGTTCCTCGCGACGCTGGACGAGCGCGTGCTGGTGATCGGGTCCGGCGGCCTCTCGCACGATCCACCGGTACCGCAGTGGGCCACCGCCGACGAGGCACAGCGAGCGATGCTGCTCAACGGCCGGCACCCGACGGCCGCCGCCCGGCAGGCGCGGCAACAGCGCGTCATCGACACCGCCGCCGCGTTCGCCGCCGGCACCGCGACCATCAAGGACCTCAATCCCGAATGGGACACGGCCCTGATGAAGATGCTCGCCTCCGGCGATCTCGCCCCGGTCGACGCGATGACCCCCGAGCAGATGACCGCGGACGCGGGCAACTCGTCCCACGAGGTACGCACCTGGGTCGCCGCCTTCGCGGCCCTGGGAGCCGCCGGCGGGTATGACGTGACGTACTCCTTCTATCGGCCGATCCGCGAGTACATCGCCGGCTTCGGCGTCATGACGGCCCTGACGTCGCGTTAGCCGCACGCGCACCGACGGCCCGGTCCACGCTCGAGGCGTGAACCGGGCCGTCGGCTGCTGCCGGGCCTACCGCGCGGCGGCGAGGTCGAGGGCGATGTCGATGATCATGTCCTCCTGGCCGCCGACCAGGTTGCGTCGGCCGCACTCCATCAGGATGTCGCGGACGTCGAGGTCGTAGCGCTTCGCGGCCACCTCGGCGTGTCGCAGGAAGCTGGAATACACGCCCGCGTAGCCCAGCGTGAGGGTCTCCCGGTCGACCCGGACCGGCCGGTCCTGCAGCGGCCGGACGAGGTCGTCCGCGGCGTCCTGCAGCTTGAACAGGTCGCAGCCGTGCTGAAAGCCGGAGAGGTTCGCGACCGCGATGAACGCCTCGATCGGACAGTTGCCCGCGCCCGCCCCGTGGCCGGCCAGCGAGGCGTCGACGCGGCGCACTCCGTTCTCGACCGCGACCACCGAGTTGGCGACGGACAGCGAGAGGTTCTCGTGCGCGTGGATGCCGATCTCGGTCTCCGGGTCGAGAACCTCGCGGTAGGCGCGCACCCGGGCGGCGACGTCGTTCAGGGTCAGCCGGCCGCCGGAATCGGTGACGTAGACGCAGTGGGCACCGTAGGTCTCCATCAGTTTGGCCTGCCGGGCCAGCTGCTCGGGCCCAGCCATGTGAGAGAGCATCAGGAAGCCCGAGACGTCCATCCCCAACTCCCGGGCCGCGGCGATGTGCTGGGCGGAGATGTCGGCCTCGGTGCAGTGCGTGGCCACGCGTACCGAACGCACACCGAGCTCGTACGCGCGCTCGAGCTCGTGGATCGTGCCCACGCCGGGCAGCAGCAGGGTCGTGAGACGGGCCTTCTTGAGCACCGAGGCGGCGGCCTCGATCCACGCCCAGTCGGTGTGCGAGCCCGGGCCGTAATTGACCGAGCCGCCGGCCAGCCCGTCCCCGTGGGCGACCTCGATGGCGTCGACGCCGGCCTCATCCAGCGCGACGACGATGCGCTTGACGTCCTCGGGCGCGATGCGGTGCCGGACGGCGTGCATCCCGTCCCGCAGGGTGACGTCCTGGACGAAGATCGGGGTGCTCACTGCGCGTTCTCCTTCGTGCTGTGCTTCGCGGCGGCGATCTTCTCGGCCATCCGCACCGCGGCGGAGGTCATGATGTCGAGGTTCCCGGCGAAGGTCGGCAGGTACATCCCGGCGCCCTCGACCCGGAGGAACACCGAGACCTGATGGGTCGGCCGCGCCTGCGTTCCGTCCGCCAGCAGGGTCTCGACCGGCTGGTCGGCCGGTACCTCGGCGATCTGGACGTCCTGGACCATCCGGTAACCCGGGACGTAGGCGGCCACCTCCTCGACCATCTTCCGGATGGACGCGGTGATCTGCTCCTTCGCGCTCTCGCCGTCCTCGCCCTCGGGCAGGGTGACGAGCGCGAAGACGGTGTCGCGCATCATCAGCGGCGGCTCGGCCGGGTTCAGCACGATGATCGCCTTGCCCCGCGCGGCTCCACCGACCTGCTCGATCGCGGCCGAGGTGGTCTCGGTGAACTCGTCGATGTTCGCCCGCGTGCCAGGTCCGGCCGACTTGGACGCGATCGACGCGACGATCTCCGCGTAGGCGACCGGTGCGACCCGGCTGATGGCGGCCACGATCGGGATCGTGGCCTGCCCGCCGCAGGTGACCATGTTGACGTTGGGCGCGTCGAGGTGCTCGTCCAGGTTGACCGCCGGGACCACGTACGGCCCGATCGCGGCCGGGGTCAGGTCGATCATCCGGATGCCGCGCGGGCGCAGCTTCTCGTCGTTGCGGCGGTGCGCACCTGCCGAGGTGGCGTCGAAGACGATGCCGATCTCGTCGATCTCCGGCGAGCGCAGCAGCCCGTCCACGCCCTCGGCGGTGGTCGCGAACCCGAAGCGGCGGGCGCGGGCCAGGCCGTCGGAGGCCGGGTCGATGCCGACCATGACGCCCATCTCGAGGTGCTGCGCGGTGCGCATGATCTTGATCATCAGGTCGGTGCCGATGTTGCCCGACCCGATGATGGCTACCTTCGTCTTGCTCATCGTCTCTTCCTTGTCCGAACTCAGGCGGAGAAGTTGATCGACACCGGGCCGAGACCGGTCACGGTGGCGTGTACGCGGGCCCCCGGGCTCACCGGGCGCATCGGGCCGAGGGCGCCGGAGAGCACGATCTGGCCGGCCCGCAGCGGCGCGCCCAGTTCGCGGGCCTGCCGGGCCAGCCAGACCACGGCCTCGACCGGGTCGCCGAGGCAGGCGGCCCCGGTGCCGGTGGAGACGGTCTCACCGTCGATCGCCATGGTCATCCGTGCTGCGACGGGGTCGAGTTCGGCGAGCGTGGCCCGCTGCGCGCCGAGGACGTAGCCGCCCGCCGAGGCGTTGTCGGCCACCGTGTCACCGAAGCTGATGTCCCAGTCCGCCACGCGGCTGCCGCAGATCTCGATCGCGGCCACGGCGTAGTCCACGGCTTCGCGCACCTGGGCGTGGTCCAGCGTCCCCTCGGCCAGGTCGGCTTTGAGTACGAAGGCGATCTCAACCTCGACCCGCGGCTGCAGGACCGCGTCGAAGGGCACCACCGAGCCGTCGGCGTACTCCATGTCGTCGAAGAGAATGCCGAAATCGGGCTGGTCCACGCCGAGCTGCCGCTGCACCGCCTCGGAGGTCAGGCCGATCTTGCGGCCGACGACCGCGGCGCCGGCCTCGACCCGATCAGTGGCGAGCAGCAGTTGCACGGCGTAGGCCGCGTCGATGTCGTCACGGCCGATCAGATCGCGCACGGGGGCGGTGGGTAAGCCGCTGGCCGCGGCCTCGCGGAGCCGGGCGGCTGCGGCGGCGATCCTGTCGGCACCGACAGCGGGTTGAGTCTCTGACATGTCTCCAATCTGCAGGAAAAGGGGCGGCGAGCTCCACGTAGGCGTTCCACTCAGCGGTACGCTGTTGTCGTGGAAGATCGCGACACCGTCCTGGGCAAGGCTCTGGCGATCTTGCGCGCGTTCGGTCCGGCCGACTCCGTACTCCCGCTCGCCGAGCTCGTCCGGCGCACCGAGCTGCCGAAGGGCACCGTCCACCGCGTCGCCACCGATCTGGCCCACCATCGGCTGCTCGACAAGAGCACGCACGGCTACCGCCTTTCCGGCGGCCTGTTCGAACTCGGCATGCGCGCCTCCGCCGAGCGCACCCTGCTGGAGTTCGCGATGCCGTTCCTGCAGGACCTCTACGAGCGCACCCACGAGACGGTGCACCTCGGCGTGCGGGAAGGCCACGAGGTCGTCTACATCGCGAAGATCGGCGGACACCGCCAGGCCAAGGCGCCGTCGCGCACCGGCGGCCGCATGCCGATGCACTGCACCGCGATCGGCAAGGTGCTGCTGGCCTACGCCGGCGAGGAAGAGCAGGCCGCCGTGCTCACGGCCCCGCTCGAGCGCCGCACCCCGCACACGGTCATCGCGCCCGGCATGCTGCGCCGACAGCTGACGAAGGCGGTGGAGACCGGCATCGCCTACGAGCGGGAGGAGTCGACCCTCGGCTTGCTTTGCGTGGCCGCACCGGTCCTCAAGCCCGATGGCCACACCGCGGTGGCCGCCGTCAGCGTGACCGGCCCGGTCGGACGCTTCCGCCCGCAGACCCATGAGACCGCCCTGCGTGCAGCGGCGGCGGCGCTCGGCTCGACGCTCGCGCGCCGAGGCCGCTGACGCCGCCGCTGGAATTTCGCGTGTTGCTCCTCGGCCTACTCGGCGATCTCCTCGGCGAGGAAGAGCCTGGCCTGGGCGGAGAAGGCGGCCGCCTGCTCGACCTGGATCCAGTGGCCGGCGTGCGGGAGCACGTGCAGCCGGGCGTTGGGGAGGTGCTCGGCCAGGTAGTAGCCGGCCGCCACCGGCAGCATCCGGTCTTCCCGGCCGTGCAGGACGAGCGCCTGATGCCGGATGCCCGCCAGGTCGTCCGCGGTGTACGTGACCGGTCCGAACCCGGGGTCGAAGGTCGCCAGGTGCGAGCGGCGCACGTCGTCGCGGGTGGCCAGCGCGACCCGTGTGCGCGCGATCTCCTCGAGCCTGCCCGCGAACAGGTCGGTGTCGTCGACGAAGCGCACGAGCAGGTCGGCCATCGCCTCAGGCGACGGGTCCTGATAGAAGGTGATCAGCTTCATCAGGTCCGGGGTCGGCGGGATCGGTGCCCCGCCGCTGCCCATGAGGATCATCTTCTCGATCCGGCCCGGTGCCAGCTGGGCGACGCGCAGGGTGATCATTCCACCCATCGAGTTGCCGACGAAGTGCGCCGTGGCGACGCCCAGCGCGTCGAGCAGGGCGATGAGCGACAGGGCCCGCACGGTGGTGTACTGGGGCATGCCGCCGGTCGGGGCGGGGTCAGGGTGCTCCGAGTCGCCGAAGCCCAGCACGTCGGGCGCGATGCAGTAGTAGTCCTCGGCGAACGACGGCATCAGGTGCGCCCAGTTGGAAGGCGCGCTGACGCCGGGCCCCGAGCCGTGGACGAACAGGACCGCGGGCTTGGACGGGTCGCCGCAGGTGTACACACGCAGGCGGTGCGAGCCCGCCTGGACGTCCCGGCCGCGGACCTCGCGCCCGTCGGCGGATATCCCGGTCCCCGTCATCGGACCGCCTCCTCGGCCGCCTTCTTCATCGCGGCCTCCTGCAACTCCCGGCCGCGCTCGGCCAGTTCGACGAGAGACGCGCCGAGCTCCATCGGGTTCTTGTGACCCCATGCGCTGATCGAGTCGTACTCGGCGATCTGCCAGGCGTCGTCGTCCTCGATGATCAGTCCACCCCAGCCGTATTCGACCGCGATGCCCGAGGGAGTGACGGCGTAGAAGGAGAACATCTTGTCGTTGGGGTGCATGCCGAGGGTGTGCATCAGCGGAACCCGCGCCTCGACGACGCGGTCGTAGGCCCAGCCCACATCCGAGATGTCGTTGTTCTCGATCAGGAAGTGATGCAGCTTGACCGGGGCCGCCATCTCCGCGAAGGCCAGCGTGTGGTGCCTGCCGTTGCAGTGGGTGAAGGCGGCGTCGACGAAGAGGCCGGGTGCGACCTCGTCCTTGATGTAGTCCGACAGCTTGAATCCGAGGTGGCCGTAGAACTCGAGCATCCGCTCGCGCCCGCCGCCGGGCGTGCAGAGCAGGAACATGTGTCCGGCGCCGCCCTGGCGGGTCTGGAAACCGTGCTTGTTCACCTCGCTGGTGTAGAGCGTTCCGGCCTTCTTCAGGCCGTTGATCAGCTCGACGCGGTTGCCCTCGGGGTCGGTGGTGACGTAGATGCGGGCCACGCCGCGCTCGGCTGCGAGATGCGGGCCGCCTTCGGCGACGTCGTGTCCCTCACCGCGCAATTGGGCGACGACCTCGTCGAGGTCGGCGTCGCAGCCGCAGTCGAAGCCCGCGAAGGCGAGATCGTTGCGCGGGCCGCGCAGGACGATCGTGCGATGGACGTGGTCGTCGAGCCGGAAGGTGCGCACCTCGTCCTCGTGCCGGGCCGGCATCAGGCCGAGAAGCCCACCGGCGAAGCCGCTCCAGGCGTCGAGATCGTCGGACTCGATGCCGACGTAGGAGAGTTCTTTGATCGTTGCTGCCATGTCGATTCCTTGATTCGCAGGTGGCGGGCGGCTAGACGGGAACGGCCAGGCCGGTCGGATCGGCCGCGGCCACGAAGCGGTCGGGGCGCACGGCGACGACCCGGGCACCGCGCTCGCGCAGCCAGCCGAGCAGCGTGCCGTCGATATCGACGATCTCGTCCGGCCCCTCGGTGCCTTCGTCGGCGGCGCGGACGGTGAGATAGCGCGCTCCGATCGCGTCCCACTCGGTTTTCTGCTCGGCCGAGAGCACACTCGTCGGGTCGACCCCGTCGCCGAGTACCACGAAGCCGTCGCCGAGCAGGTCGTCGAGTCGGCCGATGAGGCCGGTGACGGTGGCGGCCCGCGGCTGCGGGATCATCTTGCCGACCGCGCTCTCGGGCGATGGAACGCCGGTGAACCAGCCGGCGACGTAGAACGGCGGCCACAGCAACGGCGGAAGTTCGTTCGCCTGCGCGGCCAGGGCGACCTGCTCCTGTTCGGTGAGCTGCTGCTTGATGATCCGGCCGAGCTGCACCGAGACCTCTGTGTAGAAGTCGACGTTGGGGCGGCGCTCCGCCTCGTAGGAGTCGAGGATCGCGGCCGGGAGCGTGCCGCCGATCACACCCGCGAGTTTCCAGGCGAGGTTGAAGGCGTCGCGGATGCCCGACTGCATGCCGGAACCGGCCCACGGCGGCATGAGATGGGCGGCGTCGCCGAGCAGGAAGACGTGCTCGCCGAGGCGCCAGGACTCGGCGGAGCGGATGTGGTGGCTGTAGAAGGCGTGGCCGTAGATGTCGATGTCGGCGCGGGAGACGCCGAGCGACTCGAGCAGCGGCCAGAGCTGTTCGTGGGTGGCGAAGTCCGCGTCGGTCTCGCCGGGCCGCAGCGGAATCTCCCAGCGGTGGTTGTCGCGCCCGAGCGCGATGTCGACGACGGGGCGTTCCCGGTCAGACCAGAAGGTGAGGATGTGACGGTTGGGCCACCAGCGCTTGACCTTGCCGTCGATGACGACCCAGCGCACGTCCACGGTGTCGCCGAGGAGTTTGACGCCGAGTCGCTCGCGGGTCGCGGTCTCGCCGCCGTGGCAGGCGAGGACATATCGGGCGCGTACCGTGCGGGACTCGCCGGTGCCCATGTCGTGCGTGGTGATCGTGACACCTTCGACGTCCTGCGCGACGTCCGCGGCCTCGACGCCGTACTCGACCCGGATCTTGTCGCCGAACCGCGAGGCCCCGTCACGCAGGGCCTGCTCCATGAGTGGCTGGTAGATGGCGTACGACGTGGCGTGGCCGAGCAGCCCCGGCGGGAACGGCACACGCAGCAGCTCGGTGCCGTCATAGGTGACCCAGCGCAGCGCGACTGTGGGATCCATGTCGGCCTTGACCCGCTCGTCCAGACCGACCTGCTGGAACAGGCGCATGGTCCAGTCGTTGACGGTCACGGCGCGGGCCCGGCCGTAGATGTCGCGCTCGCGCTCGAAGGCGATCGCACTGACGCCGAGAGCGCCGAGCGCGTTGGCCGCCGCCACGCCCGCCGGGCCGTAGCCGATGATCGCGACGTCGGTGTCGAAATCGTGAGGACGCATACCTGCCCCAGTTCTGTAATGAATGTTCCAGACAGAAGTCCGGTCCCATTAGAGACGGAGTGGCCGTGACTGTCAAGAGGTCTGGACTGAACGCTCCAGATAGAATGCGGGGATGTCGACCACAGCCTCCGGGCACCGCAACAAGCGCAAGATGCAGGGAGAGCGCTCGCGCGACGAGATCCTCGACGCCGCCTCGCGCATGATGTCGCTGCGCGGATTCGACGGGACCTCCATCGCCGACATCGCCCGGGAGTCAGGGCTGCCCAACAGCTCGATCTACTGGCACTTCAACTCCAAGCAGGGCATCCTCGCCGCGGTGATGGAGCGCGGGGCCGATCGCTTCTTCGCCTCCGTGACGACGCCCGACCCGGAAGCGAGCGACACACCGGAGCGGTACCTGCGCCGCGTCCTCGGCGAATCCGGCACCGCCTTCACCGCGCACCCGGAGTTCCTGCGCCTGTTCGTCCTGCTGCTGCTGAGCGGCGACGCCCCCGAGACGATCGAGATCGTCACCCGAGTAAGAGCCCGCGCACGCTCGAACCTGCACACCCTGCTCACCCGCGCCTTCAGCACCATCGAACCCGACCGGGCCACGCAGGTGGCCGAGCGGACCGTCGAGTTCGCGCTCGCCGGATTCGACGGCGCCTTCCTGGCGCTCCAGGCGAATCCGGACGTGGGGCACGAGGGCCTGATGGAGCAACTCGCCGTCGCGCTGTCGAGCCTCGGCCGGAAGGTGCTCGGCGAATCGGAATGAGCCGTGACACCCGACACGGATCGAGTGGTCGGGGCTTCAGGGGCCTGCGCCCGAGAAGACCCGCTGTACACCACTTCCCTGGACGCGACCCCACCTGTTGAAAACGCAGAGGCCCTGGGTGCCCGACCCGGATATCCCGCACCACCGACGCCGTCGTGGCCGAGGAGTAGCCAACCGGGCTTCGGCCTCGGCCCGGGTCAGGTCTTCCATGAACTAGAGGGCGGGATGTGGCGGTATAGCCGTTTCGACATCGCCTGGTCGTGCGGGTATGGGAGGGAGACGGCTGCACGGCGGGTTTGGCCGTGTTGGGCTGGTGGCGTGGTGGAGCGCAGTCGGTATCCGAGCGACCCGACCGCGGAGCGGTGGGCGCTGATCAAGCCGGTGATCACGGCGTGGAAGGCCGCGCATCCCTCGGTCAACGGGCATCAGGGCCATGACGAGATGCGCGAGATCATCAACGTGATCTTCCACCGGTCCCGGACCGGCTGGCGGTGGGAGTATCTGCCGCATGACCTGCCCCCGCCCCGCGCGGTCAAGTACTACTTCTACAAGTGGCGCGACGACGGCACGACTGAGGCGATCCAAGAGATCCCGCGCTGCCAGGTGCGCGAGCGCGCCGGGCGCACCGAGGACCCGTCCCCGGTGGTGCCCGACTCCCGGTCCGTGCACGCGGCGGTCAACGTCCCGGCCACGAGCACCGGCCGTGACGCTGCGAAAAAGGTCCCGGGCCGCAAGAAGGACATCGCCGTCGACGTCCTCGGGCTGATCATCGCGGTCGTGGTGATGACCGCGAGCGTGCACGAGAACACGATCGGCACCGCGCTGCTCGACAAGGTCGCCGCCCGCACCCCCGCGGTCACGAAGGCGCTGGTGGACCAGGGGTTCAAGACCGCCGTGGTCACCCACGGCGCGAAGACGGGGACCGACGTCGAGATCGTCGAGCGCAACCCGCAAGACAAAGGGCTCATCCCGCAGCCGATCCGCCGGCGGGTCGGGCAGGCTCTGGGCACCACGATGCGCCACCGCCGCCCGGTACGCGACTACGAGATCAACCCGGCCACCAGCGAAACCCGGGTGTACCGGGCTATAACCGATCTGATGACCCGCCGCCCGATCGGCACCTCCACTCCGACCCGGCGCGGAACATAGAAGGACACGATGACCCGAACGATCCCGGACCTCATCGCCGAACGCGAGCAGCCTCTGCGCACCCACACCGACTACCTGCGCGTGCAGATCGAGCAGCTCACCGGCGAGGCCGCGGAACTCGAGGCCGAACCCACCGACCTGGCCGTCACCCGCAAAGTCCTGCCCAGCCCCGACACAGACCAGGCCGAACTGCCGGGGCCGGCGGGCCTGCCCGACAACCCCGCACACCAGCACATCCCGACCGCCCCCGCCGACGCCGGCAGGCCCGTGCGCGCAAAAGACCTCTGCCACGCACTCGACCTCGGCCTGGAGCCGCAGAACATCGAAGGCATGCGCTCCAAGCTCAAGCGCCTGGTCGCCCGCGGCCTGATCACCGAGGCCGAGCCCGGCCTGTTCGCGTTCCGCCACTAATCGAGCACACCGGATACTGCTGACCTGCACACCTCATCCACCCTCAACCGCAAACCAGACAAAGACTCATGTCCTGCCTCTCATGAGCAGCGGGTGGCTCTCGCCGACCTCGAGCGGGAATGGCTCCAACACTAAACACTACGGCCGTCTGCGTTGCCTCCGTCGGAACTGTGCTGGAACCGGAGCGGCCCCGATATCTGCCCTCGAATCTGCTCCGCGCCACCTGGGAACCGATGCTGTGCGAGAGCTCGGCGCGGTTGGGTATGTCGTCCCGGATGCGCACGCTGAGGGCGTCGGGGCGGTCGAGGTCGTCCGGGCCGTCGATTGCCACGCGCAGGATCGCCGAGGTGTCGGCTGGTGACTCGAGTTCGAGGCGCAGACGTGGTGTCAGCTCGACGTGCCGACGTTGCGTCTCGATCGCCGCGACGGCCACAGTGGCAGCGTTGGCTGCTCGGAGGCCGGGCTCCGACTGTGCCGACGTCGGCTCAGTAGGGCCGCGATGAGCCCGATGACGGTGATGGTTGTGTCCACGGCGGAGCGGTAGCCGTATCAGGGCACGTTCGCCTGGTGCGGAAGGTGATGAAAGACCTTGCTCGTCCGGGAGTCCCGCTCTCTGGTTCAGGGCAGAGGCCTACCGGTCGAGGACTGACTCCCGTGCCTTCTCGAACTCGATGATGCGTTCTCTCATAGGGGATCACCGGCGTCTCGGCTCAGGACCGGCGCGCGGTGGCGGTGGTTGCGGTGGCGCTGGTCGCGCGGTGGGCGCGGATGTCGTCGTGGTGGGCGGCGGCCCAGTCGATCAGTTGTCTGACGATCTCGTGCAGGCCGTGGCCGAGGGGGGCCAGGGCGTATTCCACGCGCGGGGGGACTTCGGGGTAGGCGGTGCGGGTGATCAGGCCGTCTTCGTGGAGGTGCTGGAGGGTGAGGGTGAGCATGCGCTGGGAGATGCCGGGGATCTGCCGCTGTAGGTCTGTGTAGCGCAGCGGGCCGTCTTCCAGGACGGTGACGACGAGGGCGCTCCACTTGTCGCCTACGCGGTCGAGGACTTGGCGGATGAAGGCCATGTGGTCGGCTGGGATGTTCGCGCAGGGGCCTGCTACGGCCGCCATGGTCGACTTTGCCGCCATCGCTGCCGCTGCCGCTGCCGATGCCGACTTCACCACCCTCGCCGACTTCGCTGCACTGTCCTGCATCGCATCCACTCCTGTCGGTCGCGCACACCCGTGTGCCTTTTGTACCGGTCTCCATACTGGCGCATGATGGCGTCACGAACAAATCAGAGGAATTGGAGGTCAGGGCCGTTTTTGCAGCGGCTTCCTGGCTTCGTCCGCTGATCCTTCCGGCCTGACAGGAGACCCCATGCCCAAGACGATCGCGATCTTCGGTGCCGGCCCCGGCCTCGGCGCCTCGATCGCCCGCCGCTTCGCGGCGGACGGCTTCGCCGTCGCGCTGATCGCCCGGAACGCTGCCCGCCTCGACGCCCTCGTCTCGCAGCTGGGCGCCGAGGGTGTCGACGTGGCCGGGTTCAGCGCCGACCTCGCCGCGCCCGAGTCGATCCCCGCGCTTCTCGCCGCGGTCCGCGAGCGCTTCGGGCGCATCGACGTCATCGAGTACGGGCCGATTCCCGGCAACGCTTTCACCCCCGCCGCCGAGCTGACCCCGGCCACCCTTGCCGCGGACTTTCCGCTGCTCGTGCTGACCCCGCTGGCCATCGTCCAGGCGGTCCTGCCGGAGTGGACGCAGCGGGGCGACGGGGCCTTCCTGATGACCACCGGCGCCACCGCGGTGCATCCCATGCCTCACGCGAGCGGCGTCGGCCCGCTGATGGCCGCGGCCCGAAACTGGCTCTACTCCCTCCACGGCGAACTGGCGCCATCCGGGATCTACGCCGGCACCCTCTCGATCGGCGCGTTCATCACCGGCAGCGAGGCCGAGCGGGCGGCCACCGCGGCGGGCGACCCGCGCGCCGCTGCCTTCCCGCGCGTGGACCCGGCCGAGCTCGCCGCCATCTACTGGGACATGTACACCGACCGCGACCGGGTCGAGGAGGTTCACCCGAAGATCAATTGATGTAAGAGCAGTGGGCCACGGGCTACGGGCCACGGGCAGCGGGCTGCGAGCGCGGGCACGGCCAGCGCCAGCGCCCGATACGCACGCCGCAGGCCCTGACCCGGCGCGCCAAAAGCGCCAACTCAGGGCCTGCGCCGCGTGCTGCTCAGACGATCTGTACTGTCTTGGCCGCGGCCTTGGCCAGGGCCTCGGCCTCGGTCCGGTTCGGTGCGATGACCACTACCTCGCCGACGCGCGACCAGGAGCTGGTCACCGGTTGGACGGTCTCGCCGGGCTGTACGGAGAGCCAGACGTCGATGACGCCGGGGAGGGCTCGGGCGGCGTCGAGGCCGAGGATCTGGGTGACCGGGCCGGGGCGGGCCTCGAGGAAGCGGACGGCGGCTGCGGCGGCCGCGGCGGCTTCTTGCGGGGGTGCGGGGGCGGGCTCCTTGGCTTCGAGTACGTCGAGGTAGCCCTGGAACAGGTCGAATTCGCGGGCGAGTGCGATCAGCAGCGGGATGTAGCCGCCGGGCAGGCGCGCGGCGCATTCGAGCAGGTGCGGCCGGCCTTCGCGCAGGATCCATTCGGCGTGCAGGATGCCG
>FSXZ01003136.1_pt1 | contig 22134 bp, 15 predicted proteins | sample 1638121 | NCBI WGS metagenome assembly FSXZ01 (sample SAMEA3914788, study PRJEB12502) | metagenome | biome: forest; material: soil | place: Canada | collected 2011-07-03 | depth 0.1 m
ACCCGGGACGGGACGGCGGCCAGGATCCGGCGGCCAGGATCCGGCGGCCAGGATCCGGCGGCCAGGATCCGGTGGCAGGATCCAGCGGCAGGACCTGGCGGCCAGGAACTGGCGGCCAAGGTTCGGAGGATCGCGGCCGGCGGACGCGGCCGGCGTCCTGGCTCCGGCCGCGGGGTCAGCGGCGGGCGGACGCCCAGCGGCGGATGAGCTCGATCCGCTCCCGGATCTGCGTGCCCGTGGCCTGCGGAATGGCCGGGCCGCCGCAGGCCCGGCGCAGCTCATTGTGAATGACCCCGTGCGGCTGGCCGGTCCGGTGGTGCCAGGCCGTGACCAGCCCGTTCAGCTCCTTGCGCAGCGCCGATAGGTTCTCCCGGGCCGAGCCGCCAGCGCCGGGCGCCGCCGCGTGCGCGCTGGCCGCCGGGGCCCCGGCCGCAGGGGCGCCGGCCGCGCGTGCGCTGGCCGCGTGTGCGCTGGCCGCGGCGGCGCCGGCCGCGTGCGCGCTGGCCGCCGGGGCGCTGGCCGCGGGGGCGCCCGCCGTTAGCCCGCCGGGCGCCTGGACGGGGATCGCCCCGGCGAGGAACCCGGGCACCGGGGTGCCCGGGCCGTCCGCCGGCTCGCCGGGGCGCGGCACGCCGGCCGCGGCCTTCCGCTTGCGCAGCAGCAGGGTCACCTGCTCGGGCTCCAGCAGGCCGGGCAGCCCGAGGAAGTCATCCTCCTCGGCCGAGGTGCCGAACTCGCCGCCGTCGTAGAGCGCCCGGTCGAAGTGGGCGGACGCCTCGAGCGCCTTGAACGGGGCGTCGTCGAGCTGGTCGGGCGTGTCACGGCGGCGCTGTGCCTCGGCCAGCTCACGTTCCTCCTCCTCGCCGTCGGCCCGGCGGACCAGCACGTGATCGCGCTCGGCTTCCAGCTCGGCGGCGTAACCCAGCAGCTGCGGAACCGAGGGCAGGAACACCGAGGCCGTCTCGCCCCGCGACCGCACGCGGACGAAGCGGCCCACCGCCTGGGCGAAGAACAGCGCCGTGCTCACGCTCGTGGCGTAGACGCCGACCGCCAGCCGCGGGATGTCCACCCCCTCGGACACCATCCGGACCGCCACCATCCAGCGGTCCTGCGACGCCGCGAACGTCCCGATCTTCTTGCTGGCGGCCGGGTCGTCGGACAGGACCACAACCGGCCGGGTCCCGGTGATCTTCCGCAGCAGGCCCGCGTAGGCGCGCGCGTCCGCGTGGTCGCCGGCGATCACCAGCCCGCCCGCGTCCGGCATGGCCCGCCGTACCTCGGTCAGCCGCCGGTCGGCGGCCTCCAGGACCCGGGCCACCCACTCGCCGTCGGGATCCAGGGCGGTCCGCCACGCGTAGGCCATCTGGTCGGGCGTCATCGCAGTGCCGAGGGTGCCGGTGACCTCATCGCCGGCCCGGCTCCGCCACCGCATCTCGCCGGAGTAGGCCAGGAAGATGACCGGCCGGACGACGCCGTCCTCCAGCGCGGGCCCGTAGCCGTAGACGTAGTCCGAGCGGCTGCGGCGGCTTCCGTCCGCGTCCTCGGTATAGGTGACGAACGGAATCGGGTTGGCGTCACTGCGGAACGGGGTTCCGGTCAGCCCCATTCTCCGCCGGGCCGGGTCGAAGGCCTCCCGGGCCGCCTCGCCCCAGGACAGTGCGTCGCCCACGTGATGAATCTCGTCGAAGATAACCAGCGTGCGCTGATAGGACGTGCGCTGCCGGTGCAGGGCCGGGTGCGCCGCGACCTGGGCGTAGGTGACCACCACCCCGGCGAAGTCGGCCGACGCCGGGCCCTGGCCATTGCGGTAGGCGGAATCCAGGGCGATGCCGACGCGGTGGGCCGCCTGCGCCCACTGGTGCTTCAGGTGCTCGGTCGGCGTGACCACCGTGACCGACCTGATCTCGCGCCGGGCCAGCAGCTCGGCCGCGACGGTCAGGGCGAACGCCGTCTTGCCCGCTCCCGGCGTCGCGACCAGCAGGAAGTCCCGCCGCGGGAGGCGGAAGTACTCGCTGTACGCGGCCTGCTGCCAGGCTCGCAGGCCGCTCACGAGGTCCTGCCTGACGGTCGCTCCGGCGGGGCTCGGGTCCTCGGGGCGGTCGGGGGCGGGAGTGCTCACAGGGCCGAAACGCTACCAGGGCCCGGCCGCGGAATGGTGCCAGGCCGGCCCGGCGGGTCGCGGCACGCATGCTGTCATTCCGCCGGAAGCCCGAGAATTCGGCATTATGGTGGCTTGGCAACTCGGGCCAATGGAGGCCAATGATGGTGCCGCACCCGAACCTGGGAAAGCTGCGAAGGTGGGATCCGGAACGGATCGGGCCATTCGCGCTGCTGGGGCGGCTTGGCGCGGGCGCAATGGGCCAGGTGTACCTCGGCCGCTCGCAGGCCGGGCGGCTGGTCGCGGTCAAGACGATCAAGATCGAGCTGGCCGAGGAGCCCGGCTTCCGGGACCACTTCGCGCATGAGGTGGCCGCGGCCCGGCGGGTGAGCGGCATGTTCACCGCCGCGGTCGTGGCCGCGGACCCCGAGGCGGACGTGCCCTGGCTGGCCACGGCCTACGTCCCGGTCCCGTCGCTGAGCCGGCTGGTTCGCTCGGCCGGCCCGCAGCCGGTGCCCGCGGTGTGGTGGCTGGCCGCGGGCTGCGCCGAGGCGCTGGAGTCAATTCACGGGGCCGGGCTGGTGCACCGCGACCTGAAGCCCTCCAACGTCCTGGTCGCCCCGTCCGGGCCGCTGGTCATCGACTTCGGGGTGGCCCGGGCCGCGGAGCGGATCCAGCTGACCGTGACCCGCGGGGCGGTGGGCACGCCGGCCTACATGGCACCCGAGCAGGCCCGCGACACCCGGCAGGCGTCCATGGCCAGCGATGTGTTCTCCCTCGGGGCGACCCTGCTGTACGCGGCGACCGGGCACCCGCCCTACCAGGGCGAAACCGTCATGGACCTGCTGGTCCGGCTGGCTACCGAGCCGCCCGACCTGTCCGGCCTGCCGGCCGAGCTGACCGAGCTCATCACCGGCTGCCTGGAGCGCAGCCCCCGCGACCGGCCCACCGCCGCCGCCCTGGTCGAACGGCTCGGGCCGCTGGTCGCCGCCGCGCCGCACGCCGACGGCCTGGCCCCCGGCGCCCCGCACCCGTTCCTGGCCGAGCCGGCCATGACCTTCATCACCGGGTTCCGCAGCAGCCTGGCCGGCGGCACCGGCCACGCCGCCGGCCATGGGACGGCCGGGGTGACCGCTGATGATGCCGGGGACCTCGAGGAGCCGGGGGAGCGCAGCCAGGCCAGCGTGACCGGCTTCGGCAGCGAGGCCAGCGATCTCAGCGAGCCCGGCGATCTGAGCGCCCCCGGCTTCGCCGGCCGCGGCCAGGACAGCGAGACGAGCGCGGAGGGACTGACCTACGCGTCCAGAGCCGCGGTCCGCCTCCCCGGTGACCCGCCGCCCGGGGGCGCGCCCGGGACCGGGCCGCGCCGGTCCGGGGGCGGCCATGCGGCGACGCTGAGCCTGCCCGGCCGGGCCGTGGCCGCCTGCGTGCTGATCGTGGCGGGGGCGGCTCTCGGGGCCGTCCTGACCGGCTTCAGCATGTCCGGCGGGTCGGCCGGGGCGACAGGCTCGCACGGGACGACCGCGGCCCAGCTGTCCCCGCCGCCCGCGATCCGGCCGGTCCCGTCCAGCTACCCGCCGATCCCGCCCGGGAAGCCGGGCGTCGTCTCGCTGAACCCGGTGGGCGACCCGAACACGACCTTCGTCATCCACGGGGCCGGCTGGCGGCCGGGCACGGTCGTCAGCATCGACCTTGCGGGCTTCGGGGTCTCGCCGATTCACCCGGTTGTCGACCTGGCGGGCACCTTCAACTACGCCATCAACCAGGAGCACGAGTTCGTCCGCGGTCCCATGCCGGCCCGCGATTACCTGGTCATCGCGACCGGAGCCCATGGCCAGCGGGCTACGGCGAAGTTCCTCGTCCAGCGCGGCCCGCCCGGAGGGTTAACGCCGCCGCCCAGCCCGCCCTGACCGCGGCCCCGGCGCCGCAGTGCCCGGGCTCACCGGGCCGCGGCTCACTGGGCCGTCCACCAGAGGTCCTCCTGCCGGGAGCACCAGACCGGGTCGTTGAGGTGACCGAGGTCAGCGGCGGTGATGATGCCGTGCTCGATGAGGACCCGGACGACCACCTCGTCGGACAGCCGGACATCGGCGCGCATCAGGCCGCGCTCGGTGATCTTGCGGCGCAGGACCTTGATGTGCTCGGCGACCCGGGCGGAGAGCCGGTCGCGGTAGGCCTGGTCGGTGTCGAACCGCTCCAGCTCGTGGTAGGCCCCGGTGACCTCGAGCGCGGCCCGGGCGATCTCCGGGGTCCGGGGCAGCGGCTCGGTCGCGGCCGGGTCCAGCAGCCAGGGCCGGCACCACATCAGGGCGACCAGGTACAGCTTGGTCATCGGGTCCAGGTACAGCGGCAGCACGGTGGCCTCGCTGTCGGGCCGGATCCGGGCGTTCTCCGGGGACAGGCCCAGGCCGCGGGGCCGGCTGACCACCATCACCGACAGGGCCATGCCGTCATCCAGCATGGCGCGCGAGCCGACCCGGGCCTCCCCGGAGCGCAGGAACCAGCCGCCCGCCGGCTCGCCGCTGTCCTCCATCCGGGGCAGCCGGATCCGGTAGCCCTCGCCCTCGGTGTACAGGGCGTGGGTGCGGCTGATGTTCGCGATCCAGACCCCGTCGGCCACCGCGCTGATGACGCCGGCCCGGCGGGACAGCCCCCGGCCGACCGCGACGGTCAGGTCCGCGTCCTGGCCGCGGCCGAAGACCAGGCGGGTGCCCTCGGGGATCCCGACCACCAGCCCGGAGGGCGTGCTGACCCGCGCGGCCAGGGCGGCGGGCGGCGGGGGGGTCATGACCCTCCTGACTGCGGAGAGAGGCGGCGACGGCGGGGGACGCGTGAGTGGATCCGTGACCAGCCGGGCGGCGGCCGCAGAGCGGTTGCCGGGCAGGAGTGCCGGTGACCAGCCAGCCGTTCGGGCCGGTCCCGGCACCGCCGCCCCGGGGCCGCGGATCTAGCTGCCGTGATTGTAGGCCCCGGCCCGATGTCCGGTGGACCCCAGAATCCGGGGATACCCGGCCCGCCCGGTCCGCGCTTAGATAGCACGCGTCTGGGGCGAGACGCCAGACACGGCCCGCCGGGGGGCTGCCGCGCGACGTGCGGCAGAGGGGTCCGGGCTGGATGGCCAGCACGGGCAGGACCGGCGGCCGGGATTCGTCCCGGCGGCCGGCCCTGGGGGGTTGCCTCGCGGGCCCGAGTCCAGTGTCTCGCCCCGGGCTCACTGCTCAGCCGCCGCTGGGGAACGGGCGGCGGCTGAGCCTGCCCGCTACGCGGGCGCCGGGACCGCCGGCCACTGGGGCACGGTGCCCAGGTGGCGCATCAGGCTGGCGAACTGCTCCGGTGACAGGCTCTGGTCGGAGTCCGACAGCGCCTTGTCCGGGTCCGGGTGCACCTCGATCAGCAGGCCGTGCGCGCCCGCGGCCCGCGCCGCCCAGGCCATGGGGGCGACGTACGGGCGGCTGCCGGTCCCGTGACTCGGGTCCACGATGACCGGCAGGTGGGTCCGCTCCCGGACGACCACGACCGCCGACAGGTCGAGCGTGTTGCGGGTGGCGTTCTCGAACGTGCGGATGCCCCGCTCGCACAAGATGACCTGCGCGTTGCCCTGGGCGACCACGTACTCCGCGGCGGCCAGCCATTCCTCGATGGTGCTGGACAGCCCGCGCTTGAGCAGCACCGGCCGGTCCACCTTGCCGAGCTCGCGCAGCAGGTCGAAGTTCTGCATGTTGCGCGCGCCGACCTGCAGGATGTCCGCCGCCGCCGCCATCCGCTGGACCTGGTTGACCGCCATCACCTCGGTGACGACCGGCAGGCCCGCCTCGCGCCCGGCCGCCACGAGCAGGTCCAGGCCCTCCCAGCCCAGGCCCTGGAACGCATACGGCGAGGTCCGCGGCTTGAACACGCCGCCGCGCAGGATGTGCGCGCCCTGCTCGGCGACGATCCGGGCCGTCGTGCTGATCTGCTCCGCGCTCTCGACCGAGCACGGGCCGGCCATGACCACGAACCCGTCGCCGCCGATGAGCAGGTCGCCCACGCCGATCACGGTGTCCTCGGCCCGGGCCGCCCGGTCCACGAGCTTGTACTGGCGCGACCGGCCCGCCGGCTTCGGCTTGGGCGTGCCGGCCACGGCCTCCAGCAGGTCGGCCGGGGCCGCCTCGGAGTCGGGCTCGGCGGCGGCCGGCTCCGTCACGGAGGCGGCCGCCGCCTGGCCGGCCAGCGCCCCGGTCCGGACCGGGGCGCGCAGCGCCTTGGCCGGGTAGCTGCCCAGCACCTTGACGAACAGGGCCGCCGCCCGGAGCTCGTCCAGCGCGGCCGCGGTCCGCGGGTCATCGACGTTGCCCTCGATGTCGACGAAGAACAGGTACTCCCACGGCCGGCCGGTCCGCGGCCGGGACTCCAGCTTGGTCATCGAGTGCCCGCTGCCCGCCAGCACCTCCAGGCACCGCAGCAGGGCACCTTCCTCGTGCCGGGTGACCAGGATGAGGCTGGTCTTGCTCGGGATGCGCACGTCCACCGGGGCCGGGGCGGCGGAGAGCACGACGAAGCGGGTGAAGTTGTCGGCCTGGTCGCTGATGTTGTGCCGCAGCACCTCGAGCCCGTAGGCCTGCGCCGCGTCGACCGACCCGATGGCGGCCACGGTGGGATCGCCCAGCTCGGATACCGTGCGCAGCGCCTCGGCGGTGTCGAAGTAGGTGGTCGGGACCGCGTTCGGGATCGTCTGCAGGAACTGCCCGCACTGCTCCAGTCCCTGCGGGTGGGACAGCACCTTGGTCAGGGCCGACAACGGCACCGGGCCGATGGCGGCCAGGCAGTGCTCGACCTTCCAGGTCTCCTCGCCGACGATGTACAGCTCCTGCTCGCGCAGCAGGGAGTAGACCTCGTTGATGCTGCCGGCCGTGGTGTTCTCGATCGGCAGCACGGCCAGGTCGGCGTCGCCCGCCAGCACGGCGCCGGCCGCCTCGCGGAACGACCGGTACCCGGTCAGGTCGCCGTCGAGGCCGCGGCCGGCCAGGTACTTCTGCGCCGCGGCGTCGCTGTAGGCGTGGGCCACGCCCTGGAACGAGACGCGGACGCGGCCGCCGGCGTCGCCGTTCAGGAGCCGGGCCTGCTGGGCCACCGAGTCGTTGATCAGCTCGCGGAAGATGCGGCGGACCAGGCTGCCGGAGATGCCGAGGTCGGCCGCTGCGGCGGCGACCCCGTCGAGAACCTGCCGCTCCCGGTCGGAGTCCTGGATCCCGGTGGTCGCGCCCTGCTTGGCCGCCCCGATCGCGTCGATGATGTCGTGCCGCTCGGCGATCAGGCGGACGATCCCGGCGTCCACCTCGTTCAGGTCCTGGCGGAGCCCCGTGATGTCCGGACGCTGCCCGTTCATGTCCTCATGCCACCTGTCTCCGCGCGCCGGTCCGGGCCAGGGAAGGGCTGCGCGGGTGTCCCAGCGCGGCTGGCGGGAGACTGCGCGATGGCGAGATGCCGCGCTCCGCCAGGGGCGCCCCTGAGTAGGGTGCGGGGCAGGCCCCGCGTGACGTCACGTTAGCGCATCCCGGCCCGGGCCAGCGCCACGACGGAGGCACAGGGCATGCGGATTGCCCGGTTCGTGACCGGCCCGGACGGGCTGCTGCTCCCGGACGCCGGCCGGGCAGGCCGGGCGCTCCGGGCGCGCTAGCCGAGAAACGAGAGGCGGACGTTCCGCACCGGGTTGTCGACGTTCACGTCGACCAGCACCACCGACTGCCAGGTGCCCAGCGCCATCGAGCCGCCGACGACCGGGATGGCGGCGAACGGCGCGAGGAAGGCCGGGAGCACGTGCGACCGGCCGTGCCCGGGCGACCCGTGGGCGTGCCGCCACCGGTTGTCGGCGGGCAGCAGCTGGGCCAGCGTGGCCAGCAGGTCGTCGTCGCTGTGCGCGCCCACCTCCAGGACGGCCAGGCCCGCGGTCGCGTGCGGGACGAATACGTGCAGCAGGCCGTCGCCGCCGCCGGCCGCCGCCTCGGCGAACCGCTCGCACTGCCGGGTCAGGTTGAACACGCCCTCCGCGGGGCCGGTCTCGACCTCGATCAGCTGAGTCTCCATGAGGCCTAGCTTCGCAGGTACGAGGCCCCGTTGAGGTCAAGGATGGCGCCGCTGGCCCACTGCGCGGGCGCCGAGGCGAGGTAGACCACGGCGGCGGCGACCTCGTCCGGGCGGCCGACGCGGCCGAAGGGGCTCTCGGCGCGGATCCCGTCGCCGTCCGGCCCGGCCAGCCGCGCCGAGGCCATGTCGGTCTCGACGAAGCCGGGCGCGACCGTGGCCACCGTGATCCCGTGCGGCGCGAGCGCCCGGGCCAGCGACTGGCCGAAGGCGTTCAGCCCGGCCTTGCTGGCCCCGTACGCGGGCTGGCCGGGCTCGCCCCGGAACGCGCCCCGCGAGGACACGTTGATGATCTGGCCGCCGGCGCCGATCTCCCGCATGTGCTCGACCACGCACCAGGTGACGTTGGCCGGCCCGATCAGGTTGACCGCCAGGGTGGCCTGCCAGGCGGCCTGCCACTGCTCGTAGGTCACCTCGGTGATCGGGTGGGCCTCGAAGATGCCGGCATTATTGACCAGCACGTCGATCTGGCCGAGCGCGGTGGCGGCCGCGTCCACCATGGCCTTGACCGCGGCGGGGTCAGCCAGGTCGGCCTGGACCACAGCGTGCCCGCGGCCGGGCAGGCCGGCCACTACTTCCGCGGCCAGGCCGGCCGAGTCCCGGTGATGGACGGCCACCCGGTCGCCCAGGGCCGCGAACGCGGCCGCGGTGGCCCGGCCGATCCCGCGCGACGCACCCGTGATCAGGATTCCGCGATTGCTCACGCCCCGACCTTAGCCAGTAGCGGCGGCCAGCCCGGCCGCGGCATCGCGGCGGGCCCGGCCGGCGTGGTACCACTGGCTCATGATCAATGCCCGCCCGGCCAAGGTCTGGGATCTGCCTACCCCCGCGCTGCTCGTGGACGGCGACGCGCTCGAGGACAACATCGCGGTGATGGCGGCCGTGCTGCCCGGCGGGCGGCTGCGGCCGCACGCCAAGGCGCACAAGTGCACGGGCATCGCGCGGCGCCAGGCGGCCGCCGGCCACCGGGCCTTCGCCTGCGCCACCATCCGCGAGTGCGAGGGGATGGCCGCCGCCGGCCTGGGCGAGGACCTTCTCCTGGCCAACGAGGTGCTGGACGCCGCGCGGCTCGGCGACCTGGTCCGCGCCGGGAGCCGGGTCACGGTCGCCGTCGACTCGGCGGAGACCATCGCGGCCGCGGCCGCCGGCGGGGTGCGCGAGGTCCTCATCGACGTCAACGTGGGCATGCCGCGCTGCGGCTGCGCGCCGGAGGAAGCCGGGCGGCTGGCCGACCAGGCCCGCGCCGCCGGCCTCACCGTGCGCGGGGTGATGGGCTACGAGGGCCACGTCGTCGGGGTGGAGGACGAGACGGCCCGCGCCCAGCAGTGCCAGGCCGCCATGGAGCTGCTGCTGGTCGCGCACGCCGACGTGGGCGGCGACGTCATCTCCGGCGGCGGGACCGGCACCTACGCGTGCAACACCTGGGCCAGCGAGATCCAGGCCGGCTCCTACGCGCTGATGGACACGGCCTACGGCCGCCTCGGCCTGCCGTTCCAGCAGGCCGTGTTCGTGCTGGCCACGGTGATCTCGGCGAGCAGGAAATACGCGGTGGCCGACGCCGGGCTCAAGACGCTGGGCATGGACCACGGGAACCCGTCCATCGAGGGGTCGACCGTGTGGTTCTGCTCGGACGAGCACACGACCTTTGCCCCGCCCCGCCGCGTCGGGGACAAGGTCCGGATCATCCCGGCCCACGTGGACCCGACGATGGCCTACCACGACCGGCTGTTCGTGTACTCGGGCGACGACATCGTGGACGAGTGGCCCGTCGACCTGCGCGGCTGGGCGCGCGCCTAGCGCTTGACGCAGTAGTCCCCGAGGGCGGGCTCCAGCAGGTCGAAGGCGCGCTCGCCGGCCGCGGCCAGGTACGCGATGATCTGCGCGCGGGGCTCGCCGGCCAGGCTCCGGCGCCAGCCCTCGGCGTACAGCACCCGGGGCACCGCGGCCAGCACGGCCGCGGCGATCCGCTGCTGCGGGTCGTCCGCGCCGGTCTCGGCCGCGATCGCGTCGCCGAGCGCGCGCTCGCGCTGGTCCAGCATCTCCAGGCCGCGGCTGACCAGCACCGGGCTGTTCTCGATCATCCGGGCAAACTCCGGGCTGGCCAGCCCCATAGTGACGTCGGCGCGCGCCGCGGCCTGCGCGTAGTCGCGCCGGATGGCGGTCAGCAGGCTCTCGCCGGGCGCCCGGGCCGTGACCGCCGCGGCCAGGCTGGCCACCACGGCCCCGGCCCGGTCGAAGACCAGGTCCTCCTTGCGCGGGAAGTAGTTGGTGACGGTCATCTTGGCCACCCCGGCGGCCTGGGCCACCTGGGAGATGGTGACCGCGTCAAAGCCCCGCTGCGCGAACATGGCGCTGGCCACGTCCGAGATCTGCTGGCGGGTCTCGCGCTTCTTGCGCTCACGTAGTCCGGTGGTCATGTCACCCAGTGTAGATACTACTTAGGTCGAGCACAACTTTAGGCTTGACATAGAACTTAGGACCAACCTAAAATTATGACCATGCAAAGCATTAAGGCGGACCAGACTCTCCCGACCGTGGCCCCGGAAGTCCCGGCCCCGGCCCCGGACGCACCGCCGCGCGGCCCCGGCGGACGGGAAGCGAGCCCGGGCGGCGCTGGCGTGCTCCGCTCGCTGCGGCCGCTGGCCGTCGACATCGCCATCCCGCTCGGGACCTATTACCTGCTGCGGGACGGGCTGCAGCTGAGCCTGTGGGTGTCCCTGGCGGCCAGCAGCATCTTCCCGGCGATCCGGTCGGTGGCCGGGATCGCCGCCCAGCGCCGGCTCAACGTGCTGGCGCTGCTCATGCTCGCGGTCAACCTGGCCGGCCTCGGCGTGAGCTTCGCGACCGGGGACCCGCGCTGGATGATCGCCAAGGACTCCGCCATCAGCAGCGTGATCGCCCTGGCCATCCTGGTCTCGGTGGCGGTGCGCCGTCCGCTCATGACGGCCGGGCTCAAGCCGTGGCTGACCCGCGGCGCGCCGGACCGGGAGGCGGCGTGGGACCGGCTGATGGCCGGCAGCGCGAAGTTCCGCCGCCTGGAGTCGCTGTTCAGCCTCATCTGGGGGATCGTGCTGCTGGGCGAGTGCGCGGCCCGGGTGACCGGGGCGTTCACCCTCCCGGTCCCCACCATGGTCTGGCTGGGCACCGTCATCCTGCTGGCCGCGATCGGCCTGGCGTCGGTCGTCGGCGGCGTGGCGGCCGGCCCGATGCTGCGCATGGTCGAGGCCGAGCTGAAGTGATCCGGGCTGGCCAGCGCCCGCCCCGGCCGAGGGCCGGGCCGGGCGGCGGCCAGCGGGCAGGGCACAATGCTGGCATGCCGGATCACACCCCCGCGGCACCGCCGCGCCCCGTCCGCGACGTCGCGGACACCTACGTCACGGCGCTCGCCGAGCTCAACCCGTTCCTGGCCACGAGCCTGGGCATCCGGCCCGACGAGGACCGGCTGCCGGACCTGTCGCCGGCCGGCCAGGACGCCGTCGATAACCTGCAGCGGTCGACCCTGGCCGCCCTGGACGCGCTGCCCCCCGAGGCCCAGCTCGGCGACGACGACGAGCGGCGCTGCGCCCGCCTGCTGCGCGAGCGGCTCGCCGCGGAGCTGGCCATGAGCGCCGCCGGGGAGCAGCTGCGCGAGGTGTCGAATATCTTCGGCCCGATGCAGCAGGTCCGCGGCGTGTTCTCGATGATGCCGACCCGGACGCCCGAGGACTGGGCGGTCGTGGCGCGGCGGATGGCAGCCGTTCCGCGGGCCCTGGCCGGGTACTGCGAGTCGCTCGCGCTCGGCGCGGAACGAGGGCTGTTCGCCGCGCCGCGCCAGGTCAGCACGGTCGTCGGCCAGCTCGGGGACTGGCTGTCGGCCGGCGGCGGGGCCGGCTGGTACGCCGAGTTCGCGGCGGGCGCGCAGGTCCCGGCCGCACTCCGCGCCGACCTGGATTCCGCCGCCGCGGCGGCCGCCGGGGCCGTGGCCGGCCTGCGCTCGTGGCTGAGCGCGGACTACCTGCCGCGGGCGGACGGGACGCCCGACGGCATGGGGGAGGAGCGGTACCTGCGCTCGGCCCGGCTGTGGACCGGCGCCGACCTCGACCTGGCCGAGATCCGCGAGTGGGGCTGGTCGGAGTACCACCGGATCCGCGATGAGATGCAAGAGGAGGCCCGCCGCGTGCTGCCCGGCGCCTCGCCCGCCGAGGCGATGCGCTACCTCGACGAGCACGGCGCGGCCGTCGACGGGGTGGAGCAGATCCGGGCCCGGCTCCAGCAGATGCTCGACGACGCCGTCAGCGACCTGGACGGCACCCACTTCGACCTGGCCGAGCCGATCCGGACCGTGGAGGCCATGATCGCCCCGGCCGGCAGTGCCGCGGCGCCCTATTACACGCCGCCCTCGCAGGACTTCTCCCGGCCCGGCCGGACCTGGCTGCCGACGCTGGGCCGGACCCGGTTCCCCGAGTGGAGCCTGTTCAGCGTCTGGTATCACGAGGGCGTGCCCGGCCATCACCTGCAGCTGGCTCAGTGGGTGCACCTGTCCGACCAGCTGTCGGTGTACCAGACCAGCGTCGGCGGGGTCAGCGCGGGCATGGAGGGCTGGGCGCTGTACGCCGAGGGCCTCATGGACGAGCTGGGCTACCTCAAGCCGCTCGGCGCCCGGCTGGGCTACCTGGACGCCCAGATGCTCCGGGCCGTCCGGATCGTGATCGACCTCGGCATGCACCTGGGCCTGACCGTGCCCGCGCACTCACCCGTCGGCGCGGGCCAGACCTGGACGCCCGAGCTGGCCGGCGAGTTCTTCCGGGCCAGCAGCGGCCAGGACCCGGCGTTCATCGACAGCGAGATCATCCGCTACCTGAGCGCGCCGGGCCAGGCCATCGGCTACAAGCTGGGGGAGCGGGCCTGGCGGCAGGGCCGGGCCGCGGCCCAGGCCGCCCGCGGCGATCGCTTCGACCTGAAGGCCTGGCACATGGCGGCCCTGTCCCTCGGGTCCCTGGGCCTCGACGATCTCAGCGACGAGCTGGCCCGCCTGTAGGCGGTTCCGGCCCGTAGGGCAGCTGCCCGTACGGCGCCGGGCCCGGCGGGACCTGCCCGTACGGCGCCGGGCCGGGCGGGACCTGGCCGGGCTGGCCCGGCGGGAGCGGCCCGGCCGGCGGCGCCCAGCCCGGCGGCGGCCCGGCCCAGCGGGTCCCGCCCGGGGACCGGCGGCGCAGGTCGTCACGGATCTCGCGGCCCAGCTTGCGGGTCTCCCGGCGGTTCAGCAGCGCCCCGGCGGCGGCGCCGGTCAGCAGCGGCCCGAGGGACGCCGTGCTGCGCCCGGCCCGGCCCAGCAGGCGCCGCTCCAGGCGCCGCCGCAGCGGCGAGCCCACGGCCAGCACCAGCCCGCCCGGCGCCAGGCCGATGCCGCGGCGGTGCGCCCAGGCGTCGACGTAGGCCATCATCCGGTCCGCCCGCGAGCCCGGAGCGCGCATCCCGTACACCTCGTGCAGCTCAGCCACGAGCTTGAGCTCGATGCCGACCACGGCCAGCGTCTCCACCCCGACCTCGACCAGCACGGCCGGCGGGACGGGCAGCACGGCCGACGCCCCGACCGCCGCGCCCACGCCCGCCGCGGCCTTGCTGGCGCCGTCGATCAGGAGGTCAGCGATCTCATCGGGGCTGCGGCCGGGAAACTGGCGGCGCAGCGTGTCCGCGCTGCGTACCGGCAGCCGGGGCGCCATCTCCAGCACCTGAGTGGTGAGCCACCGGCCGCCCGACTGCACGCCGGTCCAGGTTGACCGCCCGCCGCGCCCGGCCAGCCGGGGCAGGCGCAGGGCCAGCCGGCGCCGCCGGGACTCCGACGGCTCCTCGCTGAGCTGGCCGGCCAGCTCAGCGACTTGCTCCGGCAGCTCGTACGGGACGACATCCCCGGCTGGGGCGCCGGGAGGCGGGCCGGCTGATGATCGACGTGGGCGTCTCATGGGCAAGGGCTACCCCGGGCCAGGGCCCGTAAGCAAACGCCGCGGCCGCCGGCCGCGGCCCCGGGGCCCGCGGATCCCGCGGGCACGGGCCCCGCGGCCCCGCAGGCGGGCACGCAGCCGCCAGGGCGCGGGCGGTCAGCCTGCCTGCCCCTCCAGGGCGCGGCGGGTCAGGACCCGGGCCAGGTGCTCGCGGTATTCCCGGTCGGCGTGGATGTCCTCGCCGGGTGACGTTCCCTCAGCGGCCGCCTCCGCCGCCTGCGCCGGGCTGGCCCCGCCCGCCAGCGCCGCCTCGGCCGCCAGCGCGCGCACCGGCACCGGGCCCATGTTGGCCAGGGCGATCCGCCCGCCGGCGGCGGCCACGCCCACGATGGCCCAGTCGTTGGCCCGCCGGGTGAACTTCTGGTAGCCCCACGGGCGGCCGGGCGCCCCGGGCACCCGGACCTGGGTCAGCAGCTCGCCGGGCTCCAGCGCCGTCTCGAAGTAGCCGGTGAAGAAGTCGTCCGCCCCGACCGTCCGGCTGCCGTCCGGGCCGCGCAGCACCACCGAGCCGCCCAGCGCGACCAGCGCCATCGGCAGGTCCGCGGCCGGGTCGGCGTGCGACAGCGAGCCGCCGATCGTGCCCCGGTGCCGGATCTGGGGGTCGCCGACCTGCCCCGCGGCGTGCGCCAGCAGCGGGGCCAGCTCGGCCACCAGCGCGGACGCGGCCAGCTCGGCGTGCCGGGTGGTCGCCCCGATGACCAGGTCGGGCCCGTCGGCGGTGATCCCGCGCAGCTCCTCCACCTTGCCGATGTCGATGAGCACCTCGGGCATGGCCAGCCGCAGCTTCATCATGGGCAGCAGCGAGTGGCCGCCCGCCAGCAGCTTCGCGTCCTCGCCGCGGGTGGCCAGCAGCTCGATGGCCTCGGTCGCCGACCCGGCCGCCACGTAGTCGAACGAGACCGGGATCACAGCCCCGCCGCCTCTCCGGCCGCGGCCGCCGCCTCATCGGCGCCCGCCGGCCCGCCTTCGCCCGGCCGGCCGTCGGACCGCCCGCCCTCGCCCAGCCCGCCCTCGGTCATGGCCGCCGAGGCGGCCAGGACGGCGCGGACGATGTTGTGATAGCCGGTGCAACGGCAGAAGTTGCCCTCCAGGCCCTCGCGGACCTGGGCCTCGGTCGGGTGCGGGTTCTCGGCCAGCAGGCTGGTCGTGGCCATCACCATGCCCGGCGTGCAGAACCCGCACTGCAGGCCGTGCTCCTGCCGGAACGCGGCCTGGACCACGGACATGTCCGCCGGGGTGCCGACCCCCTCGGCGGTCGTGACGTGCTGGCCCTGCACCTGCGCGGTCAGCACCGTGCACGACTTCACCGACTGGCCGTCCAGCAGCACCGTGCAGGCCCCGCACGAGGTCGTGTCGCAGCCGATGTTCGCGGCCCGCAGCCCGAGGCGCTCGCGCAGGTAGTGGACCAGCAGCAGCCGGGGCTCGACATCGTCGGACCGGGGCTCGCCGTTGACCGTGAGCTCGACCTGCATTACGCCTCCTTCTGAGCGGCTCGCATCGCGTTCCAGACGCGCTGCGACGTGGTGGGCATGTCGATATGCCGGACGCCGAGGTGCGCGACGGCGTCGATCACGGAGTTCTGCACGGCGGGCGTGGCGCCGATGGTGCCGGCCTCGCCGATGCCCTTGGCCCCCAGCGGGTTGTACGTCGTGGGCGTGGCCATGTGGGCCAGCTCGAAGCTGGGTATTTCCGTCGCGGACAGGAACGGGTAGTCGGCGAAGCTCGCCGTCAGCGGGTTCCCGTCGGCGTCGTAGACGACCTCCTCCAGGAACGCCTGGGCCGCGCCCTGGGCGATGCCGCCGTGCCGCTGGCCCTCGGCCAGCAGCGGGTTCAGGATGACCCCGGCGTCGTCGACGGTGATGACCCGGCGCAGGAAGACCTTGCCGGTCTCGGTGTCCACCTCCGTGACAGCCACGTGCGTGCCGAACGGGTAGGTCGCGCCCGGCGCGCTGAACACCGTCCGGACCACCAGCCGTTCCTCGCGGGCCAGGTCGGCCAGCGGCACGGCCGCATCCGGGTCGCCCGCCACGGCGAAGGCGCTGCGATCCACGTCGAAGACCAGGTCGGCCGCGCTGGCCTCCAGCTCCTGCGCGGCCCGCTCGCGGGCGACCTCGATGAGCTCCTGGGAGGCCTGCTGGACGGCGGCGCCGCCCTGCTGGAGGCTGCGTGAGCCGCCCGTCCCGCCGCCCTTGGGGATCAGGTCGGTGTCCCCCCACTTCAGGGTGATCTTCTCGACCGGGATGCCGAGCTTGTCGCTGGCCAGCATGGCCCAGGCCGTCTCGTGGCCCTGGCCGTGCGGCGAGGTGCCGGTCAGGATGGTGGCCGTGCCGTCCGGGTGCACCTCCACGGTGGCGTTCTCGTTGGGCGGCCCGGACTCGTCGCCCCCGCCGGTTATCTCCACGTACGAGGCCAGGCCGATGCCGAGCTGGAGCACGTCCCCGCGCTCCCGGCGGGCGGCCTGCTCGCGGCGCAGCGCCGGGTAGTCAGCCGCGTCCAGCGCGGCCTCCAGCGCGGTCACGTAGTCGCCGCTGTCGTACAGGGCGCCGAAGGCCGTCTTGTGCGGCTCGGTGAACGGCGGCAGCAGGTTGATCCGGCGCACCTCCGCCGGATCGACGCCGATCTCGGCCGCGAACAGGTCCATGGCCCGCTCGATCGTGGCCGTCGCCTCGGGGCGGCCGGCGCCCCGGTAGGCGCCGGTCGGCGTCGTGTTGGTGAGCAGGGTGGTAGCCCACGCCTCGGCCCGCGGGATGGCGTACGGCCCGGGCGCCATCAGGATCGTCAGGGACGGCAGGAGGCCGCCGATCCGCGGGTAGGCGCCCGCGTCCTGGAGGATCTCCAGCCGGTAGGCCAGCACGGTGCCGTCCCGGCGGCCCCCGATGGTGATGGTGTTCTCCTGGGCCCGGCCGTGGGTCATGGCGATGAGGTTCTCGTACCGGGTCTCGCTCCACCGGACCGGCCGGCCCAGCTCGCGCGCCACCCAGGCGGCCACGACGACCTCCGGGTCGGCGCCGAACTTGGCGCCGAACGCGCCGCCCACGTCGGGGGTGATGATCCGGATCTGCGCGGCGTCGACGCCCAGCTGGCCGGCCAGGCTGCGCAGCGAGCCCTGAGCGCCCTGGTTGGGGACCCAGGCGGTGAGCCGCCCGTCATCGCCCCATACCGCGGCCGCGCCGCGTGACTCCATCGGCGCGGGCGCGACGCGCTGGTTGACGATGGTGGCGGTGACCACGGTCTCGCAGCCGTCGAACAGGTCGTCCTGGCTATCGGCGCGCTTGCCGAACTCGGCCGCCACGTTGGTCCCGGCCGCGGGGAACAGCAGCGTGTCGCCCGCCAGGGCGGCCGCGAAGCCGATCACGGCCGGCAGCGGCTCGTAGTCCACGCTGACCAGCTCGGTGGCGTCCTCGCCCTGGTAGGGATCCTCGGTCACGACGACGGCCACCGGCTCGCCGACGAAACGGACCGTGTCGGTGGCCAGCGGGTACTGGAACATCTCCTGGTTCATCATCGGCGCGCCCTTGCGGGTCGGCAGTTCCGCCAGGTCAGCACCGGTGAAGACCGCGATTACGCCGGGGGCTGCCTGCGCGCCGCTGACGTCGATACCGGTTATCCGTGCGTGCGCGACCGGGGACCGGACGAAGAACAGGTGGCCGGCGCCGGCCAGCCGGTCGTCCACGACGTCCTCGGTGTACACGCCGCCGGTGGTCAGGAACCGCGGATCCTCCGTCCGCAGGACCCGGGTACCCAAGATGCTCACCGACGACCAGCTCCCCTCACGGCTTCGTGACCAGCCCCCCTGATCCTGCCCGCTGCCGTTCCGACCGGTCAACCCGGGGCCGGCCGCAGCCCCCGGCGGGAAGAACGGGAGCCGGGGCAGGTGTTACAGCCAGGGCGTAAATGAGTTTCGGGCCGTCCGGAGCAGGCTCTAGCCTGGGCTCCCGGCCCATTCAGATCGGAGTCTTTAGTGTTTTCGCGTGCGCCCGTGCGCCGCCTGTCGGGCGCGCTGCGGCGTTTCCCGGTCCTGGGCATCCGTGATTTCCGGGTGCTGCTCGCCGACCGCCTGCTGGCCCCGGCCGCTTTCGCGTTCTCGCTGGTCGGCGTGTCGTTCGCGGTCCTGGACGCCACCGGGTCGACCGCGGACCTGTCCTACGTGCTGGCCGCCCAGATCGTGCCGTCGCTCATCTTCACCATGGTCGGCGGCGTCATCGCCGACCGGATCCGGCCGCAGCTGGTCATCGTGGCGGGCAACATCATGATCGCGCTGGGCGAGGGCACCTTCGGCATCCTGGTCCTGGCCGGCCATGCCCGGCTGTGGCAGATGATCGCGCTGGAGACGGTCACCGGCACCGGCATGGCCATCTTCTACCCGGCATCCTCGGCGCTGCTGCCCCGGCTGGTGCCGGGCGGCCTGCTCCAGCAGGCCAGCGCGGTCAGCCGGCTGGCCATGAACGGCGGGCAGATGGCGGGCGCCGTGCTGGCCGGCCTCGCGGTGGCGGCGGTCGGGCCCGGCTGGGCCCTGGCCGCCTGCGGCGCCGGGACCCTGGGCACCGTGCCGCTGATGCTGAGCCTGCGGGTGCCCGCGCACGAGCGGGCACCGGGCCGCGGCGGCCCCAGCATGCTGCGGGACCTGCGCGAGGGCTGGTCGGAGTTCCGGTCGCACACCTGGCTGTGGGTCATCGTGGCCCAGTTCGGCGTCGTGATGATGGCCTGGTACGGCGCGTTCCAGGTCCTCGGCCCGGTCGTGGCCCGCGCCCACCTGGGCGGCCCGGCCGCGTGGGGCGCGATCACCGCGGCCGACGCGGTCGGCCTGATCGCCGGCGGCCTGGTCTCGCTGAAGTACACGCCCCGCCGGCCCATGCTGTTCGTGGTCCTGATCGGCGGCGCCATCGCGGGCTACCCGCTGGCCCTGGCCGGCCCGTGGCCGCTGCCCGTCATCTGCCTGTGCTCCGCCGTCCTCGGCGCGACCATGGAGATGATGATGGTGCAGTGGACCGTGGCCCTGGCCCAGAACATCCCGCCGCAGGTCCTGGCCCGGGTATCGGGCTACGACGCGCTCGGCTCGGTTATGGCCATGCCCGTCGGCGCGCTGGTGGCCGGCCCGGTCGCCGCCGCCATCGGCGTCCGCGCCACCGAGTACGGGGCGGCCGGCCTCATCATCGCGGCCTCGCTCCTGGCCCTGATCCCGCGCGACGTGCGCCAGCACCGCGGCGTCCCGGCCGGCCTGACGGCACCCGTCCTGGACCCGGCCGAGCCGACCCTCGGCGAGCCGGCCCTGGCCGGCCAGTCCTACGCCGGCTCCGCCTGAGCCCCCGAGCCGCCGCCCGGCTGCCGGTCCTCAGGCGACGAGCTCGCCGGTGCCGGCGAACGCGGCCCACAGGGAGGCGTAGCTGCCGCCGGCGGCCAGCAGGTCGTCGTGCGTCCCGACCTCCGCGATGCGCCCGTTGTCCAGCACCGCGATGCGGTCGGCCCGCGACGCGGTGGTCAGCCGGTGGGCCACCACCAGGGTGGTCCGCTGCGCCGCGAGCTGCTCCGTGGCCCGGTTGACCTCGGCCTCGGCGGCCAGGTCCAGGGCCGCGGTGGCCTCGTCCAGCAGCAGGATGACGGGGTTGACCAGGTAGGCGCGGGCCAGCGCGATCAGCTGCCGCTGGCCGGCGGCCAGGTTGCGGCCGCGCTCGGACACCGGGTGCATGAACCCGCCCGGCAGCCGGGCGATCATGTCGATCGCGCCGACTCCCCGGGCCGCGGCCTCGACCTCGGCGTCGGTGGCCTCCGGCTTGCCGTACGCGATCGCGTCGCGGACCGTGCCCGCGAACAGGTAGGTCTCCTGCGGCACCACGCCCAGCTGCTGCCGGTACTTGCTCAGGTCGAACTCGCGGACATCGGTGCCGTCGACCAGGACGGCCCCGGAGGTGGCGTCGTAGAACCGGGCCACCAGCTTGACCACCGTGGACTTGCCCGCCCCGGTCTGCCCGACCAGGGCCACCGTCTCGCCCGGCGCCACCTGCAGGCTGATGCCGCCGATCGCCTCCCGGCTCGCGCCGGTGTAGGCGAAGTGGACGTCGCGCAGCTCGATGGCGCCCTGCAGCCGTCCCGGCTCGACCGGGTGGGCCGCCTCCGGGGTGCTGGTCCTGGTCCGCAGCAGGTCCTTGATTCGCGACAGTCCGACGCTCGCCTGCTGGAAGCCGTCGAAGACCTGGGACAGCTGCTGGATCGGCGAGAAGAGGGAGTCGATGTACAGCATGTAGGCGATCAGCCCGCCCGCGGTCAGGATCCCGGCCTTGACCTGGCCGACCGCCACGAACAGGACCAGCGCGCCAGCGATGGTGGACAGGGCCTGGACGAGCGGGAAGTACACCGCGATGTACCGCTGGGCCCGCAGCCGGGACTTGCGGTAGTCGGCGGACAGGCCGCCGAAGCGGTCCCGGTTCACCTGCTCGCGGCGGTAGGCCTGCGCGACCCGTAGCCCGGACACGTTCTCGGCCAGGTCGGCGTTGACGATGCTGACCTTCTCCCGCGCCTCGGTGTAGGCCCGGGACGACTTCACCCGGAAGATCACCGTCGCGACGACCAGGAACGGCAGCACCAGGAACACGGTGAGCGCCAGCTGGACGTTGATGAACAGCAGCGCGATCAGGACGGCGATGAAGGTCAGCACCGAGTTGACCATGGTGATCAGCCCGGTCTGCAGGAACGAGGACAGCGCGTCCACGTCCGTCGTCATGCGGGTCATGATCCGGCCGGTCATCTCGCGCTCGTAGAAGTCGACGCCCAGCCGCTGCAGCTGGGTGAAGATCTTCACCCGCAGCGTGTAGAGCGCGCGCTCGCCGTTGCGGCCGACCACGACGGTCTGCACCCGGTTCACGACCCAGTCGGCCAGCACGATGACCAGGGCCAGGACGGAGATCACGGCGATCGTCTTGAACTCGTGCTTCTCCACGCCGTTGTCGATGCCGTTGCGGACCAGCCACGGCTGGGCCACCCCGGCCAGCGCGTCCAGCCCGTCCAGGATCAGGCCGATCAGGAACGCGATCGCGAACGGCCGCAGCAGCCGCTTCAGCGTGAAGTGCGGGTCTGCGGCCCGGGCCTGCTCCTGCGGGACGCCGGGGACATCGGTGGCCGGCGGCAGGGCCGCCACGCCGGCCAGCAGTTCCGGCGTCGGCGGGACCCCGGCCAGCATGCCCTCGCCCATCCCGCCGCCGACCGCGCGGCCGCCGCCGGCCCGGCCCCGGCCGCCGCCGCCCCCGCCGCGGCCGATGTTGCTGCCGGCCAGGGCGGCCAGCCGCTCGGCGGCCGCGTCGGTGTCCGCGATGCCCGGCTCACCGTCGGCGGGGACCACCTCGGGCCACAGGCTCGGGGTGATCTGCCCGGCGGCCGGCGCGCGCCGGGTGGCGAGGTCCCGCTGGCGGCCATCGTTCTCATAGAAAGCCAGGCCGCCCGCGTCAACGCCCTCGGCGTCCTCGCCCGGCCCGGCCAGCAGCAGCCGGTAGAGCGGGCAGCGCCGGGTCAGCTCCTCGTGGGTGCCGAGGTCGACCAGCCGCCCCTCGTCCAGGACCGCGATCTGGCTGGCCAGCTGGAGGGTGGACCGGCGGTGCGCGATGAGCAGCGTGGTGCGGCCGGCCATGACCTTGCGCAGGGTCGCGTGGATCTGCGCTTCCATCCGGGCGTCGATGGCCGAGGTGGCGTCGTCGAGGACCAGGATGGCCGGGTCGGTGATCATCGCCCGGGCCAGCGCCACCCGCTGCCGCTGGCCGCCGGACAGGGTGAGCCCCTGCTCGCCGACGACCGTGTCGTAGCCGCTGGGCAGCTCATTGATGAACCCGTCCGCCTCGGCCGCCTTCGCCGCCGCGATGACCTGCTCGCGGGTGGCGTCCGGGCGCCCGTAGGCGATGTTGTCGGCGACCGACTCGGAGAACAGGAAGCTCTCCTCCAGGACCATGC
>FSXZ01002944.1_pt1 | contig 22093 bp, 23 predicted proteins | sample 1638121 | NCBI WGS metagenome assembly FSXZ01 (sample SAMEA3914788, study PRJEB12502) | metagenome | biome: forest; material: soil | place: Canada | collected 2011-07-03 | depth 0.1 m
AGCGCGGGATGACGGGCAGGATGACCCGGCTGGGGTGCTGGGCGTCGTGGTAGACGGACTGGCGGGCGGTGCGGAGGTCGGCGTCGGTGTCGGTGCCCAGCGCCGCGCCGGTGCCGGGGTTGGGCTCCCACATCGGGAAGCTGCTGGAGGACACGTGCAGCCGCAGCCGGTGCCCGGCGGGCAGCACGATGCTGGTGGCGACCAGGTCGATGGTGAACGGGTACACGGCGCCGGCCACCAGCGGCGCGGGCAGGTCCGTCTGCCGGGCGCGGACCGCGCCCTCGCACAGGTTCAGGGCGGTGCCGTCGGGGAGCACGTCGATGAGCACGGCCGTGAAGTCGGTGTCACCGGCGTCGGTGGACGCCCACAGCTCGACCTGCACCGGGCCGGTCAGCTCGGTGGGCTCCGCCAGCGGCTCCGAGGTGTAGGCCAGCACGTCGGCGCGCTCGCCGGCCGGCCGCTGGTCGTAAGGCCCGGCGAACTCGCCCACGCCGAGCAGCCGCCCGCCGATGGTCGGCGCCGGGTCGGCCGGGTCGAAGGTGAACCCGTCCGCCGCCGTACCGGCGGCCGGCTCCTGCGGGCCGAGGCCCCCGCCGGGCTGGAGGTACCAGGAGGTGTACCGGGTGCGGGCCAGCGGCCACTCCTGCTCGTCGCGCCAGGCGTTCTCGCCCATGACGAACAGCCGGACCGGTGCCCAGTCCGGCTGCGGGCCGTCCTGCAGCCAGGCCCGGAACCAGTCCTGGCGCATCGCGGTCACGTCCAGCACCGCGGCCGGGCCGAAGTCCACGCTGCCCACCACCGGCGAGAACGGCGACCAGTGCGACCAGGGGCCGATGATCATGCGCTGGGCGTCGCGGGCCCGGGCCGTCGGCGCCTGGCGCCGCATGCCGGTGTAGTTGCCGATGATCCCGTCCAGGTGGATGTCGTACCAGCCGCCGACGTGGACGGCGGGCAGGTCCAGCACGTCGTAGTAGGTGGCCGGGTTGATCCGCCGCCAGTTGGCGTCGTCGCGGTCCTCGTGCTCGAAGATCTCGTCCAGCCAGGTGGCCCGGCCGTGCCACAGCGGGTTGTCGCGGATCGGCCGGATCCGGTACACGTCCTCCAGCGCCTTCTGGGCCTGCTCCTTGGCCGCGCGGACGGCGCCCGCGTCGCCGCTCACCGTGGCGTTGCGCACGGCCAGGCCCGATTCCCGGACCTGGTCCAGCAGCGCGTCGCTGATGCCCCACTGCGGGGCCATCGACGCGATGACCGAGGCGGTCCAGCCGATCCGCAGGGCCAGCCGCAGTGCGCCGCCGGGACCGAACGATGCCGCCCAGTAGTCCGCCGAGCAGCACTCGGGGGCCATCGCCTCCAGGTGCGGCGGCCGTCCCTCGGCGGCCAGCCACTGGGTGTTGCCCATGTAGGAGGCGCCGAACACGCCGACCCGGCCGTTGCACCACGGCTGGGCCGCGGCCCACTCCACCGTGTCGTACCCGTCGTCGATCTCGGCGTGGACGTAGGTCCACACCCCCTCGGACTCGAACCGGCCGCGGCAGTCCTGCACGATCACCGCGAAGCCGCCGCCGGCCAGCTGCTCGGGCGCCGCCATCATCGCGGTCATCTGCTTGCCGTACGGCGTCCGGCAGATCAGGGCGGGCACCTGCTCGCCGGTGTCCGGCCGCCACACGTCGGCCGACAGCGCGACGCCGTCCCGCATCGGAACGCGGACGCCCTGCTCCTGGATGATCTTTCCGGCCTGGTCTACCTCGCTGCTAGTCACACTTCAGGCATACACCGCCCGAGCGCCGCCCGGGAAGATCAGCCGCCGCCCTGGTCAGGGATCACCAGCCCGGTCTCGTAGGCGAAGACGACCGCCTGCACCCGGTCCCGCAGGGACAGCTTCATCAGCACCCGGCCCACATGGGTCTTGACCGTGCTCTCCTCGATGACCAGCTCGGCGGCAATCTCGGTGTTGGACCGGCCCCGCGCGATGAGCCGCAGCACGTCTACCTCACGGGCCGTCAGGCCCGCCACTGCGGCCGGCCGGGCGGCGGGCTGGAGCGCGCGGGCAAAGCGGGCGATCAGCCGCCGGGTAACGCTCGGGTCGATGAGCGCGTCGCCGGCGGCCACGCAGCGCACCGCGGCGATCAGCTGGTCGGCCGGCGCGTCCTTGAGCAGGAAGCCGCTGGCGCCGGCCCGGAGCGCCTCGTAGACGTACTCGTCCGAGTCGAACGTGGTCAGGATCAGCACCCGGCTGCGGGACCCGGCGAGCACCTTGCGGGTCGCCTCGAAGCCGTCCAGGAGCGGCATCCGGATGTCCATCAGGACGACGTCCGGCTGGCGGGACCGGGCCAGGTCCACGGCCTCGACGCCGTTGGCCGCCTCCCCGACGACCTCAATGCCGGGCTCGCTGGCCAGGATCACCCGGAACCCGGTCCGGACCAGCCGCTGGTCGTCGGCGATCAGCACGGAGACCCGTTCGGCCGGCGCGGGTGGCATGGGCTGAGCGTAGTACCGGGGGTGGATGCGGGCGGCGGAGATGGTGCCGGGGTCGGACGGCACGGCGCCGCCGCGCGGCCAGGCTGGTCCTACTTCAGGCCATCCCTGGTTCCAAGGAGAAGACAATGACACCCATCATCGGACTGCTCGTAGCTGTCCTGGCAGGCTTCCTGGCCCCGAGCCGCCGCGGCGTGCTGGCCGGGGTGGTCCCGCCCATGCTGGCGGTGACCGCCGCCCAGTCGTGGTACCTGGGCACCGGGCGCGGGCACAACCCGGCGTCCACCACCACGGACTCGGCCGCGTACTGGGTCGTCCAGCTGGTCATCCTGGTGCTCATCGGGGCCGTCGCGCTCGGCATCTACACCCTCCGGGCCCGGGCCGCGGCCCGCCGCGGGGACAGCGACGCGATCGCCGCCGCCGGCCGCCGGCGGCCGCTGCGGCTGATGCTCGCCGCGGGCACCGTCGCCGGGTTCGCCGGGACGCTCGGCCTGATGTTCGCGACCGACCGGCCGGTCCACCCGGGCGCCGGCAACGGCAACCTGCCGGTCACCGGCGTCATCGGGATCGTGACGTCGCTCCTGGCGATCGCCGTCTTCGCGGTGCTGTGGCTGCGGAACCGGCCGGCGCGGAGCAGCGCGGACGCCCGCGGGATCGCCCAGTAGCGCAGAATCATCGGGTAGGTACTCGCGGGACGAGGCTGAGCAATGACGGCGATGAGCAGGCCGGGACGGACGCGGCGGCGCCTGGCCGGCGTCAGCGGGGCCGGGCCCGCTGACGCCCTGGCGCTCGCCGCCGCCCTCGCGCTCACCGCGTACCTGGTGTTCCTGGTGCAGCGGCAGGCGGGCGGGGACGTGGCCGCGTGCGTCGCCGCCACCTCGATGACGCTGCCCGTGGCTTTCGCCCGGCGGACGCCGCTGCCCGCCGCCGCCACCCTGGCGGCGGCGGCCGCGGCGAACGAGCTGTTCTTCGCCCATCTCATCCGCTGCGGCGCCGCGCTGCCGGCCGCGTTCTACGTCGCCTATGTGGCCGGCCGCGCCTGCGCCGGCCGGCCGCGCGCGCTGACCCTGGCCGGGGTGCTCAGCTCCGTCGTCATCCAGTGCGTGTATGACCCGCGCCTGGGCGCCGCCGTGATCCCGGTGATGGTCGTGGTCAGCGGCGTGTTCTTCGCGGGCGGCGTCCTGGTGCGCCACCGGTCCGCCCTGGTGGCGCAGCTGCGCCGCAGCACCGAGGAACTGCGGGGCCAGCGGGAGCGCACCGCCCGGCTCGCGGTGGCCGCGGAGCAGGCCCGGGTCACCGCCGACATCCGCGGGACGCTGCAGGCGGGAATCGCCGAGATCGCCGGACTGGCCCGCGCGGCGCAGGCCAGCGGCGGCGATCCCGGGGCGAGCTTCGCCGCGATCGAGAGCGCCGGCCGGTCCGTCCTCGAGTCGATGCGCTTCCTGGTCGGCGCGCTCCGCGACGCGCCCACCGACCCGGAGCCCGGCCTGGCTCAGCTGGCCGGCCTGCTCGCGTCCGCGACCACGGCGGACGCCCGGCTGTCGGTCACCGGGGCCGTGCGGCCGCTGCCGGCCAGTATCGAGCTGGCCGGCTACCGGGTTATCGAGGAGCTGCTGACGGTACTGCGGGACGATCCCGCCACCCGGCTGGAGGTGGCCGTGCGCTTCGCCGCCGACTGCCTCGAGCTGCGGATCGACGGTCCCGCGGCCGCCGACGGCGAGCTACGGCGGGTCCGCTCCGTCGTGCAGGCCCGGCTGGCCCTGTACGGCGGGACGGTCGACATCGACGACGCCGCGGGACGGCGGGCCGCGCGGGTCAGGCTGCCGCTGGTCACCACCCATGTCTAGGGCGGCGGCGCGCCGCCTCGATGCGGCACTCGCGGCCGCCGTCGCGGCCCCCGGCCTGGCCGCGGCGGCGTGGCCGGGCCTGGCCGGCCCGGGCCGGCCGTGGATCGCGCTGGCCCTGATCGGCATGACCGCCGGGCTGATGTTCCTGCGCCGGACGCGGCCCGCGCTGGCCGCGGCCGTCCTGGCGGTCGCGTACGTGGCCGCGGTGCAGGCCAGCGCCGTCGGGCCGCACAGCTCCGGCCCGGCCAGCGACGCCGCCGTGGTCAGCACCGGGATCGCGGCCGCCGTGCTCGGTTACGCGCTGGGCGGGTCGGCCCGGCTGCCGGGGTCGCTGGCCGGCCTGGCCCTGCTCACCGTCGCTCTGCAGTGGGGCGAGCTGAACCCGTTCCCGGCCATGATCACCATCGGGCCGTGGCTGATCGGGCGGGCGGTGCTGTCCCATCGCCAGATCGCCGCCCGCCTGCGGATCCGGGCCTTCGAGCTGGAGTCAGAACGTGAGCGCTTCGCCGAGGAGTCGGTTCGCTACGAGCGGGACCGCATCGCCCGGGAACTGCATGATGTCATCGGGCACAACGTCAGCATCATGGTCATCCAGGCCAGCGCGGGCCAGCGGCTGGCGCCCGGCTCCGCGGCCACGGCCAGCGAGATGCTGGCCAACATAGCTGAGCTGGCCCGCGAGGCGGCCGCCGACGTGGCCGGGCTGACCCGGCTGCTCGGGCCCGAGCTGGAGCCGGGCCTGGCCCGGGTGCAGATCGAGGAGCTCCTGGCCCGCACGGCCAGGGCCGGCGTCCGGCTCGACTACGCCATCGCCGGTGACGTCAGCCAGGTGTCCGGGGCCGCCGCCGCCGTCCTGTACCGGGTCCTCCAGGAAGGGCTGACCAACGCCGTCCGGCACGCGCCGGGCGCGGCCATCCAGGTGCGCGTGAGCTGCGGCGCCGGTGTCCGGATCGAGGTCGTTAACCAGCCGTCACCGCCGGGCGCCGCCGGGCTGGGCGAGCTCGGGTCCGGCCGCGGGCTGGCCGGCCTGGCCGAGCGGGCCGCCGCCGTCGGCGGCACCGTGGCCAGCGGCCCGGTCGCGGCCGGCGGCTGGCGGCTCAGCGCCGCGCTTCCGGGCTAGCCTCGCCGTCCAGGATCTGCTCGGGCCGGTCGGACACCTTGCGCAGCTGCCAGTGCGCGGTGCGGTGGGCCAGGAACGCCTCGACGCCCTCGCGGGCGTCGGGCTGCTGCCCGGCCAGGCGGGGGAAGATCAGCCGCCGCCGGCCGCGGGATTGGCTATGGTAGTACGTATCAGGAGTAATACGTGTCAGGGGTCAGATGAAGGTCAACAGCAAGGGCCAGGTGACGATCCCGGCGGAGTTGCGGGAACGCTGCGGCCTGCATGAGGGCGACGAGGTCGACGTTATCGAGGAGGGCGGCGCGCTGCGCATCGTGCGGGCCGAGGCGAGCCAGACCCGCGGGCAGCGGCTTACCGCCCGCATGCGCGGCCGCGCCACCACCTCCATGACCACCGATGAGCTTATGGAGCTCCTGCGTGGCGAATGATCGCCTCCGTGCGGTGCGCGCGACAGGACGCCCCGTGACCCTGGTGGATTCAAGCGTCATGCTCGACATCCTCACCGCCGACCCGCGCTGGACGCAGTGGTCGTCAGAGGCCCTGGCCAGCGCGCGGGACGACGGCAATCTAGTCATCAACCCGATCGTGTACGCCGAGGTCTCGGTCGGATTCGACAAGATCGAGGATCTTGAGGAGGCCGTGCCCGCGAGCGACTTCGAGCGCGAGCAGCTCCCCTATGAAGCTGGCTTCCTGGCCGGCAAGGCCTTCCTGGCTTACCGCAGGCGCGGCGGCGACCGCCGGTTCCCGGTTCCGGACTTCTATATCGGCGCCCATGCCGCGGTCCGCGGGTACCGGCTGCTGACCCGGGACGCCGCGCGGTACCGGACGTATTTTCCGTCTGTTGAGGTCATCGCCCCGGCTCCGGGGTGACGTCGCCGTCCAGGATCTGCTCGGGCAGGTCGGACACCTTGCGCAGCTGCCAGTGCGGGGTGCGGTGGGCCAGGAACGCCTCGACGCCCTCCCGGGCGTCGGGCTGCTGCCCGGCCCAGGCGACCAGGTTGTCCTGGATGCCCCGGGCCACGGTGCGGTCGTTCTCGCCGAGCATGGCCCATAGCAGGCGCTTGCTGGCCGCCGTCGACACCGGGGCCACGTTGACGGCGATATCCCGGGCCGCCTCCAGGGCGGCGGGCAGCACGTCGGCGGCCGGGACGGCCCGGCTCACCACGCCCAGCTCCTGGGCCTCGGCCCCGGTGAACAGGCGCCCGGTGAGGATGAGCTCGAACGCCCGGCTGGCCCCGATCAGGCGGGGCAGTGACCAGCAGATGTCCCCGTCGGGCATGATGCCGCGGCGGTTGAAGATGAACCCCAGGCGGGCGTCCGCGCTGGCGATCCGGATGTCCCACTCCATGGCCAGCGTCAGGCCGAAGCCGACGCACGCGCCGTTGATGGCCGCGATGATCGGGGTCGACAGCTCGTAGCCGGGCCGGTGCGGCGCCCCGTAGGCGGCCTCGAGCTCGGCCCAGCCCGCCGGCCGGCCGCGGCCGAAGCCCCCGCCGGACAGGTCAGCGCCCGCGCAGAACGCCCGGCCCGCGCCGGTCACGATGATCGCCCGGATCGCGTCGTCGGCGTCGCACGCCTCCAGCGCGTGGCCCAGCTCCAGGCCCATCCGCCCGCTGTAGGCGTTGAGCTGCTCGGGGCGGTTCAGGGTGACCGTGGCCACCGGGCCGTCGACCGCGAGCAGGATCGTCTCGTACGCAGGAGCCACCGTTGTCCTCCTTGGCGGGCGATGTCCGGCCGCCTCAGGCTAACCGGGGCGCGGCGGCCCGACAATGATCGCTGGCCCGGCGGATGCGGCAGGATGGGGGCATGGCCCGTCCCGCGCCGCGTCATGATCACGATGCCGGCGGCCCCGCCGACGTGCTGGCGGCCAAGGCCGCCCTGCGCGATGAGGTGTGGTCGGCGCTGCGCGCCGCGGGGGCGGCCCGGTTCCCGGGCGCGGCCGGGCGCATCCCGAACTTCACCGGCGCCGAGGCGGCCGCCCAGCGGCTGCGCGGGACCGCGGCCTGGCGGGCGGCGGCCACGGTGAAGGCCAACCCCGACTCCCCGCAGCTCCCGGTGCGCCAGCGCGCGCTGGAGGACGGCAAGACCGTGTACATGGCCGTGCCCCGGCTGGCCGGGGCCGAGCCGTTCTTCGCGCTGGACCCCGCGCACCTGAGTGACACGCCCCGTAAGGCCGCCTCGATCAGCGGCGCGACCCGCTCGGCCCGGCGGGTCATGCTGGCCGAACTCGACCCGGTCGACCTGGTGGTGATGGGCTCGGTGGCGGCCGCGCCGGACGGGGCGCGGCTGGGCAAGGGCGGCGGGTTCGCCGACCTGGAGTACGCGCTGGCCGCCGCGGCCGGGCTGATCGGCCCGCGCACCGTGTCCGTCACCACCGTCCACGAGGTCCAGGTCCGCCCGGCCGGGACGATCCCGGTGACCGGGCACGACGTGCCGCTGGACTTCATCGTCACGCCCGACCGCGTCATCGACTGCCGGCCCGGCCGCGGGCCGGCGCCGGCGCCCGGCATCGCCTGGGACGACCTGACCGAGGCGAAGATCGCCGCCATCCCGCTGCTCGCGGCCCTGCGCGCCGCCGCGGGCTAAGGCCCCCGGGCAGGCCGCTCACGCCCCGGGATAGGCGCTGGCCGCGGCGCGGAGGGCCGCGACGCAGGCGGCCACGGCCGGGTGGCGGCCCGCGCCGCGCCGGTAGGCGACCCGGGTACGCCGGCGCACCGGCAGCGGGCGGAGCGCGACCCCGGCCGGGGCCTGCTCGGCGCCCAGCTGCGGGACGAGCGAGACGCCCTGGCCCGCCGCGACCAGCGCGAGCACGGCGGTGAAGTCGTCCGCGTGGTGCCGGACCCGCGGCGCGAACCCGGCCGCCCGGCAGGCCCGCATGGCCATCTCATGGCACAGCGTGCCGGGACTGGCCACGATCCAGTCAGCGGACCGGGCGCCCGCGACCGGGTCGTCCGCCGCGGCGGCATCCCCGGGTACCCCGCCCGCCCCCGCGCCCGCCCGGACCGCGCCGTCCGGCCCGCCGCCGGCCACGGCCAGGAACACCGTCTCGGCCAGCAGCGGCACCGAGTCCAGCGCGGGCTCCGGCGCCCCCGGCACGATGTCGTAGTCCTGCACCAGCGCCACGTCCAGCCGCCGCTCGCGCAGCGCGCCGGGCACGGCCACCGGGTCCAGCTCGGTGACCATCAGGTCCAGGCCGGGATGCTCGCGGCCGAGCGCGACCAGCGCCCCCGGCAGCAGGGTCCGCACGGCGCTGGGGAACGCGCCGATGCGGACCGTCCCGGCCAGCCCGGACCGCGCGGCGGCGAGCCCGGCGTCGGCCGCCTCCAGCGCGGCCAGGACCAGCTCGGTGTGCGCCACCAGCGCCGAGCCGGCGGCGGTCAGGCTGACCCGCCGGCCCGCCCGCTCCAGCAGCGGCACGCCGGCGTCCCGCTGCAGCGCAGCGAGCTGCTGGGAAACGGCCGACGGCGTGTAGGAACGGGCCCGGGCGACGGCGGCGATCGTTCCGAGCCGGGCGAGATCCCGCAGCAGTTCGAGGCGGCGCACGTCAAGCATTAGGCCAGCTTACGTTTTACCCAAGGAAGGTGAACTGGTCTTGCACGGTTGGCTGCGGCAGGCTGGGCGCATGCTCCTCTCCGGCCTGTACGTCCCGCTGATCACCCCGTTTGACGCCGCCGGGGCCGTGGCCCGGCGCGCGCTGGAAGCCCTCGCGAACGAGGTCCTGGACGCCGGCGCCCGCGGGCTGGTGGCGCTGGGCACCACGGCCGAGCCCGGCGCCCTCACCGCGGCCGAGCAGCGGGCCGTGACTGATGTCGCCGCCGGGGTCGCCCGGGAGCGGGGCGCGCAGCTGATCGTGGGCGCCCATGACCAGGCCGCGCTGCGCGCGCTGGGCGGGCGGCCCGGGGTGACCGCCGCGCTCAGCGTGGTGCCGCCCTTCGTCCGCCCCGGCGAGGCGGGCGTGCTCGCTCATTTCGCGCGGCTGGCCGCGGGCAGCCCGGTGCCGCTGGTCGTCTACGACGTGCCCTACCGCACCGGCCAGTACCTGTCCGCGGCGGCGCTCCTGCAGCTGGCCGCCATCGACGGCGTGGCCGGCCTGAAGTACGCGCCCGGCGGTATCAGCGCCGACACCATCGCGCTGCTGGCCGCCCGCCCGGCCGGGCTGGCCATCCTGGGCGGCGACGACCCGTTCATCTCGCCGCTGCTCGCGCTCGGCGCGCACGGCGCCATCCTGGCCTCGGCCCACCTGGCCACCGGCGCCTTCGCCCGCCTGGTGGCGCTGTGGGCGGCCGGCGACGCGGCCGCGGCCCGCGACCTGGGCGGCCGCCTGAGCGCGCTGTCCACCGCGCTGTTCGCCGAGCCGAACCCGGCCGTGATCAAGGCCGCGCTGGCCGCGGCCGGCCGGATCCCGACCGCGGCGGTCCGGCTGCCGCTGCTGCCCGCCGGACCCGGCAGCACGGCGGCGGCGCTGCGGTGCGCCGAGCAGGTGTCCCCCGCGCCGCGCCCGGCGCGCAGCTCGTAGGAAGGTCTGGCCGGGCAGATCCGCGTCTTGCGGAACGCCTGGGCGCACGCGGCTGACGAGCTGCGGCGTGGCCGGGGCTGGTTCCGCAGCCGGGGCATCGTCAGGTGAGCCGCGCGAGCCGGTCGCTCATGTCGCTGACGGGGCCTTTGGTCCAGTCGCCGTGTCCGGGGAAGACATGCTCGAAGCGGTGACCGGAACGGGCCAGCCGGGCCAGGGAGCGCCGGTGTTCCTGGCGGGAGTACCAGATCGTCTCGATGGGGCGAAGGTCTGAGGTCTGCGTCGACCAGGCCAGGGTGTCACCGGCGAACAGATGCCGCTGGCGGTGGAGGTAAAGGACGCTTCCCCGGGTGTGCCCCGGCACGGCGAAGGCGACCATGCCGGGGAAGATGGTGGCCGCACCGGTGGTGGTGATGATGTCTGTGGCGAAGGGGGCCGCATCCCGGTCGGCGTCGTGAATCCAGACCCGGGCACCGAAGTGCTCGGCGTAGCGCTGGGCGTCGGCGATGTCGTCTCGGTGGGTGAGGAGCACGTGGTCGATCCCGCCGGCATCCTCGATCGCCCGGGCGAGGGTCCGGTTCCAGCGCGGGGCGTCGACGAGGAACGGGTCGCTGGCCTGGGGGACGAGCCAGGCGTGGGCGCCAAAGGAGCGAAGGTCGTTGTGACCGCAGAGGAACACGCCGGGCGCGACCTGCAGCGGGAAGACCCCGGGCGGGGCGGGGCGGCGGCTGGTGGTGCCGATCGAGCGGGTGGGGCAGGCCAGCGCGGCTCGCCACAGCGTCATTTCCTCCTCGGGGCTGGCGGGCTGCCGGGTGACGACGGACTGGCCGCCGGCGGTCGAGGTGATGAGGCCGGGAGCGTGCTGGCGGGCGACGTCGCAGGCGACGCAGCGGTCGTCGACGTACCAGTCGCCAGGCGCGTTGTCCGGGTGGCGGTCAGTGAGGCGAGCCATGGGGTCCCCTGGTCAGCCTGTCGGTCGCGGTGAAGGCACGGGTCTCGACCCCCCAGTCCAAGCTGAAGTCCAGGATGCCGAAATGGAACTTGAGAGTACCATAATAGTTCCGATCGGTGCTAGAGTGAGACTGTGAGCATCCAGGTAGGGCCGGAGTCGAGCGTCCGCAACCGCACCCGCGGCGCGATCCTGGCCGCCGCCGCCTCGGTCCTCGCCAGGGACCGGACGGCAACCCTGCCCGATATCGCCGCGGCGGCCGGCGTCGGCCGCACCACGCTGCACCGCTACTTCCCCGACCGCGCGTCGCTGACCGAAGCGACCATCAAGGACGCGATCCAGGCGATCCAGCAGTCCGTGGCTGAGGCAGCGCTAGACCAAGGCCCGGCGCTGGACGCGATGCGCCGGGCTGTCGCCGCGATGGTCGCCGTGGGGGATCGCCTGCTGTTCCTGTTCGGTGATCCGCGCGTGCTCGCGGGTTACGGAGCGCGGGATGGGGTGGTACCGCCCGGCGATCCCGTCATCGACCTCATCAAGCGCGGACAAGCCGAAGGCGTGCTCGACCCCGAGGCCAGCCCTGGCTGGATTCAGCACGTGCTGTGGGTCCTTGTCTACCGCGGATGTGAGGACGCAGATCGGGGCGAGCTCCCCCGGCATGGCATCACCGCCACCGTCATCCGAACCCTCGAGAACGGCATCCGCGCCCGGTAACAATGAAGATCCGCAGGACACGCCCTAGGGCCGCGGCGGCAGGAACAGGCGGATCTGGTCGGCGATCTCGTCGGTCTCCTCGATCGGCAGGAACGGCACCTTGTCGAAGTTGGTCCCGCCGCCGGGCAGCGTCCCGGCCACGTGGAAGTGGACGTGCGGGACGCGCTGGTGCGCGGCCGAGCCGTTGTTCTGCCAGACGGCCAGGCCCTTGCACTGGTAGGCGTCCAGGATCGCGCGGCTGACGTCGATCACCCCCTGCATGACCGCGGCGCCCTCCTCGGGCTCCAGGTCGATGATGGTCTCCCGGTGGGTGCGCGGGATGACCAGCACGTGGCCGACGCCCCGCTGCTCGCGGGTCACGAACATCACGATGTTCTCGTCCTGGTCCAGGACGGTGTACTGCGAGCTGCCGTTGATGAAATGGCAGAACACGCACCGGTCGGTCGGGTGCATGACCAGGGATGAGCGGCTCACAGTGCCTCCAGCGCAGTGGCCAGCGGGGCGAGCACGGCCGGGCTGAGCGGCGGCCGCAGGTAGACGATGGCCAGCTCCAGGCCCTGCTCCGCGAGCTCGGCGATCTGCCCCGCGGTGGCCGCGGCGTCGTGCCCGTCGAACCGCACGTGGCTGGACAAGGTGATCTCCTTGGGGTCACGGCCGATGTCAGCGCAGTGCTGGTGCAGCACGTCCCGCTTGCGGGCGAAGTCCGCCGCGGTGCCGCCGACGAAGTTCCAGTGCTGCGCGTACTTCGCGGTCGTGCGCAGGGTGCGGCGCTCGCCGTTGCCGCCGATGACGATGGGCGGGTGCGGCCGCTGCACGCCCTTGGGCTCGTTGCGCGCGCCGGCCAGCTGGTAGTACTGGCCGCTGAAGTCCGTCGACTCCTGGGACAGCAGGCCGATGAGGACCTGGACGGCCTCCTCGAACCGGTCGCTGCGCTCCCGCGGGGTGCCCAGCGCGATGCCGTAGGCGCCGGACTCCTGCTGGTTCCAGCCGGCGCCGATGCCCAGCTCCAGGCGGCCGCCGGAGATGATGTCGATGGTCGCGGCCATGTTGGCCAGGACCGCCGGGTGCCGGTAGTGGATGCCGGTGACCAGGGTCCCGAGCCGGAGCCGGGTGGTGGCCTGGGCCAGCGCGGTCAGCGTGGCCCAGCCTTCCAGGCACGGGCCCGACGGGTCGCCGGCGATCGGGTAGAAGTGGTCGAACAGCCAGCCGGACTCGAACAGCTCGATGCCGTCGGCCTCGCGCCACACGGCCAGCATGTCGGCCCAGGTGGTGTTCTGCGGCGCGGTCTTGAACGCGAATCGCACGGTCGGTCCCCTCCGGGGTCAGGGCACGAGGACCGTGTCGCGGCCCCGGGCCCGGCGGGCGCACCGGACCTGGGAGCGGACACGAAGGAGAGCCCGGGCACTGGCCCGGGCTCTGCCGTCATTCGTCAGTGCAGCGCCGCGGTGGCGGTGCCGGAGACGACGACCTCGCCCTTCTGGTTGACGGTCTCGACGTCGAGCGAGACCAGGGTCTCGTCGTCCTTGCGCTCCACGTCGGTCACGGTGGCCGTGGCCGTCAGCACGTCGCCCGGCCACACCTGGGACCGGAACCGCACGCCGAAGCTGCGCAGCGTCCCGTCGCCCAGGGCGTCAGTCAGCAGGGTGCCGGTGAGGCCCATGGTCAGCATCCCGTGCGCGAACACGCTCGGGTAGCCGGCGATCTTGGTCGCGAACACCTCGTCAGTGTGCAGCGGGTTGAAGTCACCCGAGGCCCCGGCGTACTGCACGATCTCCGTGCGATACAGGCCGTCCGCGACGACCTTGCTCTGCTTCGCGCCTTTTTCGACGTTCGCCGCTGTCCAGGTAGCCACTTACTTGTCTCCCTCGCTGCTCACGACCTTGCCGGTGGTCACGCCGACGCTGCGGGTGGTCAGGACGAGCTCGCCGGACTCGTCGCGCCACTCGGTGACGCTCTCCCGGAACTGCATCGTGCCGCCGCGGCGGCCCTCGCGGGTCCAGCTCTTGCCCTCGCCAGTCGTGGCCGTGAGGACGTCGCCCGGACGCAGCGGGCGGTGGTACTCGTAGTGCTGCTCGGCGTGCAGGCCGGTGCCGCCGCCGGAGCGCTCAACCCTCGTCCCGTCGCCGGGGCCGGAGCCGTTCCACGGCTTGTCGCGCTGCCAGCGCAGCGGGTAGTCCGGGTCCCAGTGCGCGGACGCCTGGATGAAGGTGGGGGGCGCGATCACCCCGCCGAGCTCGGTGCCCGCCGCGGTCTCCTCGTAGTACACCGGGTTGGTGTCCCCGAGGGACTGGGCGAACAGCCTGATCAGGCTGGTCTCGACCGTGAACTTATCAGCTGTCATGACAGGCATCATCCTTCAGGGAGACGGCAACGGCTGGCCGGAAAGATCATCGTTGCGAACGTATCGCCGTGAGTTCTGAAAGTAAACCCAGATGCTAGGGTCGATTCATGTCGTACCGGGACCTGCAGGATGACCTGTGCTCCATCGCCCGCCCGGTCTCCGTGCTGGGCGATCGGTGGACGCTGCTGGTACTGCGCCAGGCGTTCCGCGGGATCCGGCGGTTCGGCCACTTCCAGTCGTCCCTGGGCATCTCCCGGCCGGTCCTGGCCGAGCGCCTGGGCCTGCTGGTCGAGGCCGGCATCCTGGAGCGCCGCCCGTATGAGAGCGAGCAGCGGACCCGCCACGAGTACCGGCTGACCCAGAAGGGCCTGGACCTGTACCCGGTGCTGATGGCGCTGCGCACCTGGGGCGACCGGTACATGGCCCCCGACGGCCCGTTCGTCGTCTACCGGCACCACGACTGCACCGGCGTGGCCGAGATCCAGCACGTGTGCAGTGCGTGCGGCCAGGCCCTGTCGGCCCGCGACGTCACTCCCGAGGCTGGCCCCGGGAGCTACGCCGCGGTGTACCGGGCCGAGGGCTAGCCGCTACCAGCGGTTCATCGGCGCGAGCTTGGACTGGTCGATCTCCAGCAGGGTGGGCCGCCCGCCGGCCACCGCCCGCTCGAACGCCGACCGGAACTCGGCCGCGCTGCTGACCAGCTCGGCGTCCATGCCCATCGCGTGGCCCAGGGCGACGAAGTCGGGCGTGTGCAGGTCCACCCCGAAGTTCGGCCCCTCGAAGTTCCGGCCCTCGATCATCCGCAGCACCCCGTAGCCGCGGTCGTTGAACACGCAGACCACCATGGGCAGGCCGTTCTCGGCCACCGTGGCCAGCTCGCCCACGCTCAGCATCAGGCCGCCGTCACCCTGGATGACCACCGTCGGCTGGCCGCTGCCGACGGCCGCCCCGATGGCCAGGGGGACGCCGGGGCCGATGGCCGCGGAGTTGGGCTTGACCGAGGTCCGGGGCGCGAGGATCGGCAGCAGCCGGTCGGCCCAGCGGTAGGCCGGGATGGTGGAGTCCCGGACGACCGGCGCGGCCGGCGGCAGCACGTCCCGGATGGCGTCCATGATCGCGGCGTGGTCCGGGCCGATCAGCTCGCGCCCGTCGGCGCGGGCCTGGGCGGCGGCTTCCTGGGCCCGCTTGGTGAAGGCCGGCGCCGCTCCCGGGCCGTCGACGGCCGCCAGCAGCTCCTCCAGGCCGAGCACCGCGTCGCCGACCAGCGTCACGGCGGGCTGGTGATTGAGCCCGATGACCCGCGGGTCGGCGTCGAGATGAATCAGCCGGCCCGGGATGTCGACCCACTTGCCGCCGATCTGCGGGAAGCGCGACCCCACGGCCAGCACGACGTCCGCGTCGGCGATGACGGCCGCCACCTCGGCGTGGTCGCCGTGCGCGCCGACGGCCAGCGGGTGGTCCTCGGCGATCGAGCCGCGGCCCTCGACGGTCGTCACCACCGGCGCCTGGAGGCGCTCGGCCAGCGCGGTCAGCCCGGCCGACGCGCCCGCGGACACTACGCCGCCGCCCGCCCAGATCAGCGGCCGCTCCGCGGCCGACAGGTCGGCCGCGGCCTGCGCCAGGGCGGCGGCGTCCGGCCGGGCGCGGCGGATCACCGGGGCCGCCACCGACTGCGGCTCGGTGTGCTGGTACTGCAGGTCGATGGGGATCTCGACGGCGGCCGGCTGCGGGCGGCCGGTCAGCGCGTCGGCCGCGGCGGCCAGGATGGCGGCCGGGATGCCGTCGACGGTGGTCACGCTCTCCGTGCGGCGGGTCACGCTGCGCAGCATCGCGACCTGCCGCTCGGCCTCGTGCAGGACGCCCTTGCCCTTGCCGTAGTGCCGCGTCTCGGTCTGCCCGGTGATCATCAGCACCGGCGAGGACGAGAAGCCCGCCTCGAACAGGCCGGGCACGCCGTTGGCCGCGCCGGGACCGGTGCTGGTGATGGCCACCCCGAGCCTGCCGGTGCTGCGCGCGTACCCGTCGGCGGCGTGCACCGCCCCCTGCTCGTGCCGCGAGTTCACCGTCCGGATGCCCCCGCGCCGCCGGATGGCGTCGTAGATGGGAAGGTTGTGCACGCTCACGATGCCGAAGACGCACTCGACGCCCAGCGCCTCAAGCGCGGCCGCCACCAGGTCTCCGCCAGTCACCTGCTCAGCCACGGCTGCTCCCTCCGAAGGCGGGTCCGCGGCGGACGCGCCCGTTCTTTCAGGTTAATCCCGCTATGGCAGTATCGTCTGCCTGCCGGCGCGCATACCTGCGCCGGGGCCGGGCACGCGGAGGCACATGGGGTTCTATGGCGAGCAGGTCGTGCCCAGGATCATCAACGCCGCCTGCGGCACGCAGCGGCTGGAGCCGCTGCGGCGGGAGGCCTGCGCGGGCCTGGCGGGCGAGGTCGTGGAGATCGGCTTCGGCTCGGGCCGGAACATCCCCTTCTACCCGCCCGCGGTGACCCGGGTCGCCGCCGTCGAGCCGGCCGGCGCCGCCTGGCAGCTGGCCGCCGGGCGCGTCGCCGCCGCCCCCGCCCGGATCGAGCGGGCGGGCCGGGACGGCCAGGCGCTGCCCTTCCCGGACGGCAGCTACGACGCGGCGCTGTCGACCTGGACCCTGTGCACCATCCCGGACCCCGTCGCCGCGCTGGGCGAGGTGCGCCGCGTCCTGCGGCCCGGTGCGACCCTGCACTTCCTGGAGCACGGGCTGGCCCCGGACGAGCCCGTCCGCCGCTGGCAGCGGCGGCTCAGCCCGCTGCACGCGCGGCTGGCGGGCGGCTGCCGCCTCACTCAGCCCATCGCCGGGCTGGTCGCCGCCGCGGGATTCACGGTGACCGGGATGCGGACGTTCTACCAGCCCGGCATCCCGAAGTTCACTGGCTCCTACTTCCTGGGCACCGCGCAGGCGCCCTGATGCCCGCGGTCAGGCCAGGGCGCGGCGCAGGGCGTCGATGCGGGCCGCCCGGATGCGCCGCGCCAGGGGGGCGTCCGGCGCGAAGCCCTCGGCGCCGTGGTAGGCGCCCGGATAGACGTGCAGCTCGGTCGGGACGCCGGCCTGCATGAGGCGCGTGGCGAACGCGATGTCCTCGTCGCGGAACAGGTCAATGGTGCCGACGTCTATGAAGGTGGGCGGGAGCCCGGACAGGTCCTCGGCGCGGGCCGGCGCCGCGTACTGGTCCGGCTTGCCGTCACCCAGGTACCACTGCCAGGCCTCGACGTTGCCCGCGCGGTCCCACAGGCCGATGTCAGTGATCTCGTGGCTGGAGCCGGTCTCGTTGCGGTCGTCGATCATCGGGTAGATCGGCATCTGGAAGCACAGCGCCGGGAAGCCGCGGTCGCGGGCCAGCAGGGCCGTGGCGATGGCCAGGCCGCCCCCGGCGCTGCCGCCGTAGAGGGCCAGCCGGGCCGGGTCGATGCCGAGTTCCTCGGCGTGCCGCGCGGTCCAGGCCAGGCCGGCGTAGCAGTCCTCCACCGGGGCCGGGTGCGGGTGCTCGGGGGCCAGGCGGTACTCGACCGAGACCACCACCGCGCCGACCTGGTCGCAGATCGAGGTCGCGTTGGCGTCCTCGCCCTGCACGCTGCCCAGGATCATGCCGCCGCCGTGGATGAAGTAGATGCCCGGCAGCGGCCCGGCGGCCGCGGCCGGCCGGTAGATCCGCACGGTGATGTCCGGCTCGCCCTCCGGCCCCGGGACGACGCGGTCCTCCGCGGCGACGTTCGGGTTGGCCGGTATTTCCACGGCGCCCAGCAGCCGGGCGACGACCGCCCGGCGCTCGACGATGTCACCGATGGTGTTGAACCCGCCGGGCATCATCGCCACCAGGGCATCCAGCGGGCCGCGCAGTTCCGGGTCGATCAGGTCACGACGGGACATGAAACCCTCCATGGGTGCTCGGGGCGCGGGCGCGCCCGGCGGGCCGGCCTGCGGACGGCGCGGTGCTCCGGCGGCGGGGGCTCCGGCGGCGCGGTGCTCAGCGGGCGCTGTCGGCCATGGCCGGGCGCGGCGGCCGGGCGGTGCCCAGCTGCTGCTCCAGGGCGGCGGCCACGAACTCCAGGGCGTCCGCGCTGCCGGGCAGCATGCCGGTCATCGTGAAGAAGCCGTGCATCTGGCCCGGGAACCGGCGGTGCTGGACCGGGACCCGGGCCTTGATCAGCCGGGTGGCGTACAGCTCGCCCTCGTCGCGCAGCACGTCGTGCTCGGCGGTCACCACGATGGCCGGCGGCAGGCCGCTCAGGACGGGCGCGCGCAGCGGCGACGCGTCCGGGTGCAGCCGGGCCGCCTCGTCCGGGGCGTAGTGATCCCAGAACCAGGCCATCGACTCCGCGTCCAGCAGCAGCTGGTTGGCCGGGTCGGTGTAGGACGTGGTGCTGAAGTCGCAGTCGGTCACCGGGTAGACGAGGACCTGCGCGGCGATGGGCGGCCCGCCCGCCCGGGCCAGCAGGGCGACGACGGCGGCCAGGTTGCCGCCCGCGCTGTCGCCCGCCACGATCAGCGGCACCGGGCCGCCCGCGATGTCCACCAGCCGGTCAGCCGCCCAGCGCAGCGCCGCCTGGGCGTCCAGCACCGCGGTGGGATACCGGTACTCCGGGGCCAGCCGGTAGCCGGCCAGCACGACCGCGCACCCGGTGGCCTGGGCCAGCTCCCGGCCCAGCAGGTCGCTGTCCGCGATGCTGCCCAGGACCCAGCCGCCGCCGTGGTAGTAGACGATGACGCCGGCGGGCCGCTCGTGCGGGACCAGGAGGCGGACCGGGATCGAGCCGCCCGCGCTCCGGGCCCGCGCGTTCTGCACCCGCGCCATCTCCGGCCCGGGGCCGGCCTGCCCGCGCAGGGCGGCGGCCATGCCGCGGGCCTCGGCCGGCGTCATCTCGTGCAGCGGCCTGGTCCCGCTGCCGGCCAGCTGGGCCAGCAGTGCGGTGGTCGCCTCATCCAGTGCCATATCGTGGCCTCCCTGCCCGGCGCCGGTCGGTGGACGGTAGCTGGCGGCCGGCTAGGGAACGCTCGCGGCCTGGCGGCTGGGCGTCAGGTCGAAGCCCTCGTAGCCGCCGGCCGCCACGGCGTCGCACTTGGCCCGGTAGTTGCCGACGCCGCCGATGTAGGGCAGGAACAGGCGCGGCTTGCCGGGGATGTTGGCGCCCATGTACCACGACGCCGCCTTCGGGTAGAGCGTGTGGTGCGCCACCTCCTGGACGTGATCCGTCCACGCGGTGGTGGCGTCGCCAGTGGCCTCGATGGCGGCGATGTCGTGCTCCCGGAGCCAGGCGATGGCGTCGCTGATCCACTCCACGTGCTGCTCGATCGACACCGGCATGTTGCTCAGCACCGAGGGGCTGCCCGGGCCGGTGATGGTGAGCAGGTTCGGGAAGCCCGGCACGGCCAGGCCCAGGTAGGTTACCGGCCCGTGCGCCCAGGCGTCGGCCAGGGCCTGCCCGCCGCGGCCCCGGATCCCGAGCGCGTCCAGCGGGCCGGTCAGCGCGTCGAACCCGGTGGCGTACACGATCACGTCCAGCTCATGCTCGCCGGCCGTGGTCCGGATGCCGGCCGGGGTGATCTCCTCGATCGGCGTGGCGCGCAGGTCGACCAGGGACACGTTGGGCCGGTTGTAGGTCGCGTAGTAGTTCGTGTCCAGCGGCAGCCGCTTGGTCCCGAACGGGAAGCCCGACGGCTTGAGCATGTCCGCCACGGCCGGGTCGTGCACGATCTCGTCGATCTTGGACTTCACGAAGTCCGCGGCGAACTTGTTGGCCTCCTCGTTCACGACGATGTCGCGGAAGGTCCCGGACGCGAACATGAACCCGCCCTGGTCCCAGGCCCCCTCGAACGCCGCCCGGCGCTCCTCCGGCCCGACCTCCAGCGCCGAGATGACGCTGGCCGGGTACGGGATGCCGCCCTGCGAGAAGCGGCCGCGGCGGCGCCACTCCGGGTAGTTCTGCTTCCACAGGCGCACCAGGTCCGGGTCCAGCGGCCCGTTGGCGGCCGGGATGGTGAACTGGGCCGTCCGCTGGAACACCGTCAGGTGCCCGGCCTGCTCGGCGATCACCGGGATGGCCTGGATGGCCGACGCGCCGGTGCCGATGATCCCGACCCGCAGCCCGCTGAGGTCCACCGGCTCGTGCGGCCAGTCCCCCGTGTGCAGCGACCGGCCCGCGAAGCTGTCCGCGCCCTGGAACTTCGGCTTGTTCGCCGTGGACAGGCAGCCCACCGCCGTGACCACGTAGGTAGCCGACGCCGTCGCGCCGTCCTCGGTGGTGATCGTCCACCGGTTGGCGGCCTCGTCGTAGACGGTGCTGGTCACCTTGGCGTTGAAGGTGAAGTCCTTGCGCAGGTCCAGGCGGTCGGCCACGTGCTCGAGGTAGCTCAGGATCTGCGGCTGCTCGGGGTAGCGCTCCTCCAGCGGCCACTCCTGCTCCAGGTCGCCCAGGAACGAGTAGGAGTAGAACATGCTCTCCGAGTCGCAGCGCGCGCCCGGGTAGCGGTTCCAGTACCAGGTCCCGCCGACCCCGCTGCCGCGCTCGAAGCCGTGCACGTTGAACCCGCGCTCGCGCAGCCGGTAGAGCATGTAGAGGCCCGCGAAGCCCGATCCGATGACCACCGCGTCGAGCGGCTGCTCCGAGACCGGCGAGCCGGCAGCGTCCGTCATGATGCCTGTCCTTTCATCGGCCCGCGCAGGTGCGGGGCCACCTTCCAGTGTGAATCGCGCCCGGGGCGCGGTCGTTGGTCATCTGGCGCGGTATGCGCCGGCCAGTTCGCCATCTGCACGGTCGCCCGCTGCAGGCTGGCCCGCCGCCCGGGCCGGCGCCGGTCACAGCCGGGCCGCCGAGTCACGGATCTGCCGCAGCATGAGCGCGAGCATCAGCTTGGGCCGGCCGTAGTAGTCGGCGACCGGGTAGCCGAGGAACTGCTCGGCCCGGGTGACCCGGTGCGCCACCGAGTTGTGGTGCATGTGCAAGATCACCGCGGCCCGGCGGAGCGAGTCGGTCGCGGCGACCGCCGTCAGGGTCCGGATCATCTCCTCGCCGCCGGTCAGCTCGGCCAGCCGGTCCAGCGCGATCACGTCAGGGACGCAGTTGATCTGCTCGGCGCTGAGGGCCTCGGCGATGGCGGCGAAGCCGCCGAGCGTGTCGAACCGGACGATGGGCGGCTCGTGCGGCGGGTAGGGCGGGACCGAGCGCCGGCTGGCAGACGCGAACCGCAGCGCGGTGCGGGCCTCGCGCCACGCCTGCGGCAGGTCGGCCGCCACGTGCGGGCAGGCGATCCCGACCCGGACGCCGACCGGCACCGCGGTGACGTCGTCCGGGGGTTCCGCCGCGACCAGCACCTCGAGCGAGCCGGCCCGGGCCCGGAGCCGTCCGGGGACGGCCCGGCCGACCTCGCACAGCAGCTCGGGCGGGCCCGACAGGGCGATGACGTGGACGGTCGAAGTGGCCCGCAGGCCCAGCCGCTCCAGCGCCCGGCGCCGCTCGGACTCGGGTGACTTGGTCCCGATCGCGAGCTGGAGCAGGGCGGCCTGGTCGAGGTCGCCGACGTCGCGCTGGCCGCGGCCGAGGGCGACGCTGGCGGCGATGCCGAACCGCTCGAGCACCAGCTCGTCGAGCGGGTGCGGGCTGCCCTCCCGTTCCAGCCAGATCTGGTCACCCGAGGGCAGGCAGTGCCGGCGCGCGCCGGCCCGCGGCCGGCCCGCCTGCACGCTGCCGCCGGCCTCGACGCGCTTGCTCAGCAGCCCGTCGGCCGTCCGGACGCCGACCGGGCACTCGGTCAGCACCGCCGTCTGGCGCAGCACCGCGTCGATGCCAGCCCCGTGTTCCACCAGCGCGTCGAAGAACCCGATGACGCGCAGGCCGCTGGCCGCGTCGGCGTCGAGCGCGGAGAGCCGCTGCAACAGGCCGAACACGGTTAACCGCCGACCGAGAAGACCGGCAGCCCGAGCCGCGGGTCGTAGTCGAGGGGCCGGGCGACGGCCAGCCGGTCCGGGCTGAGTTCGGCCGCGCCCACCGCGAGGTGGGCGACGCCGGTCGGGACCGCCCACAGCGGCGGGGCACCCGGCTCGACCGGAGACTGGCGTACCAGCAGCCGCCGCTGCGGTCCCCAGCTGAACAGCCGCCAGCCGGCCCCGGAC
>FSXZ01002264.1_pt1 | contig 22063 bp, 15 predicted proteins | sample 1638121 | NCBI WGS metagenome assembly FSXZ01 (sample SAMEA3914788, study PRJEB12502) | metagenome | biome: forest; material: soil | place: Canada | collected 2011-07-03 | depth 0.1 m
CCCTGGTCTACGACCCGACGGACCCGGGCATCGCGGTCGCCTACGACGGGCAGAGCACCATCACCGGCGTCGACGTGAAGTCGGGCCGCGCACTCTGGACGGTGACCGCCGACTCCTACTACTGCGGCGTCACGAACGGGCACGTCTACGTGGTCGCCAACGGCCAGGTCGCCGAACTCGACGAAACCACCGGCAAGCAGATCGGCTACGACGCGAACTACTCGGGCTGCCCGCTGATCCTCAACGGCGTCATCGACAAGGTCAGCTCGGACCAGAGCACGATGACGTACACGAACGACTTCATCATCGGCTGACCGGGATCAGCCCCCGGATGCGTTAGCGTGGCGGGATGGTACTGGCAGCATGGGGGGAACCGACCGGCCAGGGCTGGGCCCAGATCGGCGAGCTCGCGCTCGCGTTCGCGCTGTCCGCCGTGATCGGCCTCGAGCGCGAACTGCGGCAGAAGAGCGCCGGACTGCGCACCCACACCCTGGTCGGGTTCGCCGCCGCGCTGATCATGTTGGTGTCCAAGTACGGGTTCACCGACGTCCTCGGCCCGCGGGTGACCCTGGACCCCTCCCGGGTGGCCGCGCAGATCGTGTCCGGCATCGGATTCCTCGGGGCCGGCCTCATCTTCGTGCGGCGCGACGCCGTGCGCGGCCTGACCACCGCCGCCGTGGTCTGGCTCACCGCCGCCGTCGGCATGGCGGCCGGAGCCGGCCTGCCGGTGCTCGCCATCGTCGTCACCGCCGGCCATCTGCTGATCGTGCTGTGCTTCGCGCCCCTCGCCGCCCGCCTGCCCGGCTCCACCCGCGTCCCGGTCGCCCTGCACGTCGACTACGCCGCCGGGCGCGGGGTACTGCGCGACGTGCTCAGCCGCTGTACCGGCATGGGCTACGCCGTCCTCGAACTCGCCACCGACCGCCACCGCGACCCGCGCCGCCCCGAAGTCGAGGCCGAGGCCGATTCCGCCGCCGAATCCGGCTACGAGTCCGGCTACGAGTCCGGCTATGGCGAGGTGGTCACCGTCCGGCTGCTGGTCCAGGGCCAACAGCCGGTCGCCCAACTCGCCGCCGCCCTGTCCGAACTTGACGGGGTCCGTTCCGTCGCCGCCATGCGCGAGAGCGTCGACTGACCCGGCCCGCGCCCGCCGCGTACCTCCACCACGTCCGCTCCACCCAGGATTCGCCGCGTCGGCGCCCGCTGTTCACCCTGGGCACCGCGGCGCGCGTCCCCCGCCCGGTAGCGTGATGCGCACGCGATCCCATGATGGAGATAGGAGCGGAGACGCGATGCGTGACGAATACCACGAGCAGTTGGACTCGGTCGGTCACACCTTGGTCGAGATGGCCGGACTGGTGGGCCGCGCCCTGTCCCGGGCCACCCGCGCGCTGCTGGAGGCGGATCTGGACACGGCGGAGGCCGTGATCTCGGCCGACGACGCCGTGGACGCGCTGCACCGCGAACTCGATGTGCTCACCCTGGACCTGATGGCCCGCCAGCAGCCCGTCGCCGGCGACCTGCGCATCCTGGTCACCTCGCTGCGGATGAGCGCCGACCTGGAGCGGATGGGAGACCTGGCCCGCCACATCGCCAAGGTCGCCCGGATGCGCCACCCCGAGCACGCCGTGCCCGAGGAACTGCGCCCGATATTCGAGCGGATGGGCGAGATCGGCGCGGACCTCGCCGAGAACGTCGCCGGCATCGTCGAGAACAAGGACGTCGAGGCCGCCCGCGCCCTCGAGGCGCAGGACGACGCGGTGGACCGCCTGCACAGCGACGTCTTCACCGCCCTGCTCTCCCAGGACAACCCCTACACCATCGAGTCGGCCATCGACGTGACCCTGCTCAGCCGCTACTACGAGCGCTTCGCCGACCACGCCGTCTCGGTGGCGCACCGCCTGGTCTTCCTGGTCACCGGCGAGTAAGGGCCCCCCTGCCCTTCCGCTCGATCCGCTCCCCGCATATCGCATACTGTCTACCGCGAGCCGAGTGCGCGGCGTCGCAGCCCCGCCGCGCACTCACCTCGGCCGTGCCCGCACCGATCAGGCCTGATCGGTCCGATCATCCCAAGGCTCGTCGCTGCCGAGGAACTCCACTCGGCGAGCCACCGACACCGCATGGTCGGCGAAGCGTTCGTAGTACCGGCTGAGCAGCGTCACGTCGATGGCGGTCTGCATCGCATAGGGCTGCTGCGCCGTCAACAGCGCGGTGAACACGCCGCGGTGCAGCCGATCGACCGTGTCGTCCTGCGCGTCGAGCGAATCGGCCGTCCCGGCGTCCTTGGTCGCGATGATCTCCGCGACCTTCCCGGCCAGCTCCGCCCCCAGCCGACCCATCTGCGCGAAGGTCCCGCGCAGCTCGTCCGGGACCGCGCAGTCCGGGAACCGCATCCGGGCGACCGTCGCGATGTGCCGCGCCAGATCCCCCATCCGCTCCAGGTCCGCGCCCATCCGCAGCGAGGTCACCAGAGCCCGCAGGTCGCGCGCCTGCGGCTTGCGCCGGGCCAGCGCGTCGGGAGTCTGCACGTCCACCTTGCGGTAGAGCATGTCGATGGCCCGGTCGCCCGAGATCACCGTCTCGGCCAGGCGGAGGTCCGCTTCGAGCAGTGACTCAGTGGCTTGGGACAACGCCTGGCCGGCCAGCCGGGCCATCTCGGCCAGGGCCTGGCCGGCTTCGTCGAGCGCTTGGGAGGCTTCGTACACTGCGTCAGTCTGCCAGACCCGGCCCCCCGACGCGCCCGAGGGCCGGTGGTCAGCCGAAGTGGCCGTCGGTGTCGATGATCTGGACGGTTCCGGTGGAGCTGCGGTAGACGACGGTGACGTTCAGGGCCGGGGTCGGATGGGTGGCGTTGATCCCGGCCGCAGTACTCGCGGTGGCCTGAACACCGTTCGGCGACCGGCTGAGGCGGAGGTTCGGCCCGGGGCAGTAACGCATCTCACACCCAGGCGCCCGTCTCCCGGAATACGAGCGCGCACAATGGGGCTACCCCGACAGACTTCTGATACCGCCCCTGCCGCGGCCGGCCGCCGCGCCGGGGCGGCGGGTGCTGGTGTGATAAGGCTACGTATATGCATATCCAGCCGAATCTATGATCGCATCTTGTTAGTACCCTGACGTATGGGTAGACTGCGGGTGAGCAGAGGGTGGCACGAGGGGGTGCACCCGGATCAACAGGCGGATAACTTTATGCGGGGGCTGTTGTGGTGCATTCCACTCTCGGGCAGCACGCCACGTCGATATCGGGGAACGAGGTCGGGGCGCCTGCGCGCGTGCTCGACTTCCGCGCGTTGGGGTCGTTCGAAGTGCTGGTGAACGGAACGGACGTCACGCCGCGCGCACCGATGCAGGCGAGGCTGCTCGCGGTGTTGTTGTTACGGGCCAACCGGGTCGTCTCGGTCGGCGGAGCGGTAGAAGAACTCTGGGATGACCCGCCGCGATTGGCGAAGAAGACCATCCAGACGTACGTCTCGCAGCTGCGGGCGCTGCTCGGGTCCATCAATCCGGCCACCGGCAAGGTGCTGATCGAGACCCATCAGAGCGGCTACTGCCTGCGGATCACCCCGGCGCAGTCCGACGTCGGCCGGTTCGAACAGCTGGTGGCCGAGGCCGACCGGCGGTGCGGGCAGGGCGACCATCTCGGCGCGGCGGAGCTGTTGCGCCGGGCGCTGGCCGACTGGCGCGGGGATCCGCTGGAGAATCTCGAGGACGGGCGCGAGCTCGCCGCCCGGGCCGGGCTGCTCTCCGAGCAGCGCTCCCAGGTGCTGGTGCGCCGGATCGAGGAGGATCTCAAGATCGGGCTGCACCGGGAGGTGGTGGCCGAGCTCACCGCGCTGGTCCGGGTCGATCCGCTGGACGAACGGCTGTGCGGCCTGCTGATGCAGGCGGCCGCCCGCTCCGGCAATCCGGCCCTGGCGCTGGAGGCGTACCGCCGGCTGCGTTCCGGGTACGCCGAGGAACTGGGCCTCGATCCCTCGCCCTGGATCCAGCAGCTCCAGCTGCAGATCCTGCGCGTATCAGGGAACGAAGGCGTTTCGGCGGTGGCCGCCGAGCCCGATCCGGTGCGTTCCCCGCTGCTCGCCGCGGTCTCCGCCGAGCCCGCTCCGCCACACGAGCAGATTCCGGCGCCCCCGCACGACTTCTGCGGGCGCGACCGGGAGATCGAGTGGCTGCGCTCCGCCCTCGGGCAACCCGGGGCGGCGAAGGTGGCCGCGATCATCGGCCCGACCGGGGTCGGCAAGAGCGCGCTGCTCCAGCGGGTGGCCGCCGGGCTCAAGGAGAGCTTCCCGGACGGCCAGCTCTACCTGCCGATGCACCTGCCGGACGGCTCGGCCCGCCCGGTGCTCGAGGCCGTGGCGGTGCTCGGCCGGGCGCTGACCTGGGCGCGCTGGGAGGCCGAGCTCAGCCTGGACGAGCAGGTCGGGCGGCTGCGCACGCTGCTGGCGAGCCGGCGGCTGCTGGTCGCGCTGGACGACGCGGCCTCGGCCGAGCAGATCCTGCCGCTGCTGCCGGGCGGCAGCGGCAGCGCCGTCGTGATCACCTCCCAGCCGCGGCTGGCCGGCCTCGGCGTGCCCACCCTCGAACTCGAGCCGCTCACCCCGGCCGAGGCGCGGGAGCTGCTGCTGCGGATCGTCGGACGCGAACGGATCGGCGCGGAACCCGAGGCGGTGGCCCGGATCGCCGCGCTGTGCGAGTACCTGCCGCTCGCGGTGCGGGCCGCGGGGGAGCGGCTGCTCTCCCGCGGCGCCTGGTCCGCCCAGAAGCTCGCCGACCGGCTCGGCGACGAGCGGCGCCGGCACGCCGAGCTGAACGTCAACGGTCTGGCTCTGCGCCGCCGGCTGGACGTGGCCGCGGGCCGGCTCTCCGGGGACAGTCGCAGAGCACTGCGTCAGCTGTGCGGCCTCGGGCCGGCCTGGTTCGACCTGAAGACGGCCGCGGCCGCGCTCAAGCTGGACTGCCTCGCCGCGGAGGCGCCGGTCGGCGATCTGGTCGGCAGCCATCTGCTCAAGGTCAGGGCGCAGAGCGCGGAGTCGGCCGCGTTCCGCTTCTCCGACCTGGTCCGGCTGAACTTCAGCACGACCTCCTGATCGCGGCGCGCGGCCCGCCGCCCCGGCGCGGGCACCGGCCGCCTTACCGATCCTTGGTCACGCCTTGGATCCGCTCTGCCACGCTCGAGGAGTCGGCCGGGCGTGATCGGCCGGCGCCCGGCCTCGCCGCGCGCCGGCCACGTGTTTCCGCGGCGGCCGTTTCCTCGACTCGTCCTGGCCAGTGTCGCCCGGGAGATCCTTTCGTCGCAGCATCGACAGGAGTGGTGGTCAGCATGGCCGTTTCCCCCGAAGCCGGTCCCCGCGCCGTATCTGATCCGGGCGTCGAGCCGGTCGCGATCATCGGCATGAGCTGCCGGCTCGCGGGCGGCGTCGATTCCCCGGACGCCTTCTGGGATCTGCTGGTGCACGGGCGCGACGGCATCCGCGAGGTGCCGCCCGGCCGTTGGGAGATATACGAGCAGGGCGATCCGCGCAACGCCGCGGTCCTGCGCGAGGTGACCCGCCAGGGCGGGTTCCTGGACGACGCGGCGGGCTTCGACGCCGCGTTCTTCGGCATCACCCCGCGCGAGGCGGAGCTGATGGACCCGCAGCAGCGGGTCGTGCTGGAGGCGGCCTGGGAGGCGCTGGAGCACGCCGGGATCGCGCCGCACACGCTGGCCGGCAGCGACACCGGCGTGTACATGGGCGTGGGCTCGGACGACTATGGGCGGCAGATGCTCGAGGACCTGCCCCGGATCGAGGCGTGGAGCGGTATCGGCGCGTCCGCGTGCGCCGTCGCGAACCGGGTCTCCTACGCGCTGGACCTGCGCGGGCCCAGCCTGATCACCGACACCGCCTGCTCCTCCTCCCTGGTCGCGCTGCACCTCGCCGCCCAGGCCCTGCGCTCGGGCGAGTCGGGGCTGGCGCTGGCCGGCGGCGTCAACATCATGGCCGGTCCCGGGCTCACCGTCGTGCTCGACGCGGCCGGCGCCACCTCCCCGGACGGGCGCTCGAAGTCCTTCGACGCGACCGCCGACGGCTACGGCCGCGGCGAGGGCGTGGGCGTCGTCGTGCTCAAGCTGCTCGCGGACGCGCAGCGCGACGGGGACCGGATTCTGGCCGTGCTGCGGGCGACCGCGGTCAGCCAGGACGGGCGGACCGACGGCATCATGGCCCCGAACGCGGACGCGCAGGAGCAGGTGGCCCGGCTGGCGCTGCGTCAGGCCGGGATCGAGGCCGACACGGTCGACTACATCGAGGCGCACGGCACCGGCACCCGCAAGGGCGACCCGATCGAGGTGGGCGCGCTCAGCCGGGTCTACGGGGCCGACCGGGGCGAGCGTGGCAGTGCCCTGATCGGCACGGTCAAGCCGAACATCGGCCACCTCGAGGCGGGCGCCGGCATCGCCGGGCTGATCAAGGCGGTCCTCGCGGTGCGGACCGGCCTGGTGCCGCCGACGCCCAACGTCACCGAGCTCAACCCGGACATCCCCTGGGCGGAGACCGGCCTGCGGGTCGCGACCGAACTGACCCCGTGGCCGCAGGCCGAGGGCCCGCGCCGGGCGGCGGTCTCCAGCTTCGGCTACGGCGGCACCGTGGCCCACGCCGTGATCGAACAGGCCCCGGCCGCCGAGCCGGCGGCGGCCGCCGAGCCGTCCGCCCGCCCCGGCGTCCTGCTGCTCTCCGGCGCGACCGAGGCCGCACTGCGCGCCAACGCCGCCCGGCTCGCCGCCTGGCTGGCCGGCCCCGGCGCGGGCACGCCCGCGGCCGACCTCGCGCACACGCTCGCCTCGCGCCGCTCGCACCTGGCCCACCGCGCGGCGGTGGCCGCGGCCGACTCGGCCGGGGTGCTGGACGCGCTGGCGAAGCTGGCCGAGGGGACGCCGGATCCCGGGTACGTCCTGGGCTCCGCTCCGGTCGCGGCCCGGCGCCCGGCGGTCTGGGTGTTCTCCGGCCACGGATCTCAGTGGCTTGGCATGGGCCGGGAGATGCTGGCCGGCGACCCGGCCTTCGCCGCCGCCCTGGCCGAGATCGACGAGGTGTTCGTCGAGGAGATCGGCTTCTCGCCGCGGGCGGTGATCGAGCACGGGCCGCTGGACGAGGTGCACGTGATCCAGCCGATGATCTTCGCGATGCAGGTCGGCCTGGCCGCCGCGCTCGAGGCCCGGGGCCTGGCCCCGGCCGCCGTGATCGGCCACTCGGTCGGCGAGATCGCGGCCGCGGTCGTGGCCGGGGTGTTCGACCGCCGCGACGGCGCCCGGCTGATCTGCCGCCGCTCCGCCCTGCTGCGCGAGGTGGCCGGGCGCGGCGCCATGGCCATGGTCGACCTCTCCTTCGCCGAGGCCGGCGCCTACCTCGCCGAGGACCCGGCCGTCGTCGCCGCCATCGCCGCCTCCCCGCTCTCCACCGTGATCGCCGGAGCGCCGGCCGACGTGGCCCGGGTGGCCGAGGCCTGGCGGGCCGAGGGCCGGGCGGTGCGCGAGGTGGCCTCGGACGTGGCCTTCCACAGCCCGCAGATGGACCCGCTGCTCGACCGGCTGGCCGCCGCGGCGGCAGACCTCGACATCAAGGCCCCGCGCATCCCGGTCTACAGCACCGCGCTGGCCGATCCGCGCGCCCAGGACGCGCGCGACGGCCGCTACTGGGCGGCGAATCTGCGCAACGCGGTGCGGCTGGACCAGGCGGTGGCGGCCGCCGTCGAGGACGGGTTCGAGCTCTTCCTCGAGGTCTCCGCGCACCCGGTGGTCACGCACTCGGTGAACGAGACGCTGACCGAGCTCGGCCAGGACGAGGCCTACGCCCTCGGCACGCTGCGCCGCACCCGGCCCGAGGTCCAGGCCCTGGATCTGGCCGTCGGCGCGCTGCACACCCGCGGGGCCGTGCTCGACCACGCGAAGCTGTGCGCTCCCGCCGCCCTGGCCGAAACCCCCACCCAGGCCTGGCAGCACGAGCACTACTGGCGTACCGCCTCCAGCTATGCGGGCTCTGCGACGCGCGGCCACCGGCCCGAGTCGTGCAACCTGCTCGGCGGCCGGCTCACCGTGGCCGGGGAGTCGGCCAAGATCTGGCAGACCTACCTCGACTCGGCCACCCGCCCCTACCCGGGCAGCCACCCGATCCACGGCATCGAGGTGGTCCCGGCCGCCGTACTGCTGGGCACCTTCGCCGCGGCGGCCGGGCACGGCGCCCTGCGCGAGATCGACCTGCGCGTCCCGGTGGCGCTGAGCGCACCGCGCGAGGTCCAGGTGGTGAACAAGGACGGCGCACTGCGGCTGGCCTCGCGCCCGGCCGAGGCCGACGCGGCGGCGGACGGGGCGCCCGCGGCCGAATGGACCACGCACGCGACCGCGCAGACCGACGCGTCCCCGGATGAATCAGGGGACGTGCCCAACCCGGCCGCGGCCGAGGCCCGGTGCACCGAGACGCTGGAGCCCGGCACCGTGGTGCGCCACCTGAACAAGGTCGGCGTCGCGGACGTCGGATTCCCCTGGCGCATCGACGCCCTGGTGCGCGGCCCGCGCGAGCTGGTCGCCCGGCTCAGCCCGCTCGCCGACACGGACATCGATCCCGCCGCCGCGTGGCCCTCGCTGGTCGACTCCATCCTCTCCTTCGCCCCGCTGCTCTTCAGCGGCGAGCCGACGCTGCGGATGCCGGCCCACCTCGAGCGGTTCGCCCTGCACGGCGAGCTCGGCGCCGAGGCGATCGTGCACGTCGCGCTGAGCGACGCAGGCCACGACGACACCGTGGACGTCACCGTGCGGGCGGCCGACGGCGCGGCCCACGGCAGTATCCGGGGCCTGCGATTCGGCCGGCTGGACGGGGACCTGGGCGCGGCGGTCAACCCGCGCCGGCTCGTGCACGCCCTGCGCTGGACGCCGGTCGAGCTCGGCGGCGAAGGGCCCCGCCTGCGTGCGGTCGGCCTGCTCGCCGAGGGAGCCGACCCGGCGGTCCGGGCCGCCGTCGAGGCCGCGTTCGAGGCCGAGCGGATCCGGGTGGTGTCCATCGCCGACCTCGAATCCCTCGCGGCCGAGGCCGAACAGCTGGGCCCGGACGACGCCGTGCTGATCCTGCCCCCAGCGGGCCGGGCGCAGCAGATCGCCGCCGACGCGCTGGACGCCTCCTGGCGCCTGGTGCGCAGCGCCCAACTGCTGTCCGAGTCCTTCGCCGCGCACGCGCCCCGGCTGTGGGCCGTGACCGTCGGCAGCCGGGACAGCGCCCGCCGGGAGGATCTCGGCCAGGGCCCGCTGTGGGGCCTGGCCCGGGTCGTGGCCGGCGAGCACCCCGAACTGTTCGGCGGCCTGGTGGACCTCGACCCGCTCGCCCCGGACCTCGGCGCCCCGCACCTGCCCGAGCTGCTGAGCCGGCGTCCGGACCCGGACGTGTACGCGCTGCGCGGTTCCGAGGTGAGCAGCGCGAAGCTGGTCGAGGCGGTCGCGGTCGAGCCGGAACTGCCCGGACGCGAGCCGCTGGCCTGCCGCGCCGACTCCACGTATCTGGTCACCGGCGGCTTCGGCTCGCTCGGTGTGGAGATCGCGAACTGGCTGGTCCAGCGCGGCGCCCGGCGGCTGATCCTGGCCGGACGCAGTGTCCTGCCGCCGCGCAGCGGCTGGTCCGAGCCGGACCTGACGCCGCAGCAGGCGCAGCGGGTCGCGGTGGTGCGTTCGCTCGAGGCGCAGGGGGTGACCGTGGCCGTGCTGCCGGTGGACATCGCCGACGCCGACTCGGCCGAAGTCCTGCGCGACGTGGACGCGCTCGGCCTGCCGCCGGTGCGCGGCGTCGTGCACGCGGCCGGGGTGCTCGACAGCCAGATGGTGCACGCGACCTCGCGTGAGTCGCTGGCCGCGGTGCTCGCGCCCAAGGTGGCCGGCACCCTCGTGCTCGACCGGCTCTTCCCGGTGGGCAGCCTCGACTTCCTGGTGCTCTTCTCCTCGATCGGGTTGCAGCTGGGCCTGCCCGGCCAGGCCAGCTACGCCTCGGCCAACTCCTTCCTGGACGCCTTCGCCCGGCACCGCGCCGGTGCCGGCGACGGGGTGAGCGACACGGTCAGCCTGGCCTGGACCTCCTGGCGCGCGATGGGCATGGCCGCGAACGCGGTCGTGGACGCGGAACTGGCCGACCGCGGGGTGGGCGACGTCGCCGTCGGCGACGCGCTGCGCGCCTGGGAACTCGCCAGCGGTTACGCCGAGCCGTATCTCGCGGTGCTGCGACCCACGGCGCTGCCCGCCGGGGCCGAGCCGCTGCCGATCCTGGAGCGGCTGGCCCGCCCGGGCGCGGGGGACGGCGCCGGGGACGGCGCGGCCGGCGAGTTCGGCGCCGACCTCGACGCCGAGACGCTGACCAAGGCCCTGGTGATCGAGATCGCCGGACAGGTCGCCGACGAGCTCCGGCTCGACCGCGCCCGGCTGGAGGTGACCCGCACCCTGACCGAACTCGGCCTGGACTCGGTGATGACCGTCGCGGTGCGCCGCAGCCTGGACCGCCGGTTCGGGCTCCGGCTGCCGGCCACGCTGCTGTGGCAGTACCCGAACGTGGTGGCCATCGCCGGCCACGTCGCCGAGCAGCTGCTCGAGCGCCGTGCGGACAGCGCCGCGGCGCACGAGCCGGCCGAGCTGGTCGAAGCCTGATCCCGGCCGGGCAACGAACGACGAGAGGAGAGCGGACATGCGAGCTGGAGCCGTGCCCTGGCCGGCCGAGTTCGTCGCGCACTACCGCGCCAGCGGCTACTGGCGGGACCGGGCGCTCGGGCGCCTGCCGCAGGACTGGGCCGCCCGGTTCGGCGATCGGGTGGCGCTGGTGGACGGGGACGTCCGGCTGAGCTACCGGGAGCTGGCCGAGCGGGTGGAGGCGGCCGCGGGCCGGCTGCACCGGGCCGGGCTGCGCGAGGGCGACAATATGCTGATTCAGCTGCCGAACAGCCACCAGTTCGTCGTGCTCGTGCTCGCCTGCGCGCGGATCGGCACGGCCCCGGTGCTGATGCTCCCGGCCCACCGCGAGCGCGAGCTGCTCGGCGCGGGCCGGCTGGTCGGCGCGGTGGCCCTGGCGAGCGCGGCCGCGGCCAAGGGCTTCGACCTCGCGGCCCAGGCGCGGCAGGTCGCCGCGCAGCTGCCGCACTGCGGGCTGCTGCTGATCGGAGACGGGGCGGCGCAGGGCACTGAATTCGACCTCGATGACGTGGTCGGCCCGGCCGAGGGCCCCGACGGCCCGCGGCCGGGCGCCGTGCCGGACCCGGATCCGACGGACGTCGCCCTGTTCCTGCTCTCCGGCGGCACCACCGGAATGCCGAAGCTGATCGCCCGGACGCACAACGACTACGAGTACAACCTCCGGCGCAGCGCGCAGGTGTGCGAGTTCGACGAGAGCACGGTCTATCTGGCCGCGCTGCCCGCCGCGCACAACTTCGTCCTCGGCAGCCCCGGGATCCTCGGCACGCTGCACTCCGGCGGCCGGGCGGTGTTGGTGCGCAGCCCGGCCCCGGCCGGGGTCTTCGCCGCGATCGCCCGGCACGGGGTGACGCACACCGCCGCCGTGCCCACGGTGCTGCGCCGCTGGCTGGCGCACTGCCGGGACTCCGGCGCGGCGCCGCGCGGGTCCGGCCCGCTGCGGGTGATCCAGGTCGGCGGGGAACGGCTGGAGCCCGAGTACGCCGCGTACGCCGCGGAACTGCTCGGCGCCCGGATCCAGCAGGTCTTCGGGATGGCCGAGGGGCTGCTCAACTTCACCCGGCCGCGGGACCCGGCACCGGTGCTGCTCGGCACCCAGGGCCGGCCGATGAGCCCGGGCGACGAGGTCGAGATCGTGGACGAGGACGGCAAGCCGGTGCCCCCGGGCGTCCCCGGCGAGCTGCTCACCCGCGGCCCCTACACCCCGCGCGGCTACTTCGCCGCGCCCGAGCACAACCGCCAGGCCTTCACCGAGGACGGCTGGCTGCGCACCGGGGACCTGGTGTGTCAGCACCCGGACGGCAACCTGAGCGTCGTCGGCCGGATCAAGGACGTGGTGAACCGGGGCGGCGAGAAGATCTCCGCCGACGAGATCGAAGGCGTGATCGACGAACTGCCCGAGGTGGCCGCGGTGGCCGTGGTACCGGCCCCGGACCCCGCGTTCGGCGAGTGCGTGGCCGCCTTCGTGGTGCCGCGGGCCGGTGCGCGCCTGGACCTGGCCGGGCTCAGCACGGCGCTGCGCGCGCTCGGCCTGGCCGAGTTCAAGCTGCCCGAACACCTCTACCTGGTCGACTCCCTGCCGCGCACCGCGGTCGGCAAGATCGACAAACAAGCCCTGCGTATCCGCCTGGTCGAGCAGGCCGCGCACCCCGAGTGCGCCGCCGCCGGCGCCGCCGACAGCTGAGCCCTGAGGAGAGACGATGCCGCATCAACTGACAGCCTCCCCGGCCGAGACCGACCCGACCCGCCGCCCCTCGACGACCTGGACCGTCGAGTGCGAGAAGCCCGTGCGCTACCAGGTCGCGGTGACCCCGGGCGTACTCGACCCGGACAACCCGGCCCTGCTGCGGGCCGGCGCCTCCCCGGACCGGGAGAGCCTGCGCCGGTTCGTGGTGGTGGACGCCACGGTGGACCTGCTCTACGGCGAGCGGATCCGCGCCTACCTCAAGCACCACGCGGTCGACCACCACATCCACGTGGTCGAGTCCACCGAGCAGAACAAGAACCCGGCGACGGTGCTCGGGATCATCGAGCGGCTCGACGAGTTCGGCATCGACCGCCGGCGCGAACCGATCATCGGCATCGGCGGCGGAGTGCTGCTCGACATCGTCGGGCTGGCCGGCAGCCTGTACCGGCGCAAGACCCCTTATGTCCGGGTGCCCACCACCCTGATCGGGATCGTGGACGCCGGGGTCGGAGCCAAGACCGGAGTCAACTTCGGCCGGCACAAGAACCGGATCGGCAGCTACGAGCCGCCCGCGGTCGCCCTGCTGGACCGCTCCTTCGTGGCGACCCAGGAACCCCGGGAGGTCAGCAACGGCCTCGCCGAGATCCTCAAGATCGGCCTGGTCAAGGATCGGGCCCTGTTCGAACTGCTCGAGGAGCACGGCGCGCGGCTGCTGGCCGAGCGCCTGCAGGGCGAGAGCCCGCAGAGCGAGAGCGCGGCGCGCGAGGTGCTGCGCCGCGCCGTGCACGGCATGCTCGAGGAGTTGCAGCCCAACCTCTGGGAGGCGCGGCTCGAGCGCCTGGTCGACTACGGGCACTCCTTCGGCCCCGCCCTGGAGATGGCCGCGCTGCCGGGCCTGCTGCACGGCGAGTCGGTGGCCGTGGACATGGCCCTGACCACGGTCCTCGGCCTGCACCGCGGCCTGGTCAGTACCCGGGACACCGAGCGGGTGCTGCGGGTGATGCGCAGCCTGGGCCTGCCCACCTACCACCCGCTGCTCGCCACCGGCCTGCCGGTCGAGGCGCTGGCCGAGACGACCCGGCACCGCGACGGAGTCCAGCGCCTGCCGCTGCCCTTCGGCATCGGCGCCGCCACCTTCGTCAATGACCTGACGAGCGCGGAGATCGAGCTGGCGGTGGCCGAACTCGCCGCGCTGACGGAGGCCGGCGATGCCTGAGGCACCGACCCTGGTCGTGGGTAGGACCGACGCCCCGGCCCTGGTGCACGGCGTGCACGGCGCCGCCGGACAGACCTCGTGGACCTGCTTCACCCGCCGGGCCGGCCTGGACGGGGACTGGGAGGCGGTCGAGTGGGCGAGCGTGCCGCCGGGCGGGATCAGCGGAGAGCACCTGCACACCCGCACCGAAGAGGTCTACTTCCTGCTCTCCGGCCGGGCCCGGATCTTCCTGGACGGCCGGCCCACCGACATCGAGCCCGGACACACCGTGCTGACCAAGGTGGGCACCCGGCACGCCCTGCACAACATCGGCGACGAGCCGGTGAGCTGGCTGGTCATCGAAATCCTCAGTCCGCAGGTCGCCCGGGCGCTCGCCGTCGCCGGGCACCCGGCGGACGCGACGCACGAAGCCGGAGAGGCCGAGACCGTGGACAGTACCGTGATCAACCTCGGGGAACTGGTCGAGTTCGACCCGCGCAAGGTGTTCGCCGGGCCGCTCGACCTGATCCGGATCGAGACGCTCGAGCCGGGCCGGGAGCTGGACCTGGCCGCGGACGGCTGCGAGCACACCCTGTTCGTGCTGCGCGGCGAGGGCAGCGGGCACGGGCCCGGGCCGGACCCGGTGCCGCTGCGCCCCGGCACGAGCGTGACCGTGCCCTACGGCGGCCGGGTGCGGGTGCGGGCCGGCGCGGACGGGATCGAGTTCTTCCGGGCCAGGATGGCCGTGGACGGCGGGCCGCGCCCGTGATCGTCCAGGTGGACCGCGGCGCCGGCTACACCTGCCTGGCCCGGCGCGGAATGTTGCACAGCGAGACCGAGGGCGTCGATCTGCTGCGGCTCGCACCCGGCGAGCGGATCGACGGGCGCGGCCGCGAGGGCTTGGCAGAGGCCTGGTTCGTGGTCCGGGGCGAGGGCCGGCTCGACTCCGCCGGCCCGGTGTCCGCGGGCTCGCTGATCCTGCGCCCGGCCGGCACCCGCGAGGCGCTCACCGCGTCGAGCGAACTACGGATACTGATCGTGGCCGTGCTGCCGGACGAGCTCGCGGGTACGCTGCCCGCGCGCACGCCGGAGTACGTCGCGCAGACGACGAGCGAAGGGGTCGGGGCATGACGCCCGAGGAACTGTACGTGGCCGGAGTCGGATCCTGGCTGCCCGAGCGGGAACCGGTGGAGCGGGCGGTCGCCGACGGCCGCTACGACCCGAAGCACCGGCGGCGCACCGGGCAGGTCGCCGTCGCGATCGCGGGCGAGGACGAGACCCAGCCGGTGATGGCGGTGCGGGCCGGGCAGGCGGCCCTGCGGCACAGCGGGATCGACCCGGAGCGGTTCCGGCTGCTGCTGCACGCGGTGGCCGGCTACCACGGCCTGGACGGCTGGAACGCCGCCTCCTACCTGCAACAGCAGGTCCTCGGCGGCCACGGGCTCTCCTTCGAGGTGCATCAGCTCTCGAACGGTGCGGTCGCCTCGATGGAGCTGGCCGCGGCCTACCTCGCGACCGCGGACGGCGCCGGCGCCGCCCTGATCACGACCGCGGACTGCTTCCCCGAGCCGGTCTGGGACCGTTGGTCGGCCAGCCCCGGCCTGGTGTTCGGCGACGGCGCCAGCGCCCTCGTGCTCGCCCGGGACACCGGCTTCGCCAAGGTCCGCTCCATCGCCTCGACCAACGATCCGCAGCTCGAGGGGATGCAGCGCGGCGACGTCGCGTTCAGCAAATACCCGGACCCGGGCCACTATCCGATCAATCTCAGGGCCCGGACGAACCAGTTCAGCTCGACGATGAGCCTGGACGAGGCGAGTGCCCGGATGGCCCGCGGCCTGCGCGCCGCGGCCGACCGCGCCGCCGACGAGGCCGGGGTCAAGCTCGCCGAGCTCGACCACGTGCTCACGCCCAACTTCGGCCGGGAACTGCTCGACGACGAGTGCCTGCGGCCGCTGGAGATCCCGTACGAGCGCACCGTCTGGGAGTGGGGCCTGACCGTGGGCCACGTCGGCGCGGCGGACCAGTTCGCCGGCCTCGCGCACCTGTGCGAGACCGAGGCGCTGCGCCCGGGCGAGCACGTCATGCTCGTCGGCGTCGGCGGGGGCTTCAACTGGACCTGCGCCGTGCTCGAGATCCTCGAGCCGCCCGCGGCGCCGGAGCGGGCGCGATGACGCGCACGCGGATCGACCCGGACCCGACCGCCCTCGCGCCCAGCCGCGGCGGCCGCGTCCCCGGCCTGCGCAACGTCGACCACCTCGCCTTCACCGTGCCCGACCTGGATCGGGCGCAGCGCTTCTTCGGCGAGGTGTTCGGGGCCCTGCCGCTCTACCGGCAGGGCCCGGTGCGCGACGAGACCGGGGACTTCATGGCCCGCCAGCTCAACGTGCATCCGCGCGCGCAGTGCCACGTCGCGCTGCTGCGGCTCGGACCGCACGTCAACCTGGAGCTGTTCGAGTACAGCGCTCCGGGGCAGCGCACGAACCAGCCCGCGAACGCCCTGCCCGGCGGCCACCATCTGGCCTTCCAGGTGGGCGATCTCGACGCCGCCCTGAGCTGGCTGGCCGACCGGGCGGACGTGCGGCTGCAGGGCGGGGCGCGGGAACCGCTCGGCGCGGGCGCGGCGGGCCGCTGGGCGTATCTGACCACGGACTGGGGGATGCAGCTCGAGCTCGTCCAGCCGGATCAGGACCGCGCGACACCCGGCCGCTACACCGCCTCGGACTCCGCCGAGGCGGTCTCGGCCGGACTGCCGACCCTGGTCGGACTGGACCACGTCGAATACACGGTGCCTGATATAGATCGGACGCTGGAGTTCCTCACCGGCCCGCTCGGCGGCGTACTGCTGTCCCGGGAGAGCCTGGTGGTCGAGGACGCGGACCTGGCCGAACTCCTCGAGTCCGGCGCCGCGGCCGTGGAACGCGCCGCCGTGCGGCTCGGCCCGGTCACGAACGTGGAGCTGCGCGAGAGCGGCGCGCCCTTCCGGGACCAGCCCAGGCCGCGCAACAGCGACGTCGGCGGCCATCACCTGGCCTTCTACGTCGAGGACGTCGACGCCGCCGCCGACTTCCTGGCCGCGACGCCGGGCGCCCGCGTGCTCGGCACCCCGCAGACCGTGGACGAAGGCGGCCCGATCGACGGCGACCGCTGGGTCTACTTCGAGGGCCCGCTGGGCTTCCAGTTCGAGATCCTCACCCTGCCCGAGCACCTGCCCTACGAACGCACGACCACGGCCCGCCGCTTCGGCCCGTGCGCCTCCTGGGACCGCTGAGCCCCGGACCGCGGGCCCGTTCCCGCAGTCTCCTCGCCCCCGTTCTCGCCCTCGTCGTACGCGGCGAGGGCGAGGAGGTTGTCCAGGGCGGCGTCGCGGTCCTTGACCCGGTGGGCGAGCAGCGTCAGCAGCGGCTGGTCGTGCACCAGCGGAACGAAGCAGACCTCGGCCCGGGCGTAGCGGCTCGCGCTGTGCGCGGCCACCGCCACCCCGGCCCCGGTCGCCACCATCGCCAGCTGCATGGTCGTGTCCCGGACCTCGGCGAAGACCTTCGGCTCGAAGCCCTGCCGCTCGCACATCCCGTGCACGCCGAAGGACCGGCCGCTCAGCCCGTCCCGGGCGATCACGGCGAAGCGCTCCTCGGCCAGCTCGGCCAGGGTCAGCGCGGGCCGCCCCGCCAGCGGATGCCCGCGGTGCATCGCCACGCTCAGGCCCTCGGCGCCGATCACGGTGAAGCGGATCTCCGGGCCCGCGTGCGGCGCGGCGAACCCGGTGGTGGCGCCGAGATCCAACTGGTCGTCGGCCAGCTGCCCGAGCATCTGCTCCAGCGTCAGCTCCCGGGTGTACACGGCCACCCCGGGATACGCCCGGGCGTGTCGGCCCAGCAGATCGATCAGCCGCTCCGGCGGGACCGTGGCCGTCACCCCGAGCCCGAGCTCGCCGACCTGGCCCCGCCACGCGGCCTTCGCCGCCTCCACCGCGCGCCGCTGCGCCTCGAGCGAGCGCCGCGCCTCCGGCAGGAACGCCACGCCCGCCGGGGTCAGCCGCGGCCGCGGCACGGTGCGCTCCACCAGGGTCAGGCTCATCGCCGTCTCCAGCCGCTGCAACTGCTGGCTCACCGCCGGCTGCGCGATACCGAGGCGGTCGGCCGCCCGGCCGAAGTGCAGCTCCTCGGCCACCGTGACGAAGACCTTCAGGCCTTTGAGAGAGACGTCCATATCGCCATGTTATCGCAGACTGACGTATTCCTTATTGGACATTATCGATTCTCCTGCCTAGCCTGAATTGCAGGAAGTCAGCACACGAACAGGAGTGGATCCATGAGTCTGGCAGGCAAGACCGCGATCGTCACCGCCGCCTCCCGGGGCATCGGCCGTGCGGTGGCCGAACGGCTCGGCGCGGACGGGGCCAACGTGGTGGTCAACTACCACCGGAACCAGGCCGCGGCGCAGCAGGTGGTGGACGCGATCACGGCCGGCGGCGGCAAGGCCCTCGCGGTCCAGGCCGACATCAGCGTCCCGGCCGACGTGCTGCGGCTGTTCGACGAGGCGCAGGCCGCGTTCGGCGGCCTCGACATCCTGGTCAACAACGCCGGCGTCACCGTCGTCGGCCCGACCGCGCACCTGCCCGTGGAGGACTTCGACTACGCCTTCGCGCTCAACGTCAAGGGCACCTTCCTGGCCCTGCAGCAGGCCGCGCTGCGGCTCAACGACCACGGCCGGATCGTGAACATCTCCACCGGCTACGTCAAGGCGCCCAACCCGTACGTCGGGGTCTACGTGGCCACCAAGGCCGCGGTGGACCAGATCGCGGCCAGCCTGGCCAAGGAGGTCGGCGAGCGGCAGATCACGGTCAACTCGGTGGCGCCGGGCCTGACCGACACCGACGGGGTGGCCCCCGAGGTGCGCGCCCAGGCCGACACCTACATCGGGATGACTCCGCTCGGCCGCTTCGGCGAGCCCCGGGACATCGCCGACGTCGTCGCGTTCCTGGTCAGCGAGGAGGCGCGCTGGGTCACCGGTCAGGTGATCTCGGCCACCGGCGGCCTCGCCTAGCCGCCGCACCCGCCTCGGCACCGTCCGGCCCCGCCCCGGCTGCCCGCCGCCTTGGCCGAGCCTTGGTCGGCGCTTGGTCGGGCCTCGGCACAATCGGGTCGGCAGGGACCGAGAGAAATGAGACCTCTACTATGAGAACCTTGAATCGCCGCGGCTTCGTCGCGGGCGCGATCGCCTCGAGTAGTGCCGTCGCGGCCGGAGCGCTGCTCGACGCGCCCACCGCGTCCGCCGACGCCGCGAGCTCGCACTCCCCGCTCGACGGGCCGGCGCCGTTCGGCCCGGTGCGGGTGGACGAGACCGACATCCGGTACGGGGACCTGGTCACCGGCGGCAACCAGCGCTTCGTCGGCACGCCCGACTACGTGACCGTCGCCGCGACCCCGCAGCAGGTGGCCGCGGCGGTGCAGCAGGCGGTCAGCTCGGGCCGGAAGGTCGCGGTGCGCAGCGGCGGCCACTGCTACGAGAACTTCGTCGCCGACTCCTCGGTGCGGGTCGTGCTCGACGTGTCCGAGATGAACGACGTCTACTACGACCCCGCGTACAACGCGTTCGCCGTGGAGGCCGGGGCGCGGCTGCAGGACGTGTACGCCAAGCTGTTCAAGGGCTGGGGCGTCGTCATCCCCGCGGGCAACTGCCCGACCGTCGGCGCCGGCGGCCACATCGTCGGCGGCGGCTACGGCTCGCTCTCCCGGGTCTACGGCCTGGTCGTGGACCACCTCTACGCGGTCGAGGTCGCGACCGTGAGCGCGGCCGGCACCGTGTCGCTGGTCGTGGCCACCCGCGAGCCGAACGACCCGAACAGCGACCTGTGGTGGGCGCACACCGGCGGCGGGGGCGGGAACTTCGGCGTGGTCACCCGCTACTTCCTGCGCTCGCCCGGCGCCGTCGGCACCGACCCGGCCGGCCTGCTGCCCCGCCCGCCCGCCTCGCTCATCGTCTCCGACTCCAGCTGGTCCTGGAGCGGGCTCAGCCGGGCCGACTTCGAGCAGATCGTGCTCAACTTCGCCGGCTGGTACGCGGACAACAGCGGCCTGAACTCGCCCTATCTCAGCCTGTTCAGCCAGCTCAAGCTCTACCACCAGGTGAGCGGGACGATCGGCCTGACCACCCAGCTCGACGCCTCGATACCCGACGCGCAGGGCGTACTCGATGACTTCTACGCCGCCGTGACCGCCGGTGTCAGCGCGCCGCTGAACGTCTTCGAACGGCGCACCCTGCCGTGGTGGCACGCCAGCCTCTGGGACGGCTTCACCGGCGGAGACAGCCCCCTGACACTGCGGTACAAGGCCAAGTCGGCCTACCACCGCGCGCCCTACACCGCCGCGCAGCTGTCCGCGCTCTACGCCGGACTCACCGACGCGAACTACGCGAACCCCGCCACCGCCGTCCTCCTGGCCGGCTACGGCGGCCAGATCAACGCGGTCGCACCGACCGCCACCGCGGCCGTGGCGCGCGACAGCATCCTGAAGGTGCAGTACGCGAACTTCTGGACCGACGCCGCGGACGACGACGCGAACATCGGCTGGCTGCGCACCTTCTACCAGAGCGTGTACGGCGACACCGGCGGCGTGCCGGTGCCCAACTCCGTGACCGGGGGCACCTTCATCAACTACGCCGACGTCGACGTGGCCGACCCGCAGTGGAATACCTCCGGGGTTTCCTGGCAGTCGCTGTATTACGGCGAGAACTACGCCCGGCTGCAGCAGGCGAAGCGGAAGTACGACCCGCTCAACGTGTTCAACCACACGCTCTCGATCCAGGGGTAGGGCCGGCCGAGCGGCGGGCCCGGATCAAGCCTCGAAGAACGACGAGCACACGCCCGGTAAGAGAGGTCAGCGGTGGCATTTCGGCGCATGACGGCAACCGAGCCCGCCGCGGACGGCGCGACCTGCGACGACGAGCCCCGGCCCGCCGAAGGCGAGGCGGGGCCCGCCGCTCGCCGCGCGCGCCTGCCGGCCCGGGCGATGCTGCCGCTGGCCGCGGCCGCCGGCCTCGCCACCTACACGGCGTTCCCGCCGGTGGGCTGGTGGCCGATGGCCCCGGTCGGGGTGGCGGGCCTGGCCTTGGCGGCATCAGGGCAGCGGCCGCGCACCGCGGCCGCTGCCGGGCTGGTGTGCTCGCTGTTCTTCTTCGGGATGCTCGTGTGGTGGCTGCACGGCAACGTCGGCCTGGTCCCCTGGGTCGCCTTGACCTTGGCGGAATCGGTTCTGGTGGCCCTGATGTGTCTGCCGCTGCCGATGCTGCTCCGGCTGCCCGCGCGGCCGCTGGTGCTGGCCGCGTGGTGGACGGCGACCGAGGCGGTGCGCAGCCGGTTCCCGCTCGGCGGCTTCCCCTGGGGGCGGCTGGCGTTCAGCCAGCAGGACGCGCCGTCGCTCGGCTGGGCCCGCATCGGTGGCGCGCCCCTCCTCACCTTCGTCACGGCCCTGATCGGCGGAGCGCTGCTCACCCTCGCCCTGGCGCGCTCACGCCGCACCTTGATGCTCGCGGGCGCCTGGATCGCGGCGGCGATCCTGTCGGCCGTCAGCGTCCCCGTGCCCGCGGCCGGCACATCGGCATCGGAACCCACCGCCAAGATCGCCCTGGTCCAGGGCGACGTAGCGCGCACGCGGAGCCTGGCCGAGCAGACCCGCGTCCTCGACGTAGCCTCCCGGCACCTGACCGCGACGCTTCAACTGGCCAAGCAGATCGCGTCGGGCCGGGTGCCGCGGCCGGATCTGGTGCTGTGGCCGGAGAACTCGATGGACGCCGACCCGCGCGACGACCCGCAACTCGCCGAGATCGCGCAGCAGGCCGCCACCGCGGTCAACCGCCCGGTGCTGCTCGGCGCGATCCTGGACGGCCCGGGCGGCCGCATCTACAACGCCGGCCTGCTGTGGTGGCCGAACACCGGCCCCGGAGCCTGGTATGCCAAGCGCCAACTGGTGCCGTTCGGGGAGTACATCCCCGCGCGCGAACTCCTCGGCGGCCTCGGCGCCCTGCAACTGATCCCACGTGACTTCAGCCCCGGCGACACGACCGGAGTCCTCCAGGTAGGCGACATCCGCGTAGGCGACGTGATCTGCTACGAGATCGGCTACGACAACCTCGTGCGCGACGACGTCCGCGCCGGCGCCAACCTGCTGGTCGAGCAGACCAACGACTCCACCTTCATCCGCGACGGCAGCACCGGCGAGACCGAACAACAACTGGCCATGGCCCGCCTCAGAGCCGTCGAACACGACCGCGCCGTCGCCGTCGTCTCCACCACCGGCATCAGCGCCGTCATCATGCCCGACGGCCAAGTAGTCCAACGCACCGCGATCTGGACCCAAGACGTGCTCTCCGCCACCGTCCCCCTGCGCACCGACACCACCATCGCCGACCGAGTAGGCGCCTGGCCCGAAGGCCTCATCTGCCTGGCCTCCTTCGCCCTGCTCGCCACCGCCTGGCGCTCGGAGCGCCGCCGAGGCAG
>FSXZ01000992.1_pt1 | contig 21758 bp, 23 predicted proteins | sample 1638121 | NCBI WGS metagenome assembly FSXZ01 (sample SAMEA3914788, study PRJEB12502) | metagenome | biome: forest; material: soil | place: Canada | collected 2011-07-03 | depth 0.1 m
CCCTCGCCCGCAGCCTGATCTGGGTCGACGACAAGCAGGAGCCGACCTGGGCGCTCAACGGCTCCTACCTCGTAGTGCGGCTGATCCGGATGCTGGTCGAGTTCTGGGACCGGGTCTCGATCAATGAGCAGGAGGGCATGTTCGGCCGCCGCCGCGACTCCGGCGCCCCGCTCGACGGCACCGTGGAGACCGACACCCCCGACTACGCCGCCGACCCGCACGGCAACGTCATCCCGCTCGACTCGCACATCCGGCTGGCCAACCCGCGCACCTCCGCCACCGCCGACCAGCGCCTGATCCGCCGCTCCTACAACTACGACCTCGGCCTCGACCAGAACGGCGACATCCAGGCCGGGCACATCTTCGTGGCCTACAACCAGGACGTGGAGCGGCAGTTCGAGACCGTGCAGAAGCGCCTGATCGGCGAACCGCTGATCGACTACGTCCAGCCCTTCGGCGGCGGCTACTTCTACGCCGTCCCGGGCGTCGCCGACGCGAACGACTGGTACGCGAGCAAGCTGCTGGCCTGAGGCGGGCGCTCAGTCAAGGAGCTGATCAGGAGCCTGACGTGATGTGGTTGAACCCGAGGCTGAAGTAGCCTGGTCGGCGTGGAGGAACCCCGGGACGCCCATCCGCTCCAGGCCAGATCCGATCTCTGGACGAAGCTGCTCGGCGGCGGCATCACCGAGGTCTACGTGCCGGGCTTCGAGAGCTGCACCGGAGAAGGTCTTCCTGGTCGACGAGTGGAACGCGGACCGGCGCCTCGACACGGTCCGGGGCCGCCCCAGCGCATGATCGGTTGAGCGGGAGATCGCAGCCTGATTGGATGCGGGTATGGACTCGACACACGCCTCGATCATCGCCTCGGCCGCCGAGCTGCTGGGAGAACCGTTGACCGATCCGGTGGACCTCGGGGGCAGCGACCGCTCCATCGTGCTGCGCGCCCGGACTTCCGACGGCGGCGCGATCGTGCTCAAGAAGTACGCGGACAACGACCAGGCGCGGGCCGTGTTCACCGCCGAGTCCGCCGGGCTCGCGTTCACCGACTTCGGGCCGAAACTGCTGGCCGCCGACCTCGAGCGGCTGCTGGTCGTGATGAGCGACCTGGGCGTGCATGCGAGCCTGGCCGACCGACTGCTCGACCAGGACCCGCGGGCGGCGGTCGAGGCGCTGCTGGAGTGGGCGGGCACGTACGGGCGGATAGCCGCCGTGACCGCGGGCCGCCGGCCCGACCTGGCCCGGCTGGCCGCGCAGTACGGCCAGGGCCACGAGCCGGCCTCCGACGGGACCTGGTTCGCCGAGTACTGCGCGGCCTTTCCCACGCGGCTGGCGGAACTGGGCATCACGGCGCCCGCAGGCCTCGAAGACGAACTCGCGGGCCTGCGCGAAACCCTGCTGTCCGGCTCCTTCGCGGTCTTCTCCCCCGGCGACATCTGCCCGGACAACAATCTGCTGACTCCGGACGGCCTGCGGGTGCTGGACTTCGAAAGCGCCTCGTTCCACTCGGTGTTCCTCGACGCCGCCTACACCGCGATGCCTTTCGCCACCTGCTGGTGCGTCTTCCGGCTCCCGCCCGGCCTGTCCGCGGAGATCGAGCAGCGCTACCGGTCCGAGGTGACCGCGGCGTTCCCCGCCCTGGCCGACGACTCGATCTGGCAGCCCGGCATGCGCGCGGCCGTCGCCCTGTGGACGGTGACCATGTCGGCGGGCATGATCAAGGGAGTGCTGGCCGCGGACAAGCCGATGCACTCCACCCGGCGCCCCGCCTCCACCGCCCGCCAGGTGCTGCACCATCGCTGGACCCTGCTGCGCGACATGCTCGAGCCGACGGGCGAATTGCCCGCGATCACCTCATGCATGATCGCCCTACTCAGCGCGACTGCCGACTGGAAGCCCGGCCCGCTGCCGCTCTACCCCGCGCTGAGCTGAGCCGGCCCGCGCGTCCAGCCGGTCATCGCAGGGGACTACACCGTGTCCCGCGCCGCGCACGGTTCCCCGGTGATGCTCAACTGCTCCGCGCTCGAGGAGCCCCGGCGACGTCGGAATCCTCACTGTCTGTTGCCCACGTCGTACTGGGTACACTCGACGAGCTCGGGACCGGCGGCAGACTGCATGATTCCGCTCGCGGCACTTCATGGCGGATTCTGAAGGGTGAAGGGTATTACCTATGGCGCGCACGCCCCGTCCCGTGGACCCGGAAGACGGACCGGTTCAGGCTTTCGCGCACGAACTGAGATGTCTGCGGGAGCGTAACGGCGCCACGCCGTACCGGGTGCTCGCGCGCACCGCCGGGTACAGCGCGACGACCCTGGGCGACGCCGCGGGCGGGGTGCGGCTGCCGACCCTCGATGTGGCGCTCGCCTACGCCGTCGCCTGCGGCGGGGATCCGGTCTGGTGGGAGCAGCGCTGGACCGAGGCGTCGCGGCTGCTCACGGCGGAATCGGAGGTCGCCGGGAACGCGGGCGATCCGTCGCTGCGGCAGCGGCTCGCGGAGGCACCGGTTGCGGACGCGGGGGCGGATCCCGGGTCCGACCTGATATCCGATGCGGAGCCTGGGCCCGGCCAGATATTCGAGGCTGATCCGGGGCCTGCCGTCGGGTCGGCCATTGCGCGGGGGCGGCGGCGCTGGTTCGCCGGGCGGTGGGTGATCGTGCCGGCGGGCGTGCTCGCGATCGGTGTGGCGGCGATGCTGGCCATGCACGGATCATCGGCGCCTGATGTCACCGCCGCGACCGGGCCGATGTGCTCCGGTGCGCGGCCGGCCGCGGTCGCGTTCACCGGGACGACGTCTTCGACCGGTGCGAACGTGCGCTCGGGTGCCTCGCTCGAGGACGCGGTGGTCGAGCAGCTGCCCGCGGACTGCGAGGTGCAGTTCTCCGGCTACTGCCTCGGCGACGTCGTCCACGACCTGACCGGCGGCTCCCCCGACATGCGGTGGTTCATCCTCGGCGACCACGAGGTGGTGGCCTCGGCGGTGATCCACGGGAATCCGCCCGCCGGCCTGCGCCCGACCGCGTGCGCCGACGACGTCCCGGCCCCGACCTCGCTCTCCTTCTCGGTGATCGCCGACCCTTCGAGGTCGAAGACCCTCACCCTGCGGGCCACCGGCGCGCACCTCGCCATCGTCGGATACGCCTCCTTCTACGCCGACGCCCAGGCTCCGCGAGGCCGGTGGCATCAGATCGGCGTCATCGCCGACCTCGCCACCGAGCCGAACCAGCCATGGCAGCTCCCGGCCGCGACCGCGGGCCGGAGCGGATCGGTACTCGTGTTCGCCGCGGCCTGCCTGGGTGGACAGGCGCCGATCGGAGTCGGCGCGGCGGGGATGTTGACCCCGCACCCCGGCTCCGCCCCCGCCGTCGCGCCGGCCTCGCTGGACTCCGCGCAGTTCGCCGCGGCGGACGCGGCGGCGTGCGCGTATCCCACCGCATGATTCCAGGAGGTGCACTCCCCTGTGTGCGCACCTCCTGGAACCCAGCGGCTTTTCCCCGCGATTCCCTGCGTCCGGACCGGGCGTCGTACCCGGGCACGGCGGCGTCTTCCCGGCGCCGAATCCTTTCTAGCTGCACGATTCATTGCCCGATAGGACCGTGCAATCCGTTCGGGCATCGCCGTGCAAAGGCTTGAGACGCAGCTGGGGGCGGCTACACGTCGGCGGAGGCGTCGAGCGCGGCGGCGAGTGCGCGCAGCTTGTCCCGCAGCGCGCCGGCCTCGGCGAGGTCGAGGCCGGCCGCCTCGATCAGTCCGACCGGGACGGCGGCGGCCCGGGCCTGGAGCGCGCAGCCGCGGGCGGTCGGGGTGATCACCGTGGAGCGCTCGTCCGCACGGCTGCGCTCGCGCCGGACCAGGCCGGCCGTGTCCAGCCGCTTGAGCAGCGGGGAGAGTGTGCCGGAATCCAGGTGCAGCAGCTCACCCAACTGCTTGACCGGCAGCTCGCCGTACTCCCAGAGCGCCAGCATCACCTGATACTGCGGGTAGGTCAGGTCCAGGTCTCGCAGCAGCCTGCGGTAGACGCCGGTGAGGGCGCGCGCGGCCGTGTGCACGGCGAGGCAGAGCTGGTCCTCCACGCGTGGGGTGTCGGTGAGTTGAGCCCGCATGTTTTCGACCATACAACCAGATTGCACAAAATCTAGTTATCCGCAATTCTGCCCACGCCGTGGCGCTGCCGTACCCACGGCGTGGGCAGCCGCGGGTACTACTCGATCACCAGCTCCACCGGCACGTTCCCCCGGGTGGCCTTGGAGTACGGGCAGAGCTGGTGGGCCTGCTCGACCAGCTCGCGGCCCGCCGCGTTGTCCAGATCGCCCGGGAGTTCGACCCGCAGCACGACCGAGAGCGCGAACCCGCCGTCCGCCGGGTCCTTGCCGATCGAGACCTCCGCCGTCACCGAGATCTCGCCGGTGTCCACCTTCTGCTGCCGCCCGACATTGCCCAGCGCGCTGGCGAAGCACGCCGCGTAACCGGCCGCGAAGAGCTGCTCGGGGTTGGTGCCCTGCCCGTTGCCCCCCAGGGCCGGCGGGAGGGCCAAGGTCAGGTCGAGCCTGCCGTCCGAACTCACCGCCCTGCCTTCGCGTCCGTTGGCGGTGGCCACGGCGGTGTACAGACTGTCCATGATGGAGCCTCCTCGGGTCTCGTCTCCCAATAACATTGCACGCAATCTACTTGTGCGCAACTTACTGAGCGGCGAGCGGCACCTCAGAATCCGCCCCCGACATCGTCCGCCGCGCCCGACCCGGCGACCGCGGCGGTGAGGGAGTAGCTGTCGGCCGCTGCCTTCCAGCCGCCCGGCGCGTGCACGAACTGGGCCGCGAAGCTGATGCCGGCCGGGTTGACCTGGCCGGAGGAGCCGAGGGCGAACGTGTAGCTGATCGAGCCGTCGGAGTGGGTCGTGGTCGTCGTGCTGAACTGGCCGCCCGCTCCGGAGTCCCAGGCGCCGGCCGCGGACAGGCCCGCGCAGTCGGCGACGGTGATGGTGAGCGTGAACGCACTCAGCGTCTGGTTGACGGTGACCGTCATGTCCAGTTGGGTCCACGTGCTGGTGGCGCCCTGGACCGAGGTGGAAACCGTCACCGCGGCGGAGGTGGAAGCGGGGGCGAGGACGAGGGCCGAGGTGCTCGGGGCCGCGGCGGAAGGGCTGGTGGCCGCGGCGGAAAGGGTGGTGGTGACCGCGGCCGTGGGCGAAGCCGACGCGCTGGGCGAGGGGGACGCAGTGTTCGATGAAGCGGTGACGGCGGACGGACTCGGGCCGGCCGGAAGCGAGGCGGCCTTCGACGCGGACGCGCTGCCGGTGGCAATGGCGGTGGGTGCGATCGCGTCGGTTCGGGTGAGCGGGACCGCCGCCTGACCCGTGGCCGGGTGGCCGCCGCCGCTCGATCCGGACATCGCGATCGCGCCCACCGCCACCAGCGCGACCGCCGCGATCGCGCCGCCGAGCGGTGCGGGGCGCCGGAACCAGGCCGCGGCCGGCGGCTTGGCCGCGGCGTCGGCGGCCGGCTCGGTGATCCGGGCCATCACGACCGTGGGAGCGTCCTGCGACGGGATCAGGGTCAGGCGTTCCGCCAGCAGCGCGCGCACCCGCGCGCCGTCGGGCTCACCCTCCGGGTGCTGCGCCGGCCGCGCGCGACGACCGGGCCGACCGGCCCGTTCGTGCACGAGCCGCTGCACGATCTCGTCCATCGCGGCCGACCGGTCCGCCGCGGCGGCCGTCAGCTCGTCCCAGCGCCGCCAGGCCTCGGCGAACGCGTCCGCCGCGATCTCCTCGGCCACGTCGCGTGTTCCGCACAGCCGCTGCGCCAGCAGGGCCACCTCGCCGTGCTGCTCGGCGAAGAAGGCTCCGAAGTCGGTCCCGGGCCCCACACCGGCCGCCTCAAACCCCACAGCCTCCATGGCGCAGCACCCTAGCAAGCCGAAGCCGAACCCGCATGACTGATCCGTACGGTGTCGCGCGGCCCGGCCACCGGGCCGGATCCCGTTGCGGCGCGGCGGAATCAGGCCCGGCCGACGGCGAGAAACGCGGCGTGGGGCAGCGCCATCCGGCCGTCGGGCGTGGCGAACCGTTCGCTCAGCCGCACGTAGTGCCGGCGCACCCGCGCGATCGTCTCATTCGTCTGATTCGTCAGGATCTGGCCGATCTTCGCGAGGCCCACGGCCGGACCGCTCCACCACTCCTCCCGATCGGTGAAGTGGTCCCAGTACAGGGTCGAACAAGAGACCTCGCTCAAGCCGGCGTCCCGCAGCAGCGCGGCGAAGCCCGCCTCGGTGCCGGACCAGATCGTCACGGCCACTGTGCCGCCCGGCGCGGTCACCCGGCGCAGCTCGGCCAGCGCGACGCGCGGGCGCCCGACGTGGTTGAGCACGAAGTTCGCGACCACGGCCGCGAACGCGTCGTCGGCGAAGGGAAGGGTGGGCAGGGCGCCGACGCACAGCCGGGCGCCGCCCGCGGCCCGTGCCGCCAGCCTGAGCATGTCGGGTTCCGCATCGACCGCGGCGACCTCGGCGCCGCGCAACACCGCCGCCGCGGCCGCGGCGCCGGTTCCGGTACCCACATCCAGGATCCGGGTACCCACCGTCGAGAGCACTCTGAACGATCACCCCGGAACCGCTGCCGAATCGTGGGCTCCTCCAGACATCCGTTGACATACTCTTGACCCTGGTGTCAGGGCAGCTCGGATTTCTCCAGGAGGACGCGCGTGCGTGCCGGTCGACGAATACTCGTGCTCGCGATGGTCGCCGCGCTGGTGGCCAGCCCGAGTGCGGCATATGCCCGTGGCGGCGGGGGTAGCCACGGATTCAGCGGCGGGGGTGGCGGCGGCGGGGGCGGCGGAATCGGCGGGATCGGCGGCGTCCACGTCGGCGGGGTCGGCGGGAGTCTGCACGGCGGCGGGGGCGCCGTCGCGCTGGTGGTCGTCGTGGTGGTGCTCGTGCTGGCCTTGCTGCTGCTGTCCAGGGCACGCAAGGCGAAGAGCGCCCGCGGGTCGAACACGGGGTCGGACCAGGCGGCGCACCGCTCGGACGCGATCGCCCACGCCCGCGCCGCCCAGGTCGAAGCCCGGGTGGACGTGCTCGGCGACTCCGATGCGAGCTTTGATCTCGCCGCGCTCAAGCAGCGCGCCGTCTGGCTGTACACGACCGCGCAGCGCGCCTGGACCGAGAGCGACTACGTCACGCTCAGGGACATCCTGTCCCCGGTGCTCTACGGCAAGTGGGCCGACGAACTGCGCGACTATGCCGCGCGCGGCGAAGTCAACGTGGTGGAGATCCTCTCCGGCCCGACGGTCGAACTGGTCGACGTCGCGAACCGGGCGGGCGAGGTGAACGACACCGTCACCTTCCGGGTCACAGCGATCCTCAACGACTACGTCCGCCGCGACAGCGGCTCGCGCGCCGTGCGCACCGACGGCTCGAGCCGCCCGGTCGAGTACTGGACGCTGCGCAAGAACGAGGCCGGGACCTGGATCGTGGCGTCGATCGAGCAGGCGGCCGAAGGCGCGCACCACCTGACCCACGCCATCGAGACGGACGGCTGGGACCAGAAGGCGGTCGCCCGCGAAGCAGTACTCGAAGTCGCCGAGAAGACCTCGGTCCCGGACGTGAGCGCCAGTGAGGTGCTGGCGCTCACCGGCATCTCCTGGAGCACCGACGCCGACGCCGCGGCCGGCGACCTGAGCGTCCTGGACGGCCGGTTCGACAAGTCCGTGCTCGAAGTCGCGGTCGAGCAGTTCCTCGAGGAATGGGCCATGAACGACGGCAGCCTCGACTTCACCTCCGTACGCACCGCCGACCGCACCGTGATGCGCGAGGCGGCCGTCAGCTCGATCGAGGTGCGCTCACTGATCTCCCGCGACCCGGTCGTCTTCCGTATCGCGGTGAGCGCGGAAGGCGTCTACTACGAGGTCGACCGCCGCACCGAGGAAGTACTGCGCGGCGACGCGCACAAGCGGCGCACGGTCTCCTTCACCTTCGACCTCCGCCTCAACGGCCCGTCGGAGCAGGGCTGGAGCGTGATCGCGGCGGACGCGAAGGCGTGACGCGCCGCGGCCCGCACCCGGCATGTCCACCGCCGGGTGCGGGCCGCGCGTACGTCCCGGCTCAGGGCTCCATAGGGAGCGTGGCCACGGGCACGTCCGGGGAGTCGAGCCACAACAGGCCGCCGTCGTCGCGCAGAGAGACCCCGAAGCGGTCGGGGCTGGGGCTGTCCCACTCCTGCCAGCGCTTGTACACGAACTCGATCATCCGCCACAGCCGGCGGGGACCGTACTCGCGCACAGCCCAACCCGACGGGCCCGGCTCGGCATCGACCACCGCCCACGAGCCCAAGCCGTCCCACACGGTGTAGCAGCCCGCGTCGGCATCGTGATGGTAGTCCAGCCCCGGCGCCAGCACGCCCACTGCGAACGCCGCGAACGAGTAGCGCCAACTCGTGTGCCGGGGATCGAGCTGAGTCATACGCCGGTCGCCGCCCTCCGTCTGTGTCGGGCGGTCCTTCGGTGAGCGGTGACTCCGGGCGTCCATGAACACGAAGCCGTGGACAAATCTGCCTTCCGCCCGGCCGAGGTGCGTGTCCAGCTTCAGACACGCCACGTCCGACCACCGCGTCGACCACGGCAAAACGATCCGACCCTGCGGACACAGGTCCAGCCAACAGTTCGGCAGCGACTTGAATCCGCACGTCGCGATAATCGCGTCATAAGGCCCTGGCGCAACGCCCGCACCGCTCACCCCGTCGCCGACCACGACACTCGCGCCGTACCCCGCCTGCGCGAGCACCCTGGCCGCACCACTGGCCACATCCGGGTCCACCTCGACACTCACCACGTTCGCGGACCCGTACCGGTGCGTCATGATCGCGGCGTTGTACCCAGAGCCAGAACCGATCTCCAGCACCCGCCCGGCCTCGGGCATCATCGCCAGCATCCGCGCCATCACCAGTGGCATCGTGGACGAACTCGAATAGTCCCCCGGTCCATGGTCAGTCCCGTCGTCCAACTGGATGATCACCGAACGCTCCTCGTCATAGACGAGCGACCACCACGTATCCGGGTCAGCGGCCCGAGCCACCGGGACCGCCCTGTGGTCACGGTTGAACCACACCCGCTCCGGCAAGAACGCCTCCCGCTCGACCTCGGCGAAAGCCTGCTGCCACGCCTGGTCGATCCCGGTGCGCGCGCCGAGGCGCGCGGCCATCAGACCGCGCGCCCGACTCCGATCCTCAGTGCTCATGGCTTCCGCTTACTTCTTGTCGCCGGGCGGAATGTGCCCGTCGTCCTTGTTGTCGTTCGTGTCGTCTCCACCACCGCCGTGCTTGCCGCCAGAGTCCTGGTCCCCGTCGTCCTGGCGGCCCTCCAGCCAGACCTCATCCAGGGTGAGCCCCTGGACCTGGTCACGCTCCATCATTGCGGGCATCGCTTCCGCTCTCCCTTCAACGCCACCGAACCTGCGTGGTCTGGCCGCATCGTGACCGGACGCCCTCCGCGTCAGCTCTCTGCGCCCAGGCCTCCACTCTCGCGCGCAACTCACCGCCACAGAACTGCCGCTGTGAGTGTCCATCCTGGGTAGACTCGCCAGTAACCTTCCCAGGGCACTGACCCACGCAGGAGGCACGATGGACCGCCTCTCATCGGACATCCTCGCCCGCCCGGATTTCATACAGGCCTGCGCCGAGCGCGATCTGAGCGGGCTTTTCGCCATCGCCAAGAAATGGGGAGGCTACTCCAACGCTCGCCTCGCTCGGGCCTGTGAACTCAGCCCCAGCCGCGTCGCCGAATATCTCCACGGGCAACGCGAAGCCACCAGCGCCAAGCTTTTCGAACGGGTAGCGGACGGCCTGGGAATTCCCGGCGCACGATTATTACTCGCATCGCGCCCGTGGGAAAGCGGCTCCCTGCGTCTGGTGGACCCAGACGTCAGGCCGCCATCGGCAATCGATGCCGACGGAGTAGATGAGGATGACGAGATGAAGCGCCGGGACCTCTTGCGCCTCCTATCCGTCATGGGCGCCCACATGATCCCGTTTGATACCGCCCTCGATGACCCTGGTGCGTACATGACGCGAGCTGACCAACTCGACGCCCACGCTCGGCTGAACGATCACCTCTGGGGCGCGTTCTCGCTCTCCCCCTCCAAGCCTGCCGTCTTCCCACTCGTCCGCGAACAACTCCACATCCTCTCCGAAGAGCTAGGCCGCGCTCGTGCACAGTCAGAGCGGGCCCGTCTGTGTGCTCTTTCGGGCGAACTCCTGCAACTGGCCGGCGAAGTCTCCTTCGATGCCAACCGATACACCGATGCGGCGCACAACTACACGCTCGCTGCCAGCGCCAGCACGCACGCCCAGGACTACGACCTTTGGGCCTGCGCGCTGACCAGGCATGCGTACGTCACCATCTACGAACGCAGCTTCACCAAGACGGTTCCCGTCCTCGACGCGGCCAGCCGCGTAGCCGCCAACGGAGACAGCCAGCTATCCACGCGGCATTGGGTCGCCGCCGTGCAGGCCGAAGTATTCGCCGAACTCGGTGACCTCGACGCGTGCAACAAAGCCCTCGACAAGGCCGAATCGGTCCAGAACCTGACCGGACAGATCCAGAACAGCGGATGGCTCCGATTCGACGGCTCGCGCATGGACGAACAACGCGGCGCCTGCTACACCCGGCTCGGCCGGTACGACCTTGCCGAGACCGCCCTCACCAGCGCGCTCGCACGCGACCTCAGCCCGCGACGCCGCGGAAGCGTGCTCGTCGATCTTGCCCGTCTCGGAGCGCACCGGCACGACGCCGACCAGGCGCTTGACTACGGCATCAGTGCGGTCGAGCTCGCGCGATCAACAGGCTCCGGCTACATCGCCAAGAAGCTCACGTCCCTCCAACACGACCTTGCCCCGCTGGTCGGTGACAAGCGCGTCGCGACCCTGACAGACTCCATCCGTACCCTGGTGGCCCCGACCCGACCTGAGCATGACGAGAGGACACGCGGTGTCTACTGACCCGGGCCAGATCTTCCGCGAAGCATGGATCCGCGGCGTGCGGCGGCATTATCCCGGCGAACCGAAGCCCGGCTATGTCGCCCCGTGGGAGGAGACCCCGGACTGGGAAAAGCAGGCAGCTGCCGCCGTTCATCACCAAGTCCGGCAGTTCGTGGAGATCAGCGCCGGGGCCACGGCAAAACTCACCCGCGAGCAGCGCGGACAGTTCGTATCCCTGTGCTGGAACGCACAGATCTTCCGACACTTCGAAGACCCGAAGCCCAGCTATGTCGCCGCCTGGCCCGATCTGCCCGAATGGCAGCGTCAGACGGACTGCGACATCTTCGACGCCATCGAATCAGGCGTGACCTGCGCGACGGCAACCCCCTGAGACGCTTCCTCGAACGCCCGGAAACGCTCGAACTCGCGAGCCGGAAGAGGCCGGGTGCGCAGGCGGCGTCACCGGCTCACGGTCGGGCTGGCGCCGCCGCCCGCGCTGGCGGGCTAGTGCGTGCTCAGTGTGACGTACTGGCACGCGTCGCCGGGGGCCTGCTGTTCCAGGCGCATTCGGCCCTGGGCGAATTCGAGCGCGAGACCGCTGTTTCGGTTCACCAGGCGGTAGGTGGTCGAATCGGCGATCGACGTGCCCTGCGCCGCGACCGCTTGGAGGTACCACTGGTCGCTGCCGCCGGGGGTGCCCAGGCTGTCGGCGGACAGCGGCGTGCCGGCGGGTAGCTGGTTGCCGAGTGTGGCGACGGCGCCCGTGGCCCGCTGGGCTGCGGCGGTGTCGCCCGAGACCTGGAGGTCCTGGCCGGTTTCCGGGTTCACCAGGCGATAGAAGCCGCTGTCCTCGCCGGGCGAGTTCGGGTCGGCCACCGGCACCAGTTGCCACGCCGCGCCGGCGGCCTTGCCGTTGCCGCCGACGAGGCCGGGGCCGCCGGTCGCGGTCACGGCCTTGCCGCCGACGCGCAGGACGTACGGGGTGCTCGCGTCCACGGTGGTGCCGGCGGTGTCCATGGGCTTGCGTTCGCCGGACAGGCCCGCCGGATCGTCGGTGGCGGCCTGGTCGACGTCGTAGACGGCCCCGGACAGGTCCGAGACGGTGAGGAAGGAGCGGCCGGTGACGTTCTGGTTGGTGAGGCTGCCGTCGTCGAGCGTGGTGAGGTAGCCGCCGTCGGAGCCGGCCGGGCTCAGGCCCACGACCTGCCACGAGTCCGGGTCGCCGAGGTTCGTGGTCTCGTACACGTCGCCGTCGTACCCGACGATGCGGTACGTCTGCGAGTAGGTGTCGTAGCTGATGGCCGATTCGTTGTTGGCCGAGGGGATGTAGATGAGCAGTGAGTTCGGGTCCTCATAGAACTGGCTGCCGGTGATGAGCGTCTCCGTGTTCGAGGCGCCCGAGCTCGGGTCGGTCTCGGTGATGCGGATGCCGCCGGTGATCTTCACTCCGTTCACGTACTGGTCGGCCACGCCGAGGACGTTCATGTTCTGGCCGGTCACCGGATCGGTGTAGCTGACGCCCTGGGTCATCGACTCGCCCGTGGCGTTGTTCACGATCGTGTGCGCGAGGCTGTTGACCGTGTAGGTGTCGCCGGCGCCGTCGGAGAACTCGAACAGGTGCGTGGCGGGCACCTTCGTCGACTGATACGACGCCGACGCGTCCGCGCCGGAACCGGAACCGGAGCCGGTCCACGCGATCGTGTCGGTAGCGGGCGTGTAGGACACGTTCAGGCCGCCGACCGATCCGACGTTGCCGTCCACGCCGCCGACGCCGGGCTGCGACCATGCCCCGTCGTACCACTTCTGCCAGGTGCCCGAGGCCATGCCGCCGCTGATCGGGGCGCGGGCCATCTCGGTCCAGCTGGCCGCGGTGGAGGCGGACGGCTTGAGATACACCTTGACGTTGTAGGTGATGTAGAAGTACCCGGTCGAGTAGTCGACGAACAGGCGGGGGCCCGAGTCGCCGAACGGGTAGGTGGTGCCCGGCGAGGAGGTGGCGTCCACGACCTGGTCGTCATCCCACGCCGAGGTCAGCGCCGGTCCCGCGTACTGCCAGGACTGGCCCTGGTTCGTCGAGGTGGCGAGCAGGACGCGGTCGTTGTGCAGGCCGGTCGCGATCTTCTGCGCGAGGGTCGCGTTCGGGCCGGCCACGCCCCACGGGTCGAACTGGTACTCGTCGTTCAGCAGGGCGTGCCAGCTCCCGGCCGAGTCGACCCAGACTCCGATGACGTCGCAGTGGTCGTCTTCCTGGGGTGAGGGGATCGGGTGGGTGGTGGACTTGTCGACCTGGTAGCAGACCGATCCCGGGTCGCCGTAGTACGCGTCGGCGGTCACCTCGCTCGTGGTGGAGCCCATGTCCGCGCTCACCGCGCCGAGATCGGTGTTGGTGAAGGTGTTCGCCCACGCGTTCGCGGGGTCCGTGTCGTACGGGGTGTCGCCGTCGGTCCAGTGGAACCGCCCGTCGGCGCCCACGAACGCCGATCCGGCGATATCACTGAGCAGGCCGCCGTCGAGGTAGGTGGGCGCGGTGGCCGTGTACTGAGGCGGGGTCGCCGCCGTGTCGGCCCGGGCGGTCATCGGCACGGCGAGCGCGGCGGCCGCGCCGAGCGCGAGACCCGGCAGCAACCGGCGGGCGCGGCGGGTCCGCGCGGGATCGGTTCGTCTCATCGTGGTGCGCATTCCTCTCCTGGTGAACGGCAGGGGGACGAGCTGGTGGTCGGCTGCGCCGGCGCCTGACTTGCTAGTAAGCGCTTGCTGCCAGGACAACGGCCGCCGCGCTCGGGAAGGTGGCGCCGAGAGTAGCGTTGATTCCCTTCGGCAAGAGGTCGAATAGGGCATTGGCCTGGTATTTACCTGCACCGTGGCGGCAACGGCCGGGGGGCCGGGAAGCGCTCGGCAGACTCTGGCGCCGCCCTGCACTCGGCAACGGAGTCGAAATCAAGCAAGCGCTTGCTGCCATGGTCGTGGAGTCTGGTGCCGGGCTCGCAGGGTGTCAAGGGGAACTACGACTTAGGATTGCTCGAATCTGCGTGAAAGATGCCACATTCGTGCAGCATCGCGTAGCGATCGTCGCAGTAAGCGCGTACTATCAGCTGCTACGGGACTCCTGCAGTGCACTGCGGACGCGTGGTGCGCCGCCCGCAGCCCGTCCACCCGTGCCCGTACCGCTCCAGGTCGGCCGGGCGGGGGCGGGAGTCCGTCGCCGGGGGCGTCGTCGCTGTGGGGTGACGGCGCCACCCCGGGCGTCGAGAGCGCGGTCGCCCGGGCGTCGAGAGCGCGGTCGAACGATCCGTCAAACGACGACCGTGTCTCGGTCCGCGCGTGCTGAAGGCTTTGCGGATCTCCACATAGCCGGCCTCGTGCAGCGTGGTGAGCTGTTCGGACAGCGCCGAGTCGGACAGCCCGAGGCTTTCGCGCAGGACTGAGAAGTCCGCCCAGGTGGTCGCGGCGAGGAAGGCGACCAGGGAGAGGCGGGTGGGGGCGTGGATCAGCTCGTCGAATCGGGGCGTGCTCACCGGCGGCTCCGGGACTCGCGCACCAGGACGGCCGCCTCGTAGCGCAGGAGTCTCGGCCCGCCGAGCGCGAACAGCACCGCGAAGAGCACGCCGGCGATCGTACCCGGGCCGGGCACCCCGGCCGCGCGCAGGCCGAGCGCGGTTCCCACCGCCGCTCGGGAGACCGGCAGGTTGATCAGCGGCGAGCCGACGACGAACACGGCGATCCGCAAGGGGCGCGCGGCGGCCAGGGCCCGCTCAGGCCAATGCACGAATACCGCAGGACGCAGCGGGCACAGGGGCGCCATGACCCTGTCCACGGCCGCGGCCGGATCACTCCTCCCGCTCGCCGTGGCGATTCCGTTGACCGGGGCGGCGCTGGCGCCGCTGCTGGCCCGCTGGTCGCGGCACGCGGCGATGGCCGGCTGCCTGCTCGGCCTGGCCGGGGCGCTGGCGGTGCTGGTCCTGGTCGCTCCGCGGGTGTTCGGCGGGACGGTGCTGGTGCACTATCTGGGCGGGTGGAAGCCGGTCGGCGGGCAGGTGCTGGGGATCGCGTTCGCGGCCGATCCGTTCGGGCTGCTGTGCGCGCTGGCCGTGGCCGGGATCGGCCTGCTGCTGTTGGTCTACACGCTCTCCGAGCTCGGCGGCCTCGGCCGACGCGAGCTCGGCGGTTTCGCCTGCCTGTTCCAGCTGCTGCTGTCCGCGCTGATCGGCGCGGCGCTCACCGGGGACCTGTTCAACCTCTTCGTCTGGTTCCAGGTGGCCGCGCTTTCGAGCTACGGGCTGACCGGGTTCTTCCTGGAGCGCCCGATCGCGCTGGAGGCGGCGTTCAAGATCCTGGTGCTGACCACGCTGGCCGGGTTCACCGTCTTCCTCGGCGCGGGCCTGCTCTACGTGCACACCGGGGCGCTGAATCTGGGTCAGCTGCACCTCGCGCTGGCCGGACCGGTCGGGGTGCTGGTCGCGGTGGCGCTCGGGCTGCTGCTGGCCGGATTCGCCACGAAGGCCGGGCTGGCGCCGTTCCACGGCTGGCTCGCCGACGCCCACACCGCCGCGCCCGGGCCGGTCTCAGCGCTCTTCTCCGGGCTGATGGTCAACCTCGGGCTGATCGGGATCGCCCGGCTCTCCCTCCAGGTCTTTCCCGGCTCCGGCCTGCCGGTGCTCGGCGCGCTGATGGTGCTGGGGCTGCTCTCGGCCGTCATCGGCGCCGCGCTCGCGCTCGCCCAGGACGACTTCAAACGGGTGCTCGCGTACGACACGGTCTCGCAGATGGGTGTGATCACCGTGGGCTTCGCCACCGGCAGCCCCACCGGGGTGACCGGGGCCGTCTACCACCTGGTCAACCACGCCCTGTTCAAGGCCCTGCTGTTCCTGTGCGCGGGCGCCGTGGTGCACCGCACCGGCCAGACCTCGCTGCGCGCCCTCGGCGGACTGGCCCGCACCGCGCCCGCGCTCACGGCCGCGTTCACGGTCGGGGCGGCCTCCATCGCCGGTATCCCGCCGTTCAACGGGTACGTCTCGCTCAGCCTGATCCACCAGGCCCTGACCTCGAGCGGCCAGGGGCTGCCGTACGCGCTGATGCTGCTCGCGCAGCTGCTGACGGTCGCCGCGCTGGGCCGGGCCGCCTGGCTCGTCTTCTTCCGGCCCGCGCCCGCGGACCCGAACGCGGACGCCGATATCGACGCGGCGCCGCTGCCCGCGCACGAGTCGCTGCCGCCGGGCATGGCGATCGGCCTGATCGGGCTGAGCGGCTGCTGCGTCGCGTTCGGGGTGCTGCCGGGGCGCATCCTCAGCTCCCTGATGGAGCCGGCGGCCGGCGCGCTGCTGGGCGCGGGCCGGTACGCGGCCGCGCTGCTGCACTCGGGCGGCCGGGTCACGGCGACCTCGGTGACCTTCGACTACGCGAACTGGTCCGAGCTCGGCGTGGTGCTGGCCACCATCGTGGCGGCCGCGCTGGTCGGGTACGGATATCTGCGCGCCGACCGCGACCCGCAGCCGATCCGGGCGCTGCGTGCCCTGCACACCGGTTCGGCCAACGACTACACCGGGTACGCCGTCGCCGGGCTGGTGGTCCTGGTGGCCGCCCTGCGCTGGGGCTGACGGACCGTCACGCGCGGCCGTCGACGCGGATCCGCGGCGCCCGGCCCGGTGTTCGCCCGATCGGCCAGCGCGGCGCATGCTTGGGCGGCCCAGGGGTATCGGGGGCCCATGTTCCCGCTCGCCTGTTGGTGCTTCCTCGTCTGGGTCCTGCTGTCCTGGACCCGGACCGCCGAGCAGCTGCTGATCGGCGCCGGGATCTCGCTCGCGGTCGGGATCGCGCTCGCGCCGCTCGGTCCGGTGCCCGGCCCGTGGCGGCTGCTGGTGCCGCGCAACGCCCGGGCGGCCGCGCGGCTGCTGGCCACCGCCCTGGCGCGGGTGCCGGTGGCGAACCTGCGGCTGGCCGCCCGGATCTGGCGGCCGAGCCGTCCGCTGCGCAGCGGCATGGTCGTGGTGCCCACCCGGGAGCGCTCGGATCTGGGCCTGGCCACGGTCGGCCTGGTGACCTCGCTGATCGTGGACAACCAGATCGTCGACCTCGACCGGCACCGCCACCTGCTGCAGTACCACGCCGTCGACGTGCCGGAGGGGTCGGCCGAGCACAAACGCGCGGCGATCAACGAGCCGGTCGAACGCTGCCTGGAGGGCCTGGACGGCCCGACCGGCCGGGAGGATCCATGAACCCTGACGTCTACCTCGCCGCGGCCGTCGCCGAGACGCTGGTCGTCCTGCTCCTGCTGCCCCGCCTCGCCCTCGGGCCCAGCGTCGGGGACCGGGTGGTGGCGCTCAACACCGCCTCGACCCAGGCCGCGCTGGCCGTGCTCTTCTATTCCGCGTACGCGGACCGGGCGATCTATCTGGACGTGGCGATCTGGCTGGTCTCCTTCAGCTATCTCGGCGCGCTCGTCTGGGCCAGGTTCCTGGAACGGGGGCTGCTGTGAGCGCCGTGCACACCGCGATCACGGCCGGACTGGTCGCGATCGGCGTCGGGTTCTCCGTCTCCGGCGCCCTCGGCATCCTGCGCATGCCGGACCTCTACACCCGGATCCAGTGCTCGTCGAAGACGGTCACGATGGGCGCGGTGCCCGCGTTGATCGGGCTGGTGGCCGGCGAGGGGATCGTCAGCCCGTACGCGGCGCGGGCGCTGATCGTGGGCTTCCTGCTGCTGGTGGTCAATCCGGCCGCCTCGCACGCGCTGGCCCGCGCCGCCTACCGGGCCGGGGTGCCGATGTGGCCGGGCGCGGTGCGCGACGAGGCGGCCGAGGCTGCTGACGATGAGTGAGTTCTGGCTGCTCGACTACCTCGTGCTCGCCCTGATCCTCGGTTCGGCCGTGCTGGTGGTGTGGACCAGGAACCTGCCCGGCGCGGTCATGGCGCTCTCGGCCGTCGGCACCTTCCTGACCCTGCTGTTCGTCCTGCTCGGGGCGCCGGACGATGCGCACTCCGAGGTCGTGGTGGGCGCCATCGCGCTGCCGGTGCTCTTCCTGACCGCCATCGCGAAGGTGCGGGCGCACGTCCTCGACGAGGGCGAACTGCGAGAGGAGGGCGAGGATGCGGGTGGACACCCGGGCGACGGAGCGGCGCCCGCCGGTCACTGAGCAGGAGCCGCGACACCGGCCGAAGCTGGGCGCGCTGCTGACCGCCGCCGTGGCCGCGGTCCTCGGCGCCGGGCTCCTGGCCGCGCCGCGCGAGCACGCGCCGCTGCCCGCCGTCGCCCGCTACGCGCTCACCACGTCGCTGCCGGACTGGAAGCTGCTCGAACCGGTCAACGAGGTCGTGTACGGCTCCCGCGGCTTCGACACCTTCGGCGAGACCTTCCTGCTGCTCGCGGCCGTGATGAGTGTCATCGTCCTGACGCGGTCGCGGGAGGCGCGGACCGGCTACTTCGGTGAGCACACCGCCGGGGAGCGCGAGCAGCGGGAGATGGACCCGGACCAGGCTCCGGACGCCGAGGAACGGTCCTCGCGCGCGGCCGACGCCCGCGAGCAGGGCGAGCGGCGCCGCGCGGATCCGGACCTCGAGCCGCTCGGCCGGCATACCCCGGAGCACGCCGAGTCGCTCACGGTGGTGGCCCGCACCGCGATCCGGCTGGCCGCGCCGGTGCTGGCCGTGACCGGGCTCTACCTGGTGGCCTGGGGCTACTCCCCCGGCGGCGGCTTTCCGGGCGGCGCCGTCCTGCTCGGGGTGCTGCTGCTGGTCTACGCCGGCTTCGGCCGGCGCAAGATCGCCCGGGTGGTGCGGCCCGGACTCCTCGAGACGCTGGAAGTGGCCGGGGCGCTGCTGATCGTCGGCACCGAACTGCTCGGCCTGTTCCTCGACGGCTCGTTCAGCGCGAACTGGCTCCCGCTCACCGAGCCCGGCACCATCCGCTCCGGCGGCGTGGTGCAGCTGTTCTCGGTCGGCGAGCTGATCGAGGTGAGTACGGGCCTTTCCATCGCCGTGTTCGCCCTGCTCGGGGTGCGCCGGGACTGGACGCACGACGCGGACGAGGAGGACGGGTCGTGATCGTGGCCAACTATCTGGTCTCGGCCGCGGTGTTCTGCCTCGGGCTCTACACCGTGCTGACCCGCCGCAACATGATCAAGATGGTGATGGGCCTGTCCCTGATGGAGGGCTCGACCTATCTGCTGTTCGTCTCGCTCGCCTACCGGGCCGGCTCGACCGCGCCGGTGCTGCTCGGGCCGCCGCACGGGCAGAGTCCGGCGCAGCTCGCGCACGGCGACGTCGCCGACCCGGTACTGCAGAACTTCTGCCTGACCGCGATCGTCATCGGCGTCGCGGTGACCGCCGTGTTCCTCGCGGTCGTCGTGCGTATCGCCCAGCACTACCGCACCCTCGACGCGGACGACGTGCGCGAGCTGCGCGGCTGAGCGGCTCGGCGGCGGGCCGGGGGCATCAGCGGCGGTAGCGTTCGGCCACCGCGGTGAAGGCGGCCTTGGGCTCCCAGGTCAGGTCGGGGTAGGCCTGTCCGCGGCGCCCCTCCAGGATCTTGACGATGCCGAGGCCGGCCCGGTCGAGGTCGTCCCGGGGGTCGCCGTCGGGGCGGTGCGGGAAGCCGGGCAGGGCGAAGAGGTAGACGAAGGCGCTGTCCACGCCTTCGGTCTCGAAGATCTCCAGGAGCTCGCTCAGATATTCGGCCTGACCGGCTTCGTCGCGTTCGTACACCCCGTCCAACCGCAGCGGCGCACCGGTTTCCGGGTCGTACTCGACCACCTCGAGCACACGCCCGCCGCGGTCGCCGGCGCCGCGATAGGCCGCGGTGCCGAAGCCGGTGACGGCGAGCGGCTTCGATCCCTGAGCCAGGGTGCGCACGGCGGCGCGGAACCGGTCGGCGACCTCGGCCGAGCGGATCAGCTCGTAGGTGGCGAAGTCGAAGGGGTCCCAGTCGACCTGCTCGAACTGGATCGAGCAGTAGGTGAGCTTTCCGTGAAAGCGGGTGCGGACTTGGCCCACCGCATCGCGGAGGAAGGCATTGACGCGCAGACCGACGTCGCGCATCGCCTCGGCCCGCCGTTCGGGCCGGCTCATCAGTGCCGCGACACGCTCGGCCGCGTCCTGCCCGGGCAGGAATCCGCGGTTCATCACGCTCAACTCCACTCCGGTGACGAACACCACCTCGGCGCCGCGGGCCCGGATCCGCTCGGCGCGCTCGGCGCAGTCGCGCATCAGGGTGAGAATCCGCTCCCGGTCCAGCTCCAGCGGATACGGGGAGAACCACACTTCCAGGCCGAGCTCGGCGGCGAGCGCGGCGGCCGACTCGAGCCGGTCCGGGTCGCCGCCGGTGATCTGGACCGCGTCGCAGTGCAGGTCGTCGCGGATGATCTCCAGCTCCCGGCGGACCACCGCGGTATCGAACGCGTCCCGCGAGTTCCGGCCGCGCAGCACGAATCCGGTGTCGTACGTCATCCCTCTGGCTCGCATGGCGTGGTCCCTTCGGTCGGCCGCCCTGAGGACACCGAGACTTCCAGGAAAAGTGCGTACACGCAATATTGCGGCTGCGCAGGAAACCGTGGCAGGCTGGCCCCGTGACGACGCCACCGCCCGGACTGCGCGAACGCAAGAAGCAGGCCACCCGCGAGGCGTTGCGCGCGGCGGCACTGCGCCTGGCCGTCGAGCACGGCCCGGATCAGGTGCGGGTCGAGGAGATCGCCGAGGCGGCCGGAGTCTCGCCGCGCACCTACAACAACTACTTCGCCAGCCGCGAGCAGGCGATCGTGGCCGCCGTCACCGCGGACCGGGAGGCCCGCGTCGCGGCCGCGGTGGCCGCCCGCCCGGCCGGCACGCGCCTGGCCGACGCGGTGACCGAAGCAGTCCTCGAGCAGTACACCGCCGCCGGCGCCGCCGAGTACGAACACGCACACACGCCCGAGACCCTGCTGCTGATCACCACCCGGCCCGCACTGCGCGAAGCGTTCCTCGATTCCACCGCCGGTATCGAACCCCCACTCGCCGCCGTGCTGGCCGCACGCCTCGGCGACGCCCCGCCACACACCGCCCGAGTGCTCGCCGCCGGCGTCGCCGCGGCCGTGCGCATCGCCCTGGAGAGCTGGCTCCAGCCGGCCCCGGCGGCCGGCGACGCAGGAAACTGCATCGCCGGACTGGTCGTGCCCACCGGCCCGCTGCCCGAGCTGCTGCGCGCCACCCTCGCCCCGCTCGCGCCCGCGTTCGACTCCGCCGAGGGGCGCACCCGCTCGTCCTGAGGCCGGCCCGCCTCGACGCGACCACCGAGCCGGCCGCGACCCACGACGTACCCTGCGACCGACCAGCATGTTTCCTAAACTTTCCCACTTTTCTTTAGGGCATTATCCCTATTGGCCTGAGCAAAGTTTCCGACCTTGACTTTCCCTGGGGGCGGTCTTAGCGTGCGTGACGCAATCGTTTGCTCTTTGTCTTCCGATTCCCACCGATTGCCGGGAGCCGCAGCTACGGTTTCCGTCCTCTTCCCAAGGAAGTGACCCATGCGAATACCCAAGGCAACGGCGCCCGGGCTCGCGATCCTCGTCGCGGCAGGCTTCCTCGTGCCGGGCGCTGCCTCCCCGGCCGCGGCGGCCTCCGCGTCCAACACGCTCGTGGTGAACGCGAGCCAGAACCTGCGCACCGTCACGCACGTGGCCTCCGGCGCCCTCTACGGGCTGTCCGAGAACGGCACGCCGGCCGCCAGTGACGTCACGCCGCTGCATCCGAGCAGCTTCGTGCAGATGGCCCCGGGCGGCAGCCAGCTGCCCAACGGCGAGTCCGCCCCGGCCGGCGACGCACTCGTGGTCGCCCCC
>FSXZ01001083.1_pt1 | contig 21713 bp, 21 predicted proteins | sample 1638121 | NCBI WGS metagenome assembly FSXZ01 (sample SAMEA3914788, study PRJEB12502) | metagenome | biome: forest; material: soil | place: Canada | collected 2011-07-03 | depth 0.1 m
CCTGCAGGACCAGCGCGGCGTCGGTCTGGCCCCGGTACACCGGCAGCTGCCCGAGCTTGAGCATGAGCCAGCCGAGCACCGGGACGTCGAACAGCGACGACTTGGCCAGGAATACCGGGTAACGGCCGCAGCGGTGCACGAACAGCGACAGGGCCAGGATGTCGCTGTAGGACAGGTGGTTGGCCGCCAGGATCATGCCTTCCTTGGGCGGGACGTTCTGCTGGCCGGTCCACCGCAGCGCCATCAGCGCCCGGATGGACGGCGGCAGCACGATCCTGGTGAAGTTCCGCCACGCTTCCGAATAGCTGCCGTCGGCGACCCGGTGCGGGCGCGTTTCACTCATTCGGGTCTCCGGCTTGCTCATAGGGGCCAGTCTCCCCGCTCACGCCGCGCGCTGTCGAGGCAAGATCGGATCCATGAAATCCGTCCTCCCTCCGCCCAGCGCCGCGACCGTCGCCTGGTCGGTGGTGATCCCGGTCAAGGTACTGGCCGAGGCCAAATCGCGCCTGGGCGCCCTGACCGTGACGTACCGCGCGCAGCTGGCCCTGGCCATGGCGGCCGACACGGTGGCGGCCGCCCTGGCCGCGGCGCCGGTGGCGGGCGTCATCGTCGTCACCGATGACGCCGTCGTGGGGGCGGAGCTGCGCGGTCTCGGGGCCGTCGTCATCGCCGACCAGCCCGCGGCGGGCCTGAACGCGGCGCTGGCCCTCGGCGCGGCCTACTCGGCCCGGCACTGGCCGGACCGCGGCGCGGCGGCCATGGCAGGCGACCTGCCCGCGCTGCGGCCCGCGGAGCTGGCCCTGGTCCTGGGCGAGGCGGCCGCGGCCGGCGAGGCGTTCGTCCCGGACGCGGCCGGCACCGGCACCACGCTGTACGCGGCCGGCCCGGGCACCGCGTTCGCGCCCGCGTTCGGGCCCGGCTCGCGGGACGCGCACCGGGCCGCGGGCGCCAAGGAACTCGACCTGCCGACCCTGCGCGGGATCCGCCAGGACGTGGACACCCCGGATGACCTGCGGCTGGCCGCCGAGCTGGGGGTCGGCCCGCGGACCGCCGCCGCCTTGAGGTCCGGGCCGTCCCAGACGTGAGTGTCCGGCCTAGATGTGCACGATCGGGCAGGTCAGCGTGCGGGTAATGCCGGAAACGCCCTGAATCTGGGCAACGACCATCTTCCCGAGATCATCGACATTGTCGGCCTCGGCCCGCACGATCACGTCGTACGGCCCGGTGACGTCGTCGGCCTGCATGACGCCCATGATCTTCGAGATGTGGCCGGCGACCTCGGCGGCCTTTCCGACTTCAGTCTGGACGAGGATGTACGCGTGAACCATAGTCGTCCTCCTCGGTCGGATGAGTGGGTCCAACGCTACCGTAGTGCCTGGTTTACGGCGCGGGTGCCGACCGCCGGGGTTAGCGCACCCAATGTCCGTAAAAAATCATCGGAGGATGCCATCACCGTCGCCGACCTGGGCGAGTTCGGGCTGATCGCGGCGATCCGCGAGCTGCTGCCGGCCGCGCCCGTCCCGCTGCTCGGGGCCGGCGACGACGCCGCGGTCGTCGCCGCGCCCGACGGCCGGGTGGTGGCCACCACCGACCTGCTGGTCGAGGGCCGGCACTTCCGCCGGGACTGGTCGAGCGCGCGCGACGTCGGGGTCAAGGCGGCCGCGCAGAACCTGGCCGACGTGGCCGCCATGGGCGCCACCGCCACGGCGCTGCTGGTCGGCCTGGCGGCCCCCGGCGACCTGCCGGTCGACTGGGCGCTGGATCTGATGCGCGGGCTGGCCGCCGAGGGCGGGCGGGCCGGGGCGGCCGTCGCGGGCGGCGACGTGACCGGCTCCGACACGCTCATGCTGGGCGTGACCGCGCTCGGCGACCTGGGCGGGCGGCCGCCGGTCACCCGCGGCGGCGCGCGGCCGGGCGACGTGCTGGCCGTCGCCGGGCGGCTGGGCTGGTCGGCGGCGGGCCTGGCCCTGCTCAGCGCGGGCACCCCGGACGCCGGCCCGGACCTGGCTGACGCGCACCGCCGCCCGCAGCCCCCCTACCCGGCCGGGCCGGAGGCGGCCCGGCTCGGCGCCACGGCCATGATCGACATCAGCGACGGACTGCTCCAGGACCTCGGGCACGTAGCCGCGGCCAGCGGGGTGCGCATCGATGTCGACACCGCCGCGCTGCCCGGCACCGCGCCGCTGCGGGCCGCGGCCGCGGTGCTGGGGGCCGACTGGCTGGACTGGGCGCTGGCCGGGGGCGAGGATCACGCCCTGGCGGCCACGTTCCCGGCCGGGACGCAGCTGCCGGCGGGCTGGGCGCCGCTCGGCGCGGTCGCGGCCGGCTCCGGCGTGCTGGTGGACGGCGCGGCGCGCGGCGGCCCCGGCGGCTGGAGCCATTTTCGCGGCGGCGCGCCCGGATTATCGGGACGTGGCCCGCGAAAAGTCAGTTCGGAGTAGCTGATCTGCCGTCGTCTTGATATAAACCCCCTGATGCCGAGCCATCGTCAGGGCAACATTCCCAAGCACCGGGCCGGGCGCCCGCATGAAAATGCGAGCCGCCCCGCCCTGCTGAATGCTGCCGGCCCGGCGAAACGGATCGCTCCCGGAAACGACCCGGACGGATATGGATCCGGCCCGCCGCGGGTCATGCCGGCGGCCTTCACGCCGGTGCCTGATCATGCGCTGCCCGGCCACGCGGTCCCCGACCATCCGCTGCCGCACCGTGCGCCGCCGCACCGTGCGCTCGCCCCCGGCGCGGCGACTGCCCCCATGGCGGCCCCCGTCCCCCTGGCCGCCCCGGCCCCCGCCCCCAGCGCGCCGCGGTGGAAGCGCGGGCTGCTGGTGACGCCGTGGTTCGCGGCCGGCGCCGGCTTCGTCATCGCGGCGGCGCTGTCGCTGAATTCCCCGCGGACGTTCCTGACCTACCGGCCCAACGCCGCCCCCGGCACCTCCACGTGCGCGGACTGCCAGCCGGAATCGGTCCCGACCGCCCGGCCCGGCGTCCAGATCAAGTCGGTGCACCCGGCCCAGGCCGACGGCCGCGCCGCGACCGCGGTCACCCCGGCCGTGCGCGTCCGGCTCGGGCCCGAGGTGGACGGGCTGTTCAGCGTGACGTTCCTGCTGCCCGCCAGCGAGGCCGGCCGCAGCTGGAAGGTGCAGTTCACGCTGCCCGGCCGGTCCGTCACGGGGGTGGTCGGCGCCCGCTGGCAGCCCGACGCGGCCCAGGACGGCGGGGTGGCGGCCGCGCTGGGCCAGGGCCAGGGCCAGTACGTGTCGCCCGTCGACCCGGGCAGCGTGAGCTTCCTGGTCTCGGCGGGCGGCCCGCCGGTCCGCCCGGCCGGCTGCCTGCTCGACGGCCGGGCCTGCCATTTCAGCTAGCCCGCCCGCCGCTTAGCCCGCCGGCCCAAGCCCGCCCTTAGCCCGCCGGCCTCAGGACGCGGGCGCCGCCGTAGGCTGGCGCTCATGACGTCTGCCCCGCCGCGGGTCCTGGCTATCGCCGGCTCTGACTCCGGCGGCGGCGCCGGCATCCAGGCCGACCTGAAGACCATGCTGGCCCTGGGCGTCCACGGCATGACCGTGGTGACCGCCGTGACCGCCCAGAACTCGCTGGGCGTGCAGGGTTACTGGGAGCTGCCGCCCGAGGCGGTGGTGGCCCAGCTCGTGTCCGTGCTGGGCGACATCGGGGCGGACGCCATCAAGACCGGGATGCTGGCCTCGGCGGCCATCGTCGATGCCGTGTGCGGCGAGCTGGCCGCCCGGGCCGCGCTGGCCCCGCCCGGCGCGCCGGTCCCGCTGATCGTGGACCCGGTCGCGGTGTCCAAGCACGGGGACAGCCTGCTGTCGCCGGGCACGGTGCAGGCGATCCAGGCGCGGCTGCTGCCGCTGGCCACGGTGGTGACCCCGAACCTGCCGGAGGCCGAGCTGCTCAGCGGCCGGGAGATCCGGGACGAGGCGGACATGCTGGCCGCGGCCCGCGTGATCGGCGCGATGGGGCCGCAGTGGGTCCTGGTCAAGGGCGGGCACCTGCCGGGCAACCCGGTCGACCTGCTCGTCAGCGACGAGCAGGTGATGCGCTTCCCCGGGCCGCGGATCCCCAGCCGGCACACCCACGGGACGGGGTGCACGCTGGCCTCGGCCATCGCCGCCGAGCTGGCCCTGGGCGCGGACATGCCCGGCGCCGTGGCGGCGGCCCGCGCGTACGTGGCCGGGGCGATTGCCGGGGGCTTCCCGCTCGGCGCGGGCATCGGCCCGGTCGATCATGGCTGGCGGCTGCGCGCGCCCAGCCTTAACCGGCGGCCGGTTAGCCCCGGGTGACCTTGCCGGCCTTGATGCAGGAAGTGCAGACGTTCAGCTGACGGGGCGTCTTGCCCACGATCGCGCGAACGTGCTGAATATTGGGGTTAAAGCGGCGCGGGGTGCGGCGGTGCGAGAACGACACGTTGTTGCCGAAGCCCGGCCCCTTACCGCAGACGTCGCAGACGGCAGCCACGAGACGCTCCAAAGGGTGATTAAGCCAGATAGGGACGCCCGGCCGAACCAGGCGCTCGGTGAAGGATAGCCGACCCGCGGCGCTTCGCGCGAGCCGGAGCGGCGGGGCCGGCCCCGGGCCCGGGCAGGCGGCACGCGGCCCGGACTGACGGCAGCGACCTCTATTCTGCAGGCATGGCGACGATCGCGGATCCGCTGCGCCTCGTTATCGGCGACAAGGCCGCCAAGAAGCTCGACGCCGCGCTGGGCCTGCGCACGGTCGGTGACCTGCTCAGTCACTATCCCCGCCGGTACGCCCGGCACGGCGAGCTGACCAGCCTGGCCGGGCTGACCGAGGGCGAGCACGTCACCGTCATGGCCGAGGTCGCCTCGGTGTCGACCCGCCCGATGCGCAACCGGCGCGGGTCCATCTTCGAGGCGATCGTCACCGACGGGCGCGGCCGGCTGAAGCTGACCTTCTTCGGCCGCGGTCACCAGGGCTGGCGCGAGGAGCGCCTCCAGCCCGGCATGCGCGGCCTGTTCTCCGGCCAGGTGTCCAGCTTCCGCGGCCAGCGTCAGCTCTCTCATCCCGACTACGAGCTGCTCGGCGAGGGCGCGGCCGGGTCCCGGGCGGCCGAGTTCGCGGCCGAGCTGATCCCGATCTACCCGGCCACGGCCCAGGTCGCCTCGTGGCGGATCGCGGACTCGGTGCGGATCGCCCTGGACGTCCTGGACGTCCCCGACGACCCGCTCCCGGCCGCGATCCGGAGCGCGCACCGGCTGGTCGGCTACGCCGACGCGCTGCGCGGGATCCACCGCCCGGTCGACGTCGCCGACCAGCAGCGGGCCCGGGAGCGGCTCAAGTGGGACGAGGCGTTCGTGCTGCAGGTCGTGCTGGCCCAGCGCCGCCGGGCCGCGGCCGACTACACGGCCATCCCGCGCCCGCTGGTGCCCGGCGGGCTGCTGGAAGCCTTCGACGCGCGGCTGCCGTTCGAGCTGACCCTGGGCCAGGAGCTGGCCGGGGCGGAGATCGCCGCCGAGCTGGCCGCCGATCACCCGATGAACCGGCTGCTCCAGGGCGAGGTCGGCTCGGGCAAGACGGTCATCGCGGTCCGGGCCGTGCTCCAGGCCGTCGACGCGGCCGGGCAGGCGGCCCTGCTCGCCCCCACCGAGGTCCTGGCCCAGCAGCACTTCCGGTCGATCACCGCCCTGCTCGGCCCGCTCGGCCAGGCCGGCCAGCTGGGCGGGGCCGAGCACGCCACCCGGGTCACGCTGCTGACCGGCTCGATGGGCGTGGCCGCCCGGCGCCGGGCGCTGCTGGAGGCGGCCAGCGGCGAGGCCGGCATCGTGATCGGCACCCACGCCCTGCTCGAGGAGCGCGTCCAGTTCGCCGACCTGGGCCTGGTCGTGATCGACGAGCAGCACCGGTTCGGCGTGGAGCAGCGCGACGCACTGCGCGACAAGGCCGGCGACGGCCGGCCGCACGTCCTGGTCATGACCGCGACGCCGATCCCGCGGACGGTGGCCATGACCGTCTTCGGTGACCTGGACATGTCCGTCCTGACCGAGCTGCCGTCGGGGCGCCAGCCGATCGCCACGCACGTCGTCCCGGCCGCCGAGCGGCCGCACTACCTGGCCCGGACCTGGGCGCGGATCCGGGAGGAGGTGGCCGGCGGCCGCCAGGCCTACATCGTCTGCCCGCGGATCGGCGACGGCTCCGACACGCCGGGGGCCGGCGCCCGGCCCGCGGGCGAGGCCGAGATCAGCCTGGACAGCGAGGGACGGCTGGACATCACCGACGAGGAAGCCGCGCTGGCCGCCCAGCGCCCGCCCGTCGCCGTCCTGGAGCTGGCCGCCGAGCTGGCCGCCGGCGAGCTGGCCGGGCTCCGGACCGCCATCATGCACGGCCGGCTGGCCCCCGAGGAGAAGGACCGGGTCATGCTGGCCTTCGCCGACGGGTCCGTGGACGTCCTGATCACCACCACCGTGGTCGAGGTCGGCGTCGACGTCCCCAACGCCACCGTCATGGTCATCATGGACGCCGAGCGGTTCGGGGTGTCCCAGCTCCACCAGCTCCGCGGCCGGGTCGGCCGGGGGAGCGAGCCCGGCCTGTGTCTGCTGGTCACCGAGGTGCCGGCCGAGGCCCCCGGCCGGGAGCGGCTGGACGCCGTGGCGCAGACCCCGGATGGCTTCGAGCTGTCCCGGATCGACCTCCGGCAGCGCCGCGAGGGCAACGTGCTCGGCACCGCGCAGTCCGGGCGCCGGACCAGCCTGCGGCTGCTCCAGCTCACCGACGACGAGGACCTGATCGTGGCCGCCCGGGCCGCGGCCGCCGCCGTGGTCGACGCCGACCCGGCGCTGGCGGGCGAGCCCGCGCTGGCCGCCGCGGTCTCCGCCCTCCTGGAGCACGAGGACGCGCAGTACCTGGAGAAGGCCTGACCCGGATCATCGCCGGGCTGGCCGGCGGCCGGCGGCTGGCGGTCCCGCCCGGCCGGTCCACCCGCCCGACGAGCGACCGGACCAGGGAGGGCCTGTTCGCGGCGGTCACGGCCAGCCGCGGCGGGCTCGACGGCGCCCGGGTCCTGGACCTGTACGCGGGCTCGGGCGCGGTCGGCCTGGAGTCGCTGTCGCGCGGCGCCGCGGACGTGATCATGGTCGAGTCAGACCCCCGCGCGGCCCGCGTGATCAGGGAGAACATCGCGGCGATCGGCCTGCCCGGCGCCCGGCTGGTGACCGACCGGGCGCAGCGGGCGCTGGCCCGCGGCCCCGGCGGCCCGGCCCGCGACTTCGTGTTCGCGGACCCGCCCTACGCCGTCAGCAACGCCGAGGTCGGGCAGCTGCTCGCCGCGCTGGCCGACCACGCCTGGCTCGCCCCCGGCGCGCTGGTCGTGGTGGAGCGCTCGGCCCGGTCGGAGCCGCTGGGCTGGCCGGCCGGCTACCGGCCCGACAGGTGCCGCCGTTACGGTGAAGCGGTGCTTTGGTACGGTCTCGCCTGAGGCCCAGAACGTGCGAGGGCGCATGAGACGGGAGCGTGAACCGACATGCGACGTGTCGTCTGTCCAGGCTCGTTCGATCCGGTGACGAACGGGCATCTCGACGTCATTTCCCGCGCGTCCGCGGTCTGTGACGAAGTTGTCGTGGCCGTAGTCCTGAATCCCAGCAAAATTCCGATGTTCACGGCCGATGAGCGGGTCGAGATGCTCCGCGACGTCGTCAAGGAGCTTCCCAACGTGACCGTGGCCCAGTTCTCGGGCCTGACCGTCGATTTCTGCCGGGCCAACGACATCTCCGCCATCGTCAAGGGCCTGCGCGCGGTCACCGACTTTGACTACGAGATGCAGATGGCGCAGATGAACTACAGCCAGGCCGGGGTCGAGACGTTGTTCGTGACCACCAACCCGCTGTACGCATTCCTGTCATCGAGCCTGGTCAAGGAGTTCGCCCGGTACGGCGGCGACGTGACCGGGCTGATCCCCGAGATCGTCAACAGCCGCCTGACCAGCCGGCTGGCCGAGAGCTAGCCGGCCCGCAACCGGAGGGGCGGGTCATGCCGAAGTTGGGGTTGGCCCAGGCAGGCCGGTATGCTGGGCGGCCAATGCCATGCCACACCCGCTGTTAGCCATGCCACATCAGCGAAACAAGCACCAGAAGCGAGCCGACCGGACGGGACCGCTTGTCTTTGACATCCGGACCCTCGGACCAGGGACAGCGCGCACCGACCGGCGTACCAGCCCGGCACCTGCCGAGCTGGGCGTCGAGATGGTGCGGGTGCCCGCCGGGGCCGACCTTGAGCTGGAGGTTCAGCTCGAGGGCGTCACCGAGGGAGTGCTGGTCACCGCCACGGTGACCGCGCCCCTGACCGGTGAGTGCGCGCGCTGCCTGGAGCCGTTCAGCTCGGCGACGAGCGTGCGGTTCCAGGAGCTGTTCACGCTGGAGGAGGGGGCGGCGGACTCCGACGGCTACGTCCTGGACGGCGGCGTGCTCGATCTTGAGCCGGCGCTCCGGGACGCACTCGTGCTGGAGCTGCCGCTGTCGCCGCTGTGCGCGGATGACTGCCCCGGCCTGTGCTCGCAGTGCGGCGTCCGGCTGGCCGACGCTCCGCCTGATCACGGGCACGAGGAACGCGGGCCGCTGTGGGAGGCATTGAAAGACGTTCGCGTGAGCGAGCCCGAGTAACCGAAGGAGCCCCTCAGGTGGCTGTACCCAAGCGGCGCAAGTCGCGCAGCAACACCCGGTCCCGCCGCGCGCAGTGGAAGGCCACGCTGCCGATGCTGGTCGCGTGCCCGAACTGCCGTGAGCCGCACCTGCCGCACACCGCGTGCCCGAACTGCGGGACCTACAACCGGCGTCAGGTACTCACTCCTTCCTGACGCGCCCGGAGCGGGAGACTCGCGCCGCGGCAGGCGGCGCGGGCAAGGAGGAGATCGTGAGCGGCTGCTCGGCTGACGGCCAGGCCCCCGACGCGGTGGTCGAGGACCTGCTGGCCGCCCTGGGGGTGCCCCTGGGCGACGAGTACCTCGAGCGCGCCCTGATGCACCGCTCCTTCGCCTACGAGAACGGCGGCCTGCCGACCAACGAGCGGCTGGAGTTCCTCGGCGACTCGGTGCTCGGGCTGATCGTCACCGACACGCTGTTCCAGTCCTACCCCGACCTGCCCGAGGGCCAGCTGGCCAAGCTGCGGGCGGCGGTCGTGAACATGCGGGCCCTGGCCGGGGTGGCCCGCGGCCTGCGGCTCGGCTCGTACGTGCGGCTGGGCAAGGGCGAGGAAGGCACCGGCGGCCGGGACAAGTCCTCCATCCTGGCCGACACCCTGGAGGCGGTGATCGGCGCCGTCTACCTGGATCAGGGGCTGCCGGCCGCGGACGGCCTGGTGCACCGCCTGTTCGACCCGGTCATCGCGAAGTCGGCCCGCCTGGGCGCGGGCCTGGACTGGAAGACCTCGCTCCAGGAGCTCACCGCGGCGCAGGTCCTGGGCGTCCCGGAGTACCACGTCGAGGAGTCCGGTCCCGATCACCAGAAGTCCTTCCGGGCGTCGGTGCGCATCGGCACCCACACCTACGGCGAGGGCGAGGGCCGGTCCAAGAAGGAAGCCGAGCAGCAGGCCGCCGAGGCGGCCTGGACGGCCATCAGCGCCAGCCTGGCCCCGCCCGCGGGCCACGAGGGCCGCCCGGCCGGGGATCTTTCCGGCCGCGCGGGCGCTAACGGGGCCGGATTCAGTGAGGCCGGCCCCAGCCCGGCTGACTCAGACGGGGCCGGTTCCAGCGGGGCCGGCTCCGGGGGGAACGGCCCGGGCGCGGCGGCACCCGGCGAGAGCGGGGGATCGTCCGGCGAGCCGCCGGTCAAGGGCGGCTAGCCCATGCCCGAGCTTCCTGAGGTCGAGACCGTCCGGCGCGGCCTGGCGGAGCACGTGGCGGGCCGGACCGTCGATGAGGTGCAGGTGCTGCACCCGCGGGCCGTCCGGCGGCACGCGGCCGGGGCCGCGGACTTCGCCGCCGCCCTGAGCGGCCGGGTCCTGGATGTCCCGCGGCGCCGCGGCAAGTACCTGTGGCTGCCCGCCGGCGACGACGCGCTGCTCGCCCACCTGGGCATGAGCGGCCAGCTGCTGGTCGGCGACCGCGACCGGCCCCTCTCACCGCACGTGCGGGTCCGGCTCACCTTCGCCGACGGCGGCCCGGACCTGCGTTTCACCGACCAGCGGACGTTCGGCCACCTGCTATTCAGCCCCGGCGGCGCGCAGCTGCCCGCGGTGATCGCGCATATCGCCCCCGACCCGCTGGAGGCCGCCTTCGACCGGGCCGCCTTCGCCGCCCGGCTGCGGGCCCGGCGCAGCGGCATCAAGCGCGCCCTGCTGGACCAGAGCCTGGTCAGCGGGGTCGGCAACATTTACGCCGACGAGGCGCTGTGGCGCGCCCGGCTGCACTGGGCGCGGCCCGCGGACCGGCTCCGGGGTCCGGACGTCAGCCGGCTCGTCGACGCCGTCCAGGAGGTCTTCGCCGAGGCCCTGCACGTTGGCGGGACGTCCTTCGACAGCCTCTACGTCAACGTCAGCGGGCAGAGCGGGTACTTCGACCGCTCCCTCGCGGTCTACGGCCGGGCCGGGCAGCCGTGCCCGCGCTGCGGCGCCCCGGTCCGGCGCGATGCCTTCATGAACCGGTCGGCCTTCTCCTGCCCGGTCTGCCAGCCGCGCCCGCGCCCGGTCCGGGCGTAACGGGTGCGGCCATGCCCTGGAATCCCGGTGGCCAGCTAGCGCGCGGGGCTGCGGCCCGTGGTATTGATCTTGTTGTGGGAGACAGCCGTGGCTGATGAGGCTGGCGTGCCTTCGTCGGCCGGCCGCGCCCGGCTGACGGCGTGGGTCCGCGGCCGGGTCCAGGGCGTCGGGTTCCGGTGGTGGGTGCGCAGCCACGCGCTGGCCCTCGGACTCCACGGGTGGGCCGAGAACCTGCCCGACGGCCGGGTCAAGGTGGTCGCTCAGGGCGCCCGGGGGGCCTGCGAGCAACTCCTGGAACGGCTTGAGGGGGACGATACGCCCGGCCATGTCGCGCAGGTCACGCACCGCTGGGACGAGCCTGCCGATGGCGTTGTCGGATTTGCCGAGCGGTGACCGATTAAACCCCCGGCAAGGTCGCGCAGAGTCAGTGACCTGCACGATCTGTCAACTTGACCACATCGCCTTGACGGTGGGACCATGGAAGTGTTACTTGCGCGCAGTCGAGTGAAGCTCACGTACGACTGGCTGGTGGGCCCCACTTGAGTGGACGCTTTTTGGCGTGCACACGCGTGCCCACCCTGGTCGCTCAGTGTGGAGGACCTTACACAATGGCGAAAGCTCTACTAGGTCATGTCGGTGGCCCAGATCCCCGCATGGTCTCAGAGATGCGCCGCCTTCAGCAACGAGTACGGGACCTGGAGACCGCCATGGCGCGGCTCCAGGAAGAGAACGACGTGCTCAACGCTGAAGTGCGGCATGACCTGCTGATGTCGGTGCGCGAGCCCGCGCTCGCCTAGCGACACGCACGCGGCCACGGGGCAGAGGGGCGCCCGGTCACCTGGCGCCCCTCGCCACCGGTACGGCCGGCCTGGTGCGTATCGCAGGTTAGCGCGAGGTCACGGCTGCCTGCTTTTTCAGTAAGTCTTTTCTCAATGTTTGGCGCAGCGTTTGCGGACAGGCCGCGGGCGCTGCTGAGTGCTGCCCGGGCACTCCCGGTCGTGCTCGCGGCGGGCCCGGAAGGCGTAAAATCCCGGCCTCGATGCTTGTTCGCATCCCGTTAGCGCCTGTTCGCATCCCGTTAGCCCGGCCGCCGCCGCGCGCGGCAATTCGCGTATTGGCGCAAATGGGCAGCCGGGCCAGCGCGCGATGCGGGGTCCTATGCCGCGCGGCATAGCCCGCCGGGAAAAACGTCATTCCTCGCAAATCAGCCCGCCTATCGGGACGAGCCGGCCGGCGCTAATCCGGCCGCTTCGGGGCGCCACGGCGCGCTCGACGCAGTCGCGCGGCGGGGCCCGGCGGCGGTCATGGTCGGCCGCGGGCCAGGGCGACGCCCGCTACCGCTTCGTGCTGGACCTGTCCGACCTCGGCCAGCCCGGCCGGCCGCCGGCCCGGCCGCGGTGCAGCGCGCAATCCCGTGGACCGTCGGCCGGCCACGGTAGGGTGCGGGTGGACCAGAGGCCGGAAAGACGCAAAAGAGGCAGGGGGAGTCCGCGGGTGTACGTCAAGACCCTGTCCCTGCGCGGCTTCAAGTCATTCGCCTCGGCCACGTCGATGCGCTTCGAGCCCGGCATCACCTGCGTGGTCGGTCCCAACGGGTCGGGCAAGTCCAACGTCGTGGACGCCTTCTCCTGGGTCATGGGCGAGCAGGGCGCCAAGTCGCTGCGCGGCGGCAAGATGGAGGACGTCGTCTTCGCCGGCACCTCCGGCCGCCCGGCCCTGGGCCGGGCCGAGGTGTCGCTGACCATCGACAACAGCGACGGCGCCCTGCCCATCGACTACGCCGAGGTGACGATCAGCCGGCTGCTGTTCCGGTCCGGGCAGAGCGAGTACTCCATCAACGGCGACCACTGCCGCCTGCTCGACGTCCAGGAACTGCTGTCTGACTCCGGCCTCGGCCGGGAGATGCACGTCATCGTCGGGCAGGGCCAGCTCGACGAGGTCATCAACTCCGGGCCGGAGACGCGCCGGGCGCTCATCGAGGAGGCCGCGGGCGTCCTGAAGCACCGCCGCCGCAAGGAGAAGGCCCTCCGCAAGCTCGACGCCATGCAGGCCAACCTGACCCGGCTGGTGGACCTCACCAGCGAGCTGGGCCGGCGGCTCAAGCCCCTCGGGCGGCAGGCCCAGATCGCCCGCAAGGCCGCGGTCATCCAGGCCGACCTGCGCGACGCCCGGCTGCGCCTGCTGGCCGATGACTACGGCACGCTGCAGGCCGAGCTGGAGCGCGACGAGGCCGACGAGGCCGCCCAGGCCCGGGCCAGGGCGGCCCTGGACGCGGCCCTGGCCCAGGCGCGGCTGCGCGAGTCCGAGCTGGACGCCGACGCGCTGCTGCACGCGCCGCGCCTGGCCGCCGCCCAGGAGACGTTCTTCGCGCTGTCCGCGCTGGCCGAGCGGCTACGCGGGACCGCCGACCTGGCCGCCGAGCGGCTCCGGCACCTGACCGCCCCCGAGCCGCAGCGCGTCGGCCGCGACGCCGACGAGCTGGAGGGCGAGGCCGAGGTCCTGCGTGCGCAGGAGGACGAGCTCGGCGAGCGGCTGGGCCTGGTCCGCGAGCAGCTGGCCCGGGCCGTCAGCCTGCGGGCCCAGGCCGAGGAGCAGGTCATCGCCGCCGAGCGGCGGCTGGCCGCGGAGGCCCGGGCGACCGCGCAGCGCGCCGAGCGGCTGGCCGCGCTGCGCGCCCGGGCCGAGGCGGCCGCGGGCCAGGCGGCCGCGGCGGAGGGCGAGGCCGGGCGCCTGACCCGGGCCTTCGAGCAGGCCGCCGAACGGGCCGACCGCGCCGAGGCCGAGCTAGCCCAGCTGGAAGGCGAGGTCTCCGGGGACCAGGACGGGCGGGCCGGCCTCACCGCCGCCCGCGAGCAGGCGCAGGCCCGCCTGAAGGAGGCCTCGGCCGCGGTGGCCCGGCTGCGCGCCGCCGAGCGCGCGGCCAGCGGCGACCTGGCCGGGCTCAGCGCCCGGGCCGACGCGCTGGCCGAGGCGGTGACCAGCGGCGCCGACGCCTCCGCCGTGCTGCTCGCCCGGCCGCCCCGGTTCGGCGGCGTGCTCGGCCCGCTGGCCACCCTGCTGACCGTGACCGACGGGGCGCAGGAGGCCATCGCGGCGGCGCTGGGCGCCGCGGCCGGCGCCGTGGCCGTGGACGGCCTGGACGCCGCCGCCGCCATCCTGGCCGAGCTGCGGTCGGCCGGCGCCGGCCAGGCCGGCCTGGTCATCGCCGGGGACCCGGCTGCGCCGCCCGCGGACGCCCCCCGGTTCCCGGCCGGCCTGCCCGCGGCCGCGACCCCGGCCCTGGACCTGGTCCAGGCGCCCGCCGCGCTGGCCGGCGCCGTGGCCGAGCTGCTGGCCGGCGTCATCGTCACCGACCACCTGGCCGACGGCCTGAACCTGCTCCGCGACCATCCGGGCCTGCGCGTCGTGACCCGGGACGGCGACCTGCTCGGCCGTCACTGGGCCCGCGGCGGGTCGGCCGGCGGCCAGAGCCTGCTCAGCCTCAAGGCCGCGGCGAGCCAGGCCAGCGCCCAGCTGGCCGCGGCCGCCGAGCGCGGCGAGCTCGCCGCGGGCCAGCTGGCCGGGGCCATCGAGGACGAGGAGCAGGCCCGGCACGAGCTGGCCCGGGCGCAGGCCGATCTCCAGGAGGTCGACGCGGCCGCGGCCCAGGTCTCCGGGCAGCTGGGCCGCCTGGGCGGAGCGGCCAAGGCCGCGCGGGACGAGGCCCGCCGCCTGTCCGCCGCCATCACCGTCGCCCAGCGGGCGCAGGAGCAGAGCCAGGCCGCCGTAACCGAGCTCCAGGCCCGGCTGGCCGAGCAGGAGGCCGCCGACGCCCAGGCCGCCCGCGAGGCCGGCCGCGACGATGATCCGGGGGAGGACCGCCGCGCGGAGCTGGACGTCGCGGCCACCGCGGCCCGCGCCGCCGAGATGGAGGCCCGGCTGGAGGTCCGCACCGTCGAGGAGCGCCTGCGGGCCATCTCCGGCCGGGCTGACGCCCTGGCCGCCGCGGCCGTCGCCGAGCGCGAGGCCACCGCCCGCGCGGCCGCCCGCAAGGAGCTACGGGCCGCCGCGGCCACCGTGGCCCGCGCCGTCGCCGAGGGCGCCCGGTTCGCCCTGGCCCGGATCCAGGCCTCCAGCGTGGCGGCCGACACCGAGCGCCAGCACGCCGAGGACGCCAGCAAGGGCCGGGACGCCGAGCTCAAGGCGGTCCGGGCCCGCCTGCGCGAGCTGTCCGGCGAGCTGGACTCGGTCGTGACCAGCGCGCACGGCGTCCAGATGGCCCACGCCACCCGCCGGATGCAGCTCGAGCAGATCGCCGGCCGGGTGGCTGAGGAGTTCGCCATCGAGGTGGCCGACCTGCTGTCCGAGTACGGCCCGCAGATCCCCATCCCGCCCGCCGAGGAGGGCCAGCTCGCCCTGGCCTACGACCGGGCCGAGCAGGAGAAGCGCGCCCAGACGGCCCAGCGCATGCTGGACCAGCTGGGCAAGGTCAACCCGCTGGCCCTGGAGGAGTTCGCGGCGCTGGAAGAGCGGCACGCGTTCCTGGTCACCCAGCTCGAGGACCTGCGCAAGACCCGCAAGGACCTGCTGACCGTGATCAAGGAAGTCGATGACCGGGTCCTGCAGGTGTTCACCTCGGCCTACGCCGACACCGCCCGCGAGTTCGAGCGGATCTTCGGCCTGCTGTTCCCCGGCGGCGACGGCCGCCTGCTCCTCACCGAGCCCGACGACATGCTGGCCACCGGCATCGACTTCGAGGCCCGGCCGCCGGGCAAGAAGGTCAAGCGCCTGTCCCTGCTGTCGGGCGGGGAGCGCTCGCTCACCGCGATCGCCTTCCTGGTCGCGATCTTCATGGCCCGGCCGTCGCCCTTCTACGTGCTGGACGAGGTCGAGGCGGCGCTGGACGACACCAACCTGGGCCGGCTGCTGGATATCTTCGCCGAGCTGCGCCGCAGCTCCCAGCTGATCATCATCACCCACCAGAAGCGGACGATGGAGATCGCCGACTCGCTCTACGGGATCAGCATGCGGGGCGACGGCGTCTCCAGCGTGGTCAGCCAGCGCCTGCGGGAGCGCGAAACCGCCTAGCGGGTGCTAACCGGGGCTGGGCGGGTAAGAGGGCTGCGCACTCCGGACCGTCTGCCACACTGGGAGCGTCATGGAAGAAGCGCTCATCATCGCCGCCGTTGTCGTCGTGGTGGGCGGAGGTGGCGGGGCGGGTCTGGTCGCGCTGCTCCGCTCCCGCCGCTCCTCGTCCCCGGACGGCGCCCCGGATGCCCCCGCGGGCGGTACCGGGACGACCGTGCTGGAGCCCCCGGCCGCCGGCACCGCGACGGCCCCGGCCACCATCACCCCGCCCGCTCCCGTCACCGAGCCGGCCGCCCCGCAGGCGCCGCCGCTGGAGCGGCCGCTGCCGTCGGCCGGCCGGCTGGCCCGGCTGCGCGGCCGGCTGGCCCGGTCCCAGTCCGCGTTCGGGTCGGTCCTGCTCAGCCTCCTGTCCGGCTCCGCCCTGGACGACCAGGCGTGGGAGGACATCGAGGACACCCTGATCACCGCGGACATGGGCGTGGCCCCGGCCCAGCAGCTGGTCGAGCAGCTCCGCACCGAGGTCAAGGTGACCGGCACCCGCGACCCGGCCGAGGTCAAGGCGCTGCTGCGGGCCGACTTGCTGGTCCAGCTCGGGCCCGACCTGGACCGGACGCTGCACACCACCCGGCACGGCAACCACCCGGCCGTCGTCCTGGTCGTGGGCGTGAACGGCACCGGCAAGACCACGGCCGTCGGCCGCCTGGCCCGCGCCCTGATCGGTGACGGCCAGACCGTCGTGCTCGGCGCGGCCGACACCTTCCGGGCCGCGGCCGCCGACCAGCTCCAGACCTGGGGCGACCGCGTCGGCGCGGAGACCGTCCGGTCCGACCGCGAGGGCGCGGACCCGGCCAGCGTGGCGTTCAGCGCCGTCAGCGAGGGCATCGAGCGCGGCGTCGACACCGTGATCGTCGACACCGCCGGCCGCCTGCACACCAAGACCGGGCTGATGGACGAGCTGGGCAAGATCAAGCGCGTCATCGAGAAGCAGGTCCCGGTGGACGAGGTGCTGCTCGTCCTGGACGCCACCACCGGCCAGAACGGGCTGCGTCAGGCCCGCGTGTTCGCCGAGGTCACCGACATCACCGGGATCATCCTGACCAAGCTCGACGGGACCGCCAAGGGCGGGATCGTGATCGCCGTCCAGCGTGAGCTCGGCGTCCCGGTCAAGCTCGTCGGCCTGGGCGAGGGTCCCGACGACCTCGCCCCGTTCGACCCGGAGGTCTTCGTCGACGCTCTCCTCGGCGACTGATCTTCTCAGCGCGCGGCCCGCCGCGCCGCGCGCGGCCCGCCCGCCTACCTCATCCCGCGCCGGTCTGGGCCTGATTACGGCGATTGTTCACGTCGCATTATGCAAATTGCTGACGTGGGGGCCCAATCGGGCTATCGTGAACCGGGAGCGCACTGCTATATCGCGCTTTGTGTCACCGGGGAGGGCGACAGCATGGATCCAGGGCGGCCACATGAGCTCACTGCCTCCGTCATGGTCGATGTGCGGCTCACGCCCGAGCTGGTCGCGGGCATCTCGTTCCGGCCGGCGCGCCTGGGCCGCCGCGGGCTGGACGAGCAGCACGTGCGCGCCTTCTGCCGCCAGGTTGAAGCCGAGCTGGTCATCCTGACCGACGAGCGCCGGGTCCTGCAGGACGAGGTCCTCCGGCTCCGGCGGCGGGTGCTCGGCCAGGCCGGGCAGGGCGCTGAGGACGACAGCGCGAACGAGCACGTCCAGGCGGTCAGCATCCTGTCCCGCGCCCAGCAGACAGCCGCCCACTACGTGACCGAGGCCCAGGAGTACAGCCGCCACCTGGCCCAGGATGCCCGCCGCCGCCGGGAGGAGATCCTGGCCGAGGCCCGGGAGGAGGCCGACCAGGTTGTGGCCGAGGCCCGCCTTGAGGCGGCCCACGCCCCCACCGCGCCCCAGGCCATCCGCTAGCGCGATCACGGGGCCATCACCGCGGCGGTGAACGCGTCGTGATGGATCTGCCGCAGCGACTGGCCGGCCAGGAACAGTGCGCGCTGCATCCGGGCCACCACGCCCGGCCCGCCGCACAGGTAGGCCCGCGGCGCGGCCGCCCCGGCGCCGTGCCCGGCCGCCAGGGCGCCGTACTCCGCCATGACCGCGCTGTACTCCGCCATCACGGCCGCCACCAGGTCCTCGCCGCGCGACTGCAGGCACGTCCGGACCCGGGCCGGTGCCCGGGGCAGGTATTCGGCCGGGTAGAGGCGGCTGGAGCGCACCGCCCCGCGCAGCAGGACGATCGGGCCGTGATGCCCGCGGGCCAGCGCATCGCGCGCGACCGCCGCGAGCGGGGCCAGCCCGGTGCCGGTGCCGGCCAGCAGCAGCGGGGCGCCCGGCTCGCCCGGCTGGTAGCAGCACGTGCCGGCCGGCCGGCCGAGGCTGAGCCGGGCGCCCGGGCGCGCCCGCGCCAGCCACGCGGTCATCGCCCCGCCCGGGTAGGCCCGCACGTAGAACTCGGCGCCGTCGCGGGCGGCCTCGGCCGGCCGGTTGGCGAACGAGTACACCCGGACCAGGTCGGCGCCCCCGGCCGGAACCCGCAGGGCCACGTGCTGCCCGGCCGCGAAGGCCAGCGGCCGCTCGGGCGCGACCCGGACCCGGAAGGCGCCCGCGTCCCGGCGGACCGACAGCAGGCGCGCGGGCGTGTAGATGTCGCCGCCCGCCAGCGCGACCGTCAGGTCGCCGGCCGGGCGGGCCTGGCAGGCCAGGAAGTAGCCGCCGGCGGCCAGGGCCTCCTCTAACCCGGCCGCGCCCGCCGGGCCGGGGTCGCCGTCGGCCGCGCGCACCAGGCACGCGCGGCAGACGCCCGCCCGGCAGGCCGACGGCAGGGCCACGCCGTGCCGGGCCAGGGCGCTTAAGACCGTCTCGCCGGGCGCGCACTCCAGGCCCGGGCTTGCCGCGGAGCGGCCGGGCGGGCCGGGGGCGTCAGCGGCCAGGATGGTGATCCGCACGCCGGCGGTCAGCGGTTGAGCACGTCGTCCCGGGCGCTCTCGGCCACGGCGCCCGCGGCCGCGGCATCGGCCGCGGGGACGCCGAGCTCGCTGAGCGTCTGGGCCAGGTAGACGATCACCAGGTCGACGTGCTCATCGGTCAGGCCCGCCAGCGGCGCGTGCGCGGCCCGCAGGTCGCGTCCGGTGTAGCCATTCGGGCCGCCCAGGGCCATGGTCAGGAAGGCCGCCTGCTTGGCGGCCTGGCGGTCCATATCGACGTCGTCGAAGTAACCAGCCAGAACCGGGTCGGATAAGACCTTGCGGTAGAAGAGCTCAGCGGCCGCCGCGACGGCCGGGGGGCCGCCGATGCGATCGAAGAGGCTCGGGTGGGTCGTCATGCTGTGGTGTATAGCGCCCGGCTGGCCCGCCCGCAACCGGTATGGAGGCATTTGCGCCACGCATGTTGCAGGCGGCCCGCCACCGGGTGGTGGCCCGGACGGCCAGGGTTGCCGGGTTCTACCAGATAGCCTTAAGGGGCTTAGCGACGGGCCATAGCGAGGGACGGCGGCCAGATACGTGTTCGAGACACTTTCCGATCGGCTTACTCAGGTCTTCTCGTCCCTGCGGGGACGCGGGCGGCTGTCACCGGCCGACATTGACGCGACCTGCCGGGAGATCAGGATCGCGCTGCTCGAGGCGGACGTGGCGCTGCCCGTGGTCCGCCAGTTCATCGCGAAGGTCCGCGAGCGCGCGTCCGGCGCCGAGGTCTCCGAGGCGCTGAACCCCGCGCAGCAGGTCATCAAGATCGTCAATGAGGAACTGATCGAGATCCTGGGCGGCGAGGCCCGGCGGCTCCGTTTCGCCAAGGTCCCGCCCACCGTGATCATGCTGGCGGGCCTGCAGGGCTCGGGCAAGACCACACTGGCGGCCAAGCTCGCGCTGTGGCTGAAGTCCCAGGGCAACACGCCGATCATGGTCGCGGCTGACCTCCAGCGGCCCAACGCCGTGCAGCAGCTGCAGGTGCTCGGCGAGCGGGCCGGCGTCCCGGTGTACGCGCCCTACCCCGGCAACGGCGTCGGCGACCCGGTCGAGGTGGCCCGCACCTCCATCGAGGAATCCAAGCGCCTCCAGCACAACGTCGTCATCATCGACACGGCCGGCCGGCTGGGCATCGACGAGGAGCTGATGACCCAGGCCGCCAATATCCGCGACGCCGTCGACCCGGACGAGATCCTGTTCGTGGTCGACGCCATGATCGGCCAGGACGCGGTGCAGACGGCCCAGGCCTTCCTGGACGGCGTCGGCTACGACGCGGTCGTGCTGACCAAGCTGGACGGCGACGCCCGCGGCGGCGCGGCCCTGTCCATCGCCCAGCTCACCGGCCGGCCGGTGATGTTCGCGTCGTCCGGCGAGAAGCTGGAGGACTTCGACGTCTTCCACCCCGACCGGATGGCGTCGCGCATCCTCGACCTCGGCGACATGCTCACGCTGATCGAGCAGGCCGAGCGCACCTTCGACCAGGACCAGGCCGCCTCCATGGCGGACAAGCTGGCCTCGGGCGAGGGCTTCACGCTGGAAGACTTCGTCGAGCAGCTGGCCATGGTCCGCAAGCTGGGGCCGATCGGCAACCTGCTCGGCATGCTGCCCGGCGCCGCGCAGAACCGCGAGGCGCTCAGCCAGGTCAGCGACAAGGACCTGGACCGGGCGGCCGCGATCGTGAACTCGATGACGCGCGACGAGCGGCGCAACCCGAAGATCATCAACGGCTCGCGCCGGATCCGGATCGCGAACGGCTCCGGCGTGACCGTCGGCGAGGTCAACCAGCTGATCGTGCGGTTCCTCGAGGGCCAGAAGATGATGCGCCAGATGATGGGCAGCATCCCCGGCATGGGCGGCATGCGGCGCGGTGGCAGCAAGGCCCGCAAGGGCAAGAAGAAGGGCGGCGGCCGCCCGGCCGGCGCGCCGCGCCGCGCCGGCGGCCAGGGCGCCCTGCCCGGCGGCGGGCAGCTCCCGGCCGGCCTGACCCCCGGAGCGAACGGGGGGCCGGCCGACGGACCGTCCGGACCGTCCGGGCTGCCGGCCGGGTTCGGCGGCTTCGGGGACGGGCTGAAGCTGCCGCCGGGCGGGTTCCCGCCCCAGCCGAACATGCTGCCGCCCGGCCTGCGCGGCCCGCAGGGTCCCCAGGGGCCGCAGCCGACCCGGCGCGGCAAGAAGGGCCGCTAGCCCCGGCCCGCCCGCACCCGGTCCGCCTGCCGCGGCCCGGCCAGGCGCGTTTGCCCGCGTGATTACGCACCAGTGCGGCGCGTCTGGCAGACTGTACGGGCTACTCTCGGCCGAGCGAGGCCCTCTCTCCTTGCTGAGCCGGACCCATCTGGGCGGCACGCCTGGTTCCCCACCCGGTCCCGTGCCCTGCCCGACACCGAATCCGCTGGGAGAAGACCACAGCCGTGGCTGTCAAGATCAAGCTGAAGCGCCTGGGCAAGATTCGGGCACCGTATTACCGCATTGTCGTGGCCGACTCGCGCACCAAGCGGGACGGCCGCGCTATCGAGGAGATCGGCAAGTACCACCCGAAGAACGACCCGTCCTTCATCGAGGTGGACTCCGAGCGCGCGCAGCACTGGCTCTCGGTCGGCGCGCAGCCGACTGACCCGGTGCGCAAGATCCTCGAGATCACCGGCGACTGGCAGAAGTTCAAGGGCCTGCCGGGCCAGGAGGGGACACTCCGCGTCGCCGAGCCCAAGGCGGACCGGAAGGTCGCCTTCGCCGCCGCGCTCCAGGAGACGCTGGAGGACAGCGGCGCGACGACCAGGAGCAAGCCGCGCGGCAAGGCCGCTGAGCCCGCCGCCAGGGGCGCCCGGGCCGACAAGCCGGCGGCCGACAAGCCCGCGGCCAAGGCCGACCAGCCCAAGGCTGAGGCTGAGGCTGAGCCGGCCAAGCCTGAGCCGGCCAAGGCTGAGGCTGAGCCGGCCAAGCCTGAGCCGGCCAAGGCTGAGGCTGAGCCGGCCACGGCTGCGCCGGCCGCGGCTGAGGCGGAGCCGATCGCG
>FSXZ01001296.1_pt1 | contig 21593 bp, 21 predicted proteins | sample 1638121 | NCBI WGS metagenome assembly FSXZ01 (sample SAMEA3914788, study PRJEB12502) | metagenome | biome: forest; material: soil | place: Canada | collected 2011-07-03 | depth 0.1 m
CGGCCGGCCGCCGGTTAGCCCGGCCGTCAATCGGGTAGTGGCGGCGCACTCTCAAGCTAAGGGGTCGCGACATGACCGGATCCGTCCCACCGGCCGCCGGGGCCGGGCTGCCGGACAGCTCAGCCGGCGAGCTGGTCAAGCAGCTGTCCCAGCAGCTCTCCCGGCTGGTCCGGGACGAGCTGAGACTCGCCGAGAACGAGATGGCGGCCAAGGGCGCGCGGGCCGCGAGGGGCGCCGGCCTGTTCGGCGGGAGCGGCGTCATCGCGCTGTTCGGCGTCGGCTGCCTGCTGGCCTCGGCCATCGCCGGGCTCGCGCTGGTGCTGGCCACCTGGCTGGCCGCGCTGATCGTCGGCGCGGCCCTGCTGGCCATCGCGGGCATCGCCGTGCTGACCGGCCGCAAGCAGCTCAAGCAGGCCGTGCCGCCCGTCCCCGAGCAGGCGGTCGAGAGCGTCAAGACGGACGTCCAGACCATCAAGGAAAGAGTTCACCCGTGACCAGCGAGCACACGTCCCCGGCGCCCGACGCCGTCACCCCGGAGCGGCAGGCCATCCTTGACGACATCGAGGAAACCCGCGAGCAGCTCGGCCAGACGGTCGAGGCCCTCGCGGCCAAGGCCGACGTCAAGGCCCAGGTCCAGCACAAGGCGGCGCAGGCGGCCGGGGCGGCCCGGCAGCAGGTGCAGCGCGTGGCCAGCGCGGCCGGGCCGCGCCGCCAGCTGCTGACCGTGGCCGCGGCCGGCCTCGGGGCGGGCCTGGTGACCTGGATCGCGACCCGGCCCATGCGGCGCTCCTAGGGCGCCCGCCGCCGCCCGTGCCGCCGCCGGCTAGAACAGGTGCGTGCCCGAGCTCCCTGAGGTTGAGACCGCCCGCACGCTGATTGCTGACCAGGCGCTGCACCGGCGGATCGTGGACGTCGATGACTCCGACAGTTATGTCGGCCGGCCGCACGCGCCGGGCGAGCTGCGCGGCGCGCTGACCGGGCGCAGCCTGACCGCCGCGCACCGGCGCGGCAAGACGATGTGGCTGGAGACCTCCGCGGCGGACGGCGCGGCCGAGCCCGGCCCGGAGCTCGGCATTCACCTGGGCATGAGCGGCCGGATCGTGGTCACGGCGCCCGACGGCACGGCGTCCGAGGGCGGCGACCCGAACCGGTACAACACCCGGCCGCGGAACCCGGTGTGGAACCGGTTCACGCTCCGGTTCGCCGACGGCGGCAGCCTGGTCCTGCTCGACCCGCGCCGCCTCGGGCGGGTGCGGCTCCAGCCCGACATCGGCGCGCTCGGGCCGGATGCCACCGAGGTGACGGCGGCCCAGTTCCGGGCGCTGATCACCAGGGGGACCATCGCGGTCAAGGCCCGGCTGCTCGATCAGTCCAAGCTGGCCGGGGTCGGCAACCTGCTGGCGGACGAGATCCTGTGGCAGGCCAAGGTGTCGCCCCTGGCGCGCGTCGACAGCCTGACCCCCGCGCAGGTCCGGCGGCTGTACCGGGCGCTGACGTCGGTGGTGGGCGCGGCCATCGCCAACGGCGGGGCGCACACCGGAGACGTCATCGCCGCCCGCCACCCGGGCGGGACCTGCCCGCGCGACGGCGCGCCGATGGTGCACGGCACGGTCGGCGGCCGGTCGACCTGGTGGTGCTCCCGCGAGCAGGCGCTCCCGCCGGGCCAGCGGCCGGCCGCCGATGCCTGAGCGTCCTAGTCCAGGCCCCAGCTGAGCCAGCCGGCCGGCGGGCCGTCCGGGGTGATGGCCAGCAGGACCCGGCTCTCGCCGTTGAGGTCCGCCAGCAGCTGGGCGTCGTCGGGGACGGGGCGGCCGTGCTTGCGGCGGATCGCCTTGAAACGCTCCAGCTCGGCGGGCAGGTCCTCGCGGATCTCGACCGTGCCGCGCACGACCACGGCCCGGAAGGCGGTGCTGTCGTCGATGGCCAGCGTGACCCGGGGGTCGCGGCGGAAGATCGCGTACTTGGCGCGGGTCCGCGTGATGGAAATGTAGAACCGCTCGCCGTCCCAGTAGAACCAGTTCGGGCTCAGCTGCGGGGTGCCGTCCTTGCGGATCCCCGCCACAATCACGTTCCGCGGCTCGGCCAGGAACGCGTCGATCTTCTCCATGGACGCCATGCGCTCAGACTAGCCCGGCCTCAGGCCATCGATCCGCGGAGCATCGCGATCTAGAATCTGCTTCTAGAACTTGTTCCAGGGGAGGCTGTTGCTGATGCGATTCCAGCCGCGCCAGGAGCGAGTCGTCGTCGCTGTCTACATCATCGGCATCTACATGACGGTGGTGGACAGCACCATCGTGTACACCGCGCTGCCGTCGATCGCCCGCGATTTCCACGCCGCGCTGCCGTCTACCGAGTGGGTGACGCTGGGCTACCTGCTCAGCCTGGCCGTCATGGTCCCCTCGTCGGGCTGGATCGGTGACCGCTTCGGCACCCGGCGCACCTACCTGCTGGCCCTGTGCCTGTTCACCGGGGCCTCGGCCGCGTGCGGGCTGTCCGGCACCCTGACCGAGCTCATCATCTTCCGGGTCATCCAGGGGATCGGCGGCGGCCTGATCGTGCCGGTCGGCCAGGCCATGCTGTTCCGGGCGTTCCCGGCCGAGCGGCGGGCACGCGCGGCGGGCATGGTGGCGCTGGGGGTCAGCCTCGGGCCGGCCACCGGGCCGGTGCTCGGCGGCGTCCTGGTCACCGAGCTGTCCTGGCGCTGGTGCTTCTACGTGAACGTGCCGCTCGGGATCATCGCCCTGGCCGTCGGGCTGCTGTTCCTGCACGAGCACCGGGAGCCCGTGCCGGGCGGGTTCGACCTCAGCGGCTTCGTGCTGGCCGGCCCGGGCCTGGCCCTGCTCCTGTACGCCGTCAGCGAGTCCTCGACCCTGGGCTGGACCAGCCCGGTGATCATCGGGACCGGCCTGGGCGGGCTGGCCGCCCTGGCCGTGCTGGTGCGGACCGAGCTGCGCAAGCCGGCGCCCATGCTCAACTTCCGGCTGCTGCAGAACCGCATCTTCCGCACGACCTGCCTGGTGTCCATCTTCAGCATGGGCGTGTACACCGCCTACCTGTTCATCATGCCCGAGTTCCTGCAGGAGGCCCGCGGGGCCTCGGCGCTCAGCTCGGGCCTGACCACGCTGCCGGGCGCGATCGGCCTGTGGCTCAGCTCCCAGGCGGCCTCCCGCGCCTACCCCCGGATCGGGCCGCGCCGGATGGCGGTCGGCGGCCTGGGCGGGATCGCGGTCGTCTTCTGCACGTTCGGCCTGTTCATGGGCCTGCACACCAACACCTGGGTGATCCGGGCGCTGATCTTCACCAGCGGCTCGCTCATCGCCTGGTGCAGCATCGCGATCCAGGCCGCCTCGTTCTCGACCATCTCCTCGGCCGACACTGGCCGGGCCTCGGCGCTGTACAACACCCAGGGGCGGGTAGCCGGGGGCGTGGGCGTGGCGGTCCTGGCCACGGTCGTGTCGTCGTCGGTGCACTCCAGCATCACGGCGACGCACCCGCAGCTGGTGACGGCCTTCCACCACGCCTTCCTGACCGCGGCCGTGCTGATCGCCATCGGCGGCCTGATCGCGCTGCGGATCCGGGATTCCGACGCTGCGGCCAGCATGCGCCGCCGGGCCCGCGGCCCGGTCCGGCAGGAGCCGGCGGTCACGGCGGAGCCCGATGAGACGGCCGGGCCGCCACTCGTCCCGCCTGCGGCTGATCCGCCGGCCGCCGCGCCGCCGCCCGCGGTCCCGCCGCCCGCGGTCCCGCGCGGTTAGGGCTCGCCGGCGGGGTCACCGGGCGGCCGGACGGGCAGGGCCGGGAGGCGGCAGAGGTGGTCCAGGCCGAGCTGCTGCGCGTCGGCCAGGACCACGTCCTGCTGGGCGCGGGCCCGGTCGGCGGCCTGGCGGGCCAGCTCCGAGGCCAGCCCGCCGAGCTGCCGGACGCCGGTGTCGTCGACCAGGACGTGCCGCGTGGCCAGCACCGTGATGCCGGTCACCCGCCGGGCCGCGCCCGCCTCCGCGGGCGCCAGGGCGACGCCCACCCGGGCCACCTCGAACGGGTCGGCGCGGTGCCGGGTGTGGTGGTTGCGCTCCTCGACCACCCAGGCGTGGAACTTCATCACCTCGCCCTGCAGCGGCAGGCTGAGCAGGTCGTCGGTGGTCAGCCCGAACCGCTGGCCCGAGCTGAAGCACCGGGCGTAGGCGACCAGGGCCGCGGACCACAGCGCCAGCGGTACCACCGCGTCGCGCTCCGCCTCGGGCCGGGCCAGCTCAGCGAGCAGGCGCCGGCAGGATTCCATGACGAACTGGAGGTCCTGGATGACCGCGGCCTGGTCGGCCAGGAGCTGCGCGGAGGGAACGTCCAGTGCCACGGTCAGCGGCGCGCTCGCGCCCGCCCGGTCCTTATCGCCCATGCTGCCCGATGCTGGCACCCGAACGCCCGGTCCCCGGTCTCAGCTAGCGACACCGGGCCGTCGCGCGTCAGCCCTGGTGGTACACCTCCTGGAGTCCGTAGATGGGAGTGGGCAGGCCCGCCTGCCGGGCCTTGAGCTGGAGGGCCAGGAACAGCGAGTAGTGCCGGGACTGGGCCAGGTTGCCGCCGTGGAACCACAGGGCCTCCTGCTGCGTCGGCTTCCACATGTTCCGCTGCTCGCCCTCCCACGGCCCGGGGTCCTTGGTCGTGTCCGAGCCGAGCCCCCAGCACTTGCCCACCCGGCCGGCGACCTCGGGCGAGATCAGGTCGGCCACGAAGCCGTTCATCGAGCCGTACCCCGTGGCGTACACGACCAGGTCGGCGGGCAGCTCAGTGCCGTCGGCCAGCACGACCGCGTGCGCGGTCAGGTGGTCGGCCTGCCCGTGCGCCAGGTGCACCTCGCCGCTGGCCACCAGGTCGGCCGCGCCGACGTCGATGTAGTAGCCCGAGCCGCGGCGCAGGTACTTCATGAACAGCCCCGAGCCGTCGTCGCCCCAGTCGTGCTCGAACCCGGCGGCCTCGAGCCGCTCGTAGAAGTCCTGGTCCCGCTCCCGCATCTGCTGGTAGAGCGGGATCTGGAACTGGTGCATGATCCGGTAGGGCAGGGAGGCGAAGATCAGGTCCGCTTTCTCCGTCGTCATGCCCGCCGCGACGGCCTGCTCGGAGTACAGCGCGCTCAGGCCGATCTCCATGAGCGTGTCGGACTTCACGATGTGACTGGACGACCGCTGCACCATGGTCACGCTCGCCGCGCCGGCCTCCCACAGCGCCCCGCAGATATCGAACGCCGAGTTGTTGGACCCGATGACCACGCAGGTCTTCCCCCGGTACCGGTCGGGGCCGGGATGCGCGGACGAGTGGTGCTGGTCACCCGCGAACACGTCCGCGCCGGGCAGGCGGGGGATATTAGGCCGGCCCGAGACGCCGGTGGCCAGCACCAGGTGGGCGGGCCGCAGCACCACGGGCTGCCCGTCGCGCTCGACCCGGACCGTCCACCGCCCCGCGGCCTGGTCGTACTCCGCGCTGGTGGCCTCGGAGCGGCCCCAGTAGGTGAGCTCCATCAGCCGGGTGTAGGACTCCAGCCAGTCGGCGATCTTGTCCTTGGGCGAGAAGACCGGCCAGTTGTCCGGGAACTTCAGGTAGGGCAGGTGGTCGTACCAGACCGGGTCATGCAGGCACAGCGACTTGTACCGGCCGCGCCACTGGTCACCGGGCCGGGCGTGCCGGTCCAGGATGATGGCCGGCACGCCCAGCTGGCGCAGCCGCGCGCCCAGGGCGATGCCGCCCTGGCCGCCGCCGACGATGACGACGTAGGGCTGCCGCGTGACCCCGAGCTCCGCTTCGTCCTGGTCGCGGCGCTCGCTCCAGGAGACGCGGCCGGGGTCCGCGCCATGGTGCACGCCCAGCGGGCGGGTCAGCCCGCGGCGCTCCTCGTGCCCGGTCAGCTCAGCCAGGGTGGTGAGCAGCGTGAAGCACTGGCCGCCGGCCAGGCGCAGGTGACCATGACCCCGGCCCGCGGCGGTCTCGAAGTCGATCCACGCCTCGGTCACGCCCCCGGCCTCGGCCGGCTCCTCGCCCGCGGTGACCCGCCAGCCGCTCGGGCGGACCCCCGGCAGCACTGCCTGGAGCATCTCCGCGATCGCGTCGCGGCCCTCCATGGTCTTGATGTTCCAGGTGAACGCGACCAGGTCGCGCCAGTAGCATTCCGGGGCGAAAAGGGCGGCGGCGGCCGCCGGATCGCCGGCCGCCAGCGCCGCGCCGAACTCCGACAGCCAGGCGGATACGATCCCTGTCGCCCCGGCTGGCTGCGCAGTTACCGTCATCACCGCACGTTCTATCCGCGGCCGCCCCTTGTCAAGGAGAGGCGCGCCCCCGCATCCTGTTACTGCTGCTCCGGACCCGGGCATGCCCGGCCCCGACGGCCGGACCGACCCAGGAACCGGAGCGCCAATTGGGATGCCAGCTCGTGCACGTCGGTGTTTATCAGGTAATGAGGACCGACGCTGACCCGGCCACGGCGCCGTGACGGCCGCTGACCCGCCCCAGACGGCGCCGCTGCCCGCCAGTGCCCTCTATGACAGCCGCAGCTGCGCCCATTACGCCAAGCCCGCCCTCCGCGGCTGGCAGCACCTGCTCTGGTTCGCGGCCTCCCTGGTCACCGGCCCGCTGCTGGTGGCCCACGCGCACGGGCCGGCCCGGATCGCCGCCCTGGCCGTCTACGCCGTCAGCGTGACCAGCCTGTTCGGGATCAGCGCGCTATACCACCGCGGCACCTGGGCGCCGGCCTGGAGCGCGCGCCTGCAGCGGCTGGACCACCTGATGATCTTCTTCCTCATCGCGGGCACCTCGACGCCGGTCTACCTCATCGCCGTGCACGGCGCGGCCCGCTGGGCGGGCCTGGCCGTGATCTGGACGCTGACCCTCACTGCGGCCGCGATCCACCTGGCCTGGATGGGGGCTCCCGAGCTGCTGGTCGGCTCGACGTTCATCGGCCTGGGCCTGGCCGGCGGCCTGGCCCTGCCGGCCGTCTGGATCCACGCGGGCCTGGGTCCCGGCCTGCTGATGGTGGCCGGCGGCCTGCTCTATATCGGCGGCGCCGTGGCCTACTACCACCGCTGGCTGAACCCGTTCCCGGCCGTGTTCGGCTACCACGAGTCGTTCCACGTCTGCGTCTGCGTCGCGGCGACCTGTCAGTTCATCGCGATAGCGCTGCTGACCGCCCGGGTCACGAGCTGAGCGACTTGCCCACGCCGTTGAGGTAGCGCAGCGCCTGGACGTAGGAGTCGACCAGGCTGGTCTCGGTGTAGGGCAGGTCCCGCCGCGCGCAGAACTCCCTGATCAGGGCCTGGGACCGGCGCAGGCTGGGCCGCGGCATGGACGGGAAGAGGTGGTGCTCGACCTGGTAGTTCAGGCCGCCCAGGGCGAGGTCGGTCAGCCACCCGCCGCGGACATTGCGGGACGTGAGCACCTGCCGGGCCAGGAAGCCGGTTTTGTCGGCGGCGTCCAGGATGGGCATGCCCTTGTGGTTCGGCGCGAAGGACGAGCCCAGGTACACCCCGAACAGGCCCTGCTGGACCAGGATGAACACCACCGCCTTGACCGGCGAGAGCACCACGAACACGACGGTCAGGTACACCACCCCGTGCAGGGCCAGCAGCCACGTCTCCCAGGCCCGGTACCAGGTCCGCCGGCTGGCCACCGCGCGGATGCTCGATACGTGCAGCGCTACCGCTTCCAGCAGCAGCATCGGGAAGAACAGCCACGCCTGGAAGCGGAACACCAGCCGGCCCAGGCCCCGCGCGGTGCCGGCCTGGTCGGCCGTGAAGGCCAGCACGCTGAGCGTGACGTCGGGATCGGCGCCCGGCTGGTTCGGGTGGGCATGATGCCGGTTGTGCTTGGACACCCACCAGCCGTAGCTCAGCCCGATGCCCAGGTTGCCGTGCAGCACCCCGATGACGTAGTTCGCCTTCCGGGAGCGGAGGATCTGGCGGTGCCCGGCATCGTGGCCCAGGAAGCCGACCTGGGTGAACATCACGGCCAGGTAGACGGCCACGGCCAGTTGCCACCAGGATTCGCCGACCAGGATGAACGCGGCCCATCCGGCGGCCAGGAGGACCGCCGTGATGCCGATCTTCCAGGCGTAGTAGGCGGGCCGCCGGTCGAGCAGCCCGGCCTGCCGGATCTGCCGGGACAGCTGGGCGTACTCGCTGCCGCGGGCCGTCTCTGTTTCAGGAGCTTGCACCTGGACTCCTAGCCAGCACATCGGTCTGGTCATGATGCGCCGCCAGGGTCCTGGGCAGCAGTCCCAACCCTACCTTGGCCGGGTGAACGCCACGGTGTGCCACTATGAAAGGGAACCGAGGGCATTTCGAACGCTGGCAGTCACGCCGGCGCCGTCCCGGTCCTGGTCGGCCCGGCGCGAGGTGCGCCGGGAGACGGGATGGTCGGCATGTTCGGCTTCAAGATCGTTAATCAGTATGAGACAGGCCTCGTCTTCCGCTTCGGCAGGGTCCTCCCGGGGACTCGCGCACCCGGCCTGACCTGGGTCAATCCGTTCACCAGCCGGATTCGCAAGGTCAATATGCAGATCGTCACGGCGGCGGTACCCGGCCAGGAGGCGATCACCCGCGACAACGTCACCCTGCGGGTGGACGCGGTCGTGTACTACCGGGTCATCGACCCGCTGAAGGCTCTCATCAACGTGCAGAACTACGCCTACGCCGTGTCCCAGGTCGCCCAGACCTCGCTGCGGTCGGTCATCGGCCAGAGCGACATGGACCAGCTGCTGTCCGACCGCGACAAGATCAACGCGCACCTCAAGGAGGTCATCGACGCCCCGACCGAGCAGCCGTGGGGCATCCGCGTGGAGCGCGTCGAGATCAAGGACGTCTCGCTGCCGGAGACGATGAAGCGCTCGATGTCCCGCCAGGCCGAGGCCGAGCGCGAGCGCCGGGCCCGGATCATCGCCGCCGACGGCGAGTACCAGGCCTCGAAGAAGCTCGCCCAGGCCGCCTCGGTCATGGCCGCCGACCCGGCTGCCCTCCAGCTCCGGCTGCTGCAGACCGTCGTCGAGGTCTCGGCCGAGAAGAACAGCACGCTGGTCATGCCCATCCCCGTCGAGCTGCTCCGCTTCTTCGACCGCGCCGCGCCGACGGCAGCTCCGGCCGCCGCTCCGGCCGCGGCCCCGGTACCGCCGGCCGTCACCGCGGCCGAAGCGCCCGGCCCCGTCCCGCCGGCGGCGCCGGATCCCCTGCCTGAGCTCGCCCGGGCCAGCGTCAAGGCCATAGACGCGCTGCTCGCGCCCCTCAACGGAGCCGCGAAGGAGCCGGCCGCCGAGTAGCGGCGGGCGGTCAGCCGGCGGCGCGGGCGTAGCGGTCGGCGATGCGGCGGACCGCGACGGCCAGCTCGGGCGAGTCGACGACCTCGAAGTCGGCGTCCAGGACGCCGAGCCAGAAGGCGACGTCCTCGGCCGAGCGGCCGCCCAGCTGCAGCAGGCAGCGGTCCGGGCCGAGCGGCTCGACGCTGCCGCCCCACGAGCCCATGCGCTCGGCGACCTCCTCGGCGGGCAGGTGCATGATGACCCGGCCGCGCACCTTCAGCTGGACCTGGCGGGTCCGGGCCGCGACGTAGGCGGCGATGTCGTCGGCGGGCAGCGGGCGCAGCGTGAACCGGTGCCCGGAGACGCCCGGCCCGGCCATCCGGTCGGCGCGGAAGGTGCGCCAGTCGTCCCGCTCCAGGTCGTACGCGACCAGGTACCAGCGGCGCCCCCAGTTGACCAGGCGGTAGGGCTCAACGCGGCGCTCGGTGCCCGACCCGGAATGGTCGGCGTAGCGGAATCGCAGGATCTCGCGGTCGCGGGCGGCCGCCGCGATCTGGGCCAGCAGGGCGCCCGCCACCTGCGGCCCGCGGCGCGGCCCGGCCGAGACCCGGACGGTGTGCGAGGTCAGCGCGTCCACCCGGCGGCCGAGCCGGGGCGGCAGGACCTGCTGCAGCTTGGTCAGCGCGCGCAGGGCGGTCTCCTCCAGGCCCTCGACGGCCCCGCCGCTGGCGGTCCGCAGGCTGACGACGACCGCGACGGCCTCGTCGTCCTCCAGCAGCAGCGGCGGCATCGCGGCCCCGGCGGACAGCCGGTAGCCGCCGACCGCGCCCCGGGTGGCTTCCACCGGATAGCCCAGGCGGCGCAGCCGCTCGACGTCGTTGCGCACCGTGCGGGTGGTCACTTGCAGCCGCTGGGCCAGCTCCGGGCCGGGCCATTCCCGCGGGCTCTGCAGCAGCGAGAGCAGGGACAGCAGCCGCGCTGAGGTTTCTGCCATGACATGCAGGCTAGCTGCCTAAGCGGAAAGAAACGTTCCTGATGGCCTTCTAGCGTGGTCAGTATCCGACCACGAGATGAAGGAGCCGCCATGACGACCGCCGTCGAACTCCCCGGCGCGCCGGGCGACGTCACGCAGGCTGACGGCACGCAGGCCGCGAGCCCGCGGCGCAGGTGGACGGGCTTCGCCGTCGTCCTCGCCGCCATGATCATGAACATCCTGGATTCCACGATCATCAACGTGGCCGCGCCGTCGATCCAGCGGGACCTGGGCATGTCCAGCGCCGCCCTGGAGTGGATCGCGGCGGCCTACACCCTGGCCATCGCGGCCGGCCTGATGGCGGGCGGGCGGCTGGGCGACATGTTCGGCCGCAAGCGGATGCTGATGACCGGCCTGGCCGGGTTCGTGGTCGCGTCGGCGGTGTGCGCGCTGGCCCCGTCGGCCGGGTCGCTGATCGCCGCCCGCGTGCTGCAGGGCCTGGCCGCCGCGCTGATCACCCCGCAGGCCTTCGGGCTGATCCGGGACCTCTTCCCGCCCGCGCAGATGAGCAAGGCCTTCGCGGCGCTCGGCCCGGTCATCGGCCTGTCGACCGTCGCCGGGCCGATCGTGGCCGGGGTGCTGCTCAAGGCCGACCTATTCGGCACCGACTGGCGGGCGCTGTTCCTGATCAACCTGCCGCTGGGGATCTTCGCCCTGGCCGTCGGCGCCCGGGCGCTGCCCGCGCGGCCCGCCGCGGCCGCGCGGGCCCGGCTGGACGGCACCGGGACCGCGCTGCTCGCCGTGGCCAGCTTCCTGCTCGTCTTCCCGCTGGTGGACGGCCGCACGCTGGGCTGGCCGGCCTGGCTGTTCGGGATGCTGGCCGCCGCCGTCCCGGTGCTGGCCGTCTTCGTCGCGCACCAGCGGTACCGCGTCCGGGCCGGCCGCAGCTCGCTGGTCGAGTTCAGCGTGCTGGGCAAGCGTTCTTACGTGTCGGGCGTGGTCTTCGTCCTGGTCTTCTTCGCCAGCATCGTCGGGTTCTCGCTGTCCACCGGGCTGTTCCTGCAGATCGGCCTCGGCTACACGCCGATCCACGCCAGCTTCCTGCTGGCCGCGGTGGCGGCGGGCGCGTTCATCGGGTCGGGCGTCGGCGCCTGGGCGGCGACGGCGGTGGGACGGCCGATCCTGCACCTCGGGCTGCTCATCATGGCCGCCGGGACGCTGGTGCTGTACCTGTCCCTGCACGCGGTGCACGGCCTGGTGGGCGCCGGCGACCTGGTCCCGGGGCTGGCGGTGTTCGGGATCGGCATGGGCATGATCTTCGTCCCGCTGTTCAGCATCATCATGGGCGAGATCGATGATCACGAGGTCGGCTCGGCGTCGGGCCTGCTGGAGTCATCGCAGCAGCTCGGGGCGTCACTCGGGGTGGCCATCCTGGTCACCCTGTTCTTCAGCACCCTGGCGCCGGGGCCGGGCGGCCCGCAGACGGCGCTGGCGGCCGGGCGCCAGGTGCTGGCCGCCGAGCGCACGCTGCTGGCCACGCTCGCGCTGATCGGCATCGCGTTCGCGGCCGGCTGGCTGCTGCCGCGCCGGGCCCGCCAGATGCACTGACGCAGCCCGGCTGACGGCCAGGGCCCGCGCGGGATGGCGCGGGCCCTGGCCGCGCGCTCGGGCCCGCCGCCCGCCCGCGGGCTGGCCGGCCGGGCGAGCTCAGCGGACTTCGCGGAAGAGCTGCTCCTGAGCCAGGCTGGCGACCAGGGTGCCGTCCTCGGTGAAGATGGAGCCGGTGTACCAGCCCCGGCCGTGGCCGGTCACGCGCGGGTGGTAGTCGGTCAGGACCCACTGGTTCATGTCGACCATGCCGTGAAACCACAGGGCGTGGTCGATGCTCGGGCCCGACCGGTAGCTGCCGTCACCGGGGGGCATGATGCCGGTGCCCATGTCCGACAGGTAGGTCAGCGCGCAGTCGTGGATGAGCGGGTCGTCGGGCAGCTTGACCGCGGACCGGGCCCAGAAGCGGGTCAGGAACGGCCCGGACGGGCTGAACGGCTGCCGCGGGATCCGGGCCTCCATCGCGCGCAGCCGGTGCAGGTGACCGGGCGGCAGCTCGTCGGGCCGCTGCGTGGCCGGCATCGGCTCCTCCTGGGAGGCCCAGGTGTCGTGCCGGCTGTGAAACGAGGCCGACATGTTGAAGATGACCTCGCCGTACTGGATCGCGACGACCCGGCGGGCCGAGAACGAGCGGCCGTCCCGGTCCCGGAACACCTGGAAGACGGTGGGGTGGTGCGAGTCGCCCGGGCGCAGGAAATAGCCATGCAGCGAGTGCGCCCGGCGATCCGGGTCGACCGTCAGGCCGGCCGCGCGCAGGGCCTGGGCCGCGACCTGCCCGCCGAACAGCGGGCGTTCCTCCCTCAGGACGAGGTTGGCCCGGTACAGGTTCACCTCGAGCTCCTCCAGCTCGAGCACGTCGAGCAGATCGGCCGACTCGGGCTGGCTGGTCGGGCTGGTCACCGCGCCTGCGCCATCTCGGGGTCCTCCCGGGGTGAGCGGGCCGCCGTCCGCGGCCGTGCCATCTCATAGTGCAGTACGCCCCCGCCGGGCCTGTCGCCAGGGCTTATTTCCCCGGCACCGGCCCGGCCGGCTCAGCTCCGCAGGTAGGCCAGGACGGCTAGGACCCGGCGGTGCTCGGTCGCGGTGGGGGGCAGGTCGAGCTTGGTGAAGATGCTGCCGATGTACTTCTCGACCGCGCTGTGGCTGACCCGCAGCGCCCCGGCGATCCCGGTGTTCGAGCGGCCCTCGGCCATCAGAGCGAGGACCTCCTGCTCGCGCGGCGTCAGCCGGTCGACCGGGTCCCTGCGGCGGCGGGCCATCAGCTGGGCGACGACCTCCGGGTCGAGCACGGTGCCGCCGTCCGCGACCCGGTGCAGCGAGTCCAGGAAGTCCGGGACCCGGGCCACCCGGTCCTTCAGCAGGTAGCCGACCGCGCTGGTACCGGCGGACAGCAGGTCGGCGGCGTAGCTCTCCTCGACGTACTGCGACAGCACCATGACCGCGGTGCCGGGATACTGCCGCCGGATGACCAGGGCGGCCTGGATGCCCTCGTCGGTGTGGGCGGGCGGCATCCGCACGTCGACCACGACCAGCCCGGGGCGGTGCTCGGCCACCGCGCGGAGCAGCTCGTCCCCGTCCGCGGCGGACCCGGCGACCTCGAAGCCGCCCTCGGTCAGGAGCCGGGTCAGCCCGGCCCGCAGCAGCACCGAGTCCTCGGCGATGACTACCCGCACGGCAGCTCCGCGGTGATCGTGGTCGGGCCGCCGGCCGGGCTGTCCACGCGCAGGCTCCCGTCCGCCGCGGCAGCCCGCTGGGCCAGCCCGCGGAGCCCGGTACCGTCCGGGCCCGGGCGCGCGCCGCCGCGCCCGTCATCAGTGACGACGACCCGCAGCCGGCCGCCGGCCCGCTGCACGGTGACGTCGGCGCGGCTGGCCCGGGCGTGCCGGGCGATGTTGGTCAGGGACTCCGACACCGTGAAGTAGGCGATGGCCTCGATGGCGGGCGCGCACCGGGGCGTGACGTCGACGTGCAGGGCCACCGGGAGCGGCGCCCGGGCCACGACGCCGGACAGGGCCGCGTCCAGGCCGCGGTCGCTCAGCACGGCCGGGTGCAGGCCGCGGACCAGCTCGCGCAGCCCGGCCAGGGCGGCGACGGCTTCCTCGTGGGCGTCCTCGATGACCTTCCGGGCGGCGGGCGGCACGTCGTCGCCGAGGGCGGCCCGGGCCATGCCCAGGTTCATGGCCAGCGCGACCAGCTGCTGCTGCGCGCCGTCGTGCAGGTCGCGCTCGATGCGGCGGCGCTCGGCGTCGGCCGCGGCCACGACCTCGGCCCGGCTCCGGTCCAGCACCTCGACCCGCAGCTCGAGCTGCTGGGCGGCGCTGGGCCCGAGCAGCGCCCGGGCGGCCCGCTCGTCGGCCCGGGCCACGGCCAGTGCCACCCACGGGGCGGCCAGGAAGAGCACGGCGGCCGCGGCCAGCGCCGGCCGCCCGGCCGACAGCGCGCCCGGATAGGTCGCCGCCACGACCGGCCCCGCCCAGCAGGCGGCCACCACGGCCCCGCCCAGCAGCCCGGTGACCACCGACAGCAGGTGGTACCCGAGCTGCCGCCAGGCCGCCGCCGTGCGCCACGCCCGGACCGCCCGCGCGGGCCACCGCCCGCCGGCGCGCGGCGGCGCCGGGATCTCGACGCCGAGGATCGCCGACAGCCGCAGCCGCTGCACGGCGCTGAGCGCTCCCAGCCACCACGCCAGCGGCACCGGGGCGATAACGGCCACCACCACGTAGAACGCGGTGGTACTGGGATCATCACCCGGCCCGGAGGCGAGGGTCCACAGGTCGACCGCCCACAGGAACAGCAGGACGCCGGTCGTGATCTGGATCATCAGCCCGGCCAGCACGGCCGTCGTGGCCCGCCAGCTGCGCGGCGCCCACAGGGCGCGCAGCGCCGCCGCCGCGGCGGCCGGGATTCGCGAGGTCACACCGCCACAGTAGACAGAACCGGGGCGGCCGGACATGTGGTGCGCCCTCGGCCCCGGGTGCGGAAAACCGCACCCCGGGGCCGCTGGCCGCCCTACTTACAGCGCGCCCCGGCGCTGCGAGCGTGGTCCCCGTCAGCACGTGACTAACGGAGGACCCGCCATGATCGAGGTACGCGGCCTGACCAAGAAGTACGGCGCCAGGCTCGCCGTTGACGGCCTGACCTTCACCGTGCGGCCGGGGATCGTCACCGGCTTCCTCGGCCCTAACGGCGCCGGCAAGTCGACCACCATGCGGATGATCCTCGGCCTGGACGCGCCGACCAGCGGCACGGCGACCGTCAACGGCCGCCCCTTCCGGGACTACCCCGATCCGCTGCATGAGGCCGGTGCCCTGCTGGAGGCCAAGCCGGCCCACCCCGGCCGCAGCGCCTACCACCACCTGCTGGCCATCGCCCAGACGAGCGGCATCCGCAAGTCGCGGGTCGAGGAGGTGATGGCGGCCGTGGGCCTGCGCGAGGCCGGGCGGCGGCGGGCCGGGCGGTTCTCCCTGGGCATGGGCCAGCGGCTGAGCATCGCCACCGCCCTGCTGGGCGACCCGCGCACGGTCATCCTCGACGAGCCGCTCAACGGCCTCGACACCGAGGGCATCCGCTGGGTCCGGTCGCTGCTGCGCAGCCTGGCCGCCGAGGGCCGGACCGTCTTCGTGTCCTCGCACCTGATGAACGAGATGGCGGTGACCGCCGGGCACCTGATCGTCATCGGCCGCGGCCGGCTCATCGCCGACACCAGCATCGCGGACTTCATCGCCCAGGCCGGCCAGCCCGACGTCCGGGTTCGCGCCGCCCGCCCGGAGGCCCTGGCCGCCGCGCTGCGGGGGCCGGGCGTGACCGTCACGCCCGGCCCGGCCGGGGAGCTGGCCGTCACCGGGCTCAGCACGGACCAGGTCGGGACCGCCGCACGGGCCGCCGGCGTCACGATCCTCGAGCTCGCGACGCAGCAGGCCTCCCTGGAGGAGGCGTTCACGGCCCTGACCCGGGACGCGGTGGAGTACCGCGCCGCCGCCGGGCCGGCCCCCGCCCCCGAGACCACCGTCACCGAAGGAGACCAGCGATGAGCCAGCTGACCGAGCCTGCCCGCCCGGCCGCCCCGGCCGTGCCCGCCTACCGGGCCGGCCAGCGCGTCACCGGGTTGCGGGTCATCCACTCGGAATGGACCAAGCTCTGGTCCCTGCCGTCGACGCTGTGGCTGCTGCTGAGCACCGTCGTGCTGGTCGCCGGCGGCGGCCTGCTGTCCGCGGCGCTCGAGCTGTCCAGCTTGCCGCGCACCCCCGCGGCCGTGGCCGCGTTCGACCCCACGCAGCTCAGCCAGTCGGGCGTCGGGCTGGCCGAGCTGACCGCCGGGGCGCTCGGCGTGCTCATCATGACCGGCGAGTACTCCACCGGCCAGGTCCGGCTCACCTTCACCGCCGTGCCCCGGCGGCTGCCGGTGCTGTGGGGCAAGCTCGCCGCGCTCGCGGTGGCCCTGCTGGTGACCGGCACGGCGGCCACGTTCGCGGCCTTCTTCAGCGTCCAGGCGATCCTGGCCGCCCATCACCTCGGCGGCAGCGTGACGCAGCCCGGCGTGGCCCGGGCGGTGCTCGGCAGCGCGCTCACCCTGACCGCGGTCGCGCTGTTCGGGCTGGGCCTGGGCGCGCTGCTGCGGAATGCGGCCGGCGGCATCTGCGCGCTGTTCGGGGTGCTGTACGGCATCACCATCGCGGCGCTCTTCCTGCCCGCCCGCACGGACCACGCGGTCCGCCCCTACCTGCCCGAGAACGCCGTCTCCGCCGTGGCCAGCGTGACCCGCCCGGCCAGCATGCTCGGCCCGTGGGCCGGGTTCGGCCTGTTCTGCCTGTACACCGCCGGCGCGCTCGGAGCTTCCGCCTGGCTGCTGCGCCGCCGCGACGCCTGATTCCGGCGTCCCGCCCCGGCCGGGCCGGACCACCGCGCGCAGCGGCCGGTCAGGGTCCCGGCGGGGCGGCGGGCGCGGGCGCCGGGGCGAGCAGCCAGCCGCGGCCGGCGCCGTGGGCGGTGCGGACCGCGACGACCAGCCAGGCCGCGACCAGGCCGGCGTAGCCCGCCGCGGCGGCGACGCGCAGCGCGGCCGACCCGGTGGCCAGGGCGAGCGCCGTCGTCCCGGTCACGCACGTGCCGACCGGGAACGTGAACGACCACCAGGTCAGCGAGAACGGCAGCTGGCGGCGGGCCGTGCGTACCGTGATCGCGGCGGCGATGGCCGCCCACAGCAGGGCGAAGCCCCAGACGGGCACGCCGTAGATGACCCCGAAGACCCGCAGGCCGGTGGCGTAGGGGGCGGGCAGCGCATCCCTGGCCGCCGCGCCGAGCAGGTTGGCCGCGGTCACGGACTGGCCCAGCGGTCCCAGGATGATCCACAGCGTGGGGACCAGCCGGGCCGGGCCGGCGTCCCCGTGCGCGAGCCGGCCCCAGATCAGCGTGATCACGATCAGCGACGCGATCAGGCTGATCCCGAACATCGCGTAGCAGGCCAGCAGCAGGGTCAGCCGGACCTGGCCGGCCGGCGCGTGCGGGACGAGCAGCGCCCCCGTGGCCGCCGACACCATGGGCGGCACGACCGGCATCAGCCAGCCGCCGAACGCGGCGCGCGGCGAGGTCAGCGGCCGGGTGAACATCCGGTACGGGATGGCCGCGGCGGACAGCAGGCCCAGGGCCGTCCCGGCCAGCCACAGCGCCCAGTCCGCGCCGACGGCGGCGGCCGGGCCCACCACGTCCCGGCCGAGCAGCAGCGTCCCGGCCCCGACGGTGAGCAGGGCCATCGGCGGCGCGCCGTAGAAGCAGGCCATAACCGGGTCGGCGGCGTGGCCGCGGGCGGTCGCCCGGTAGCGCCGCCAGTGCCCGGCGGTGGCCAGGATCAGCACGACCAGCAGGGCGGCGGCCAGGCCCCACACGACCGTCGCGGCCGTGCGCAGGCCGGGGAACTGCTCGGGCAGCGACGCCGCCGCCACGGCCACGATGCCCGTGCCCATGACGGCGGCGAACCAGTTCGGGGTGATGCTGGCCAGCGCCTGGCCCGGCTGCTCCAGGTCGGTGAGCAGGCCCAGCCGGGTCAGCCGCCCCGGCCGGGGCGGGGCGGGGAGCCGGGCAGCCGGCCCGGGTGCGGTTGTCGTCATGTATCCGACTGTCGCGCCGCGCGGGGGAGCCCGGTAGCCGTCTCGTCCTTGGCGGGTTACAAGCCCTGCTTGTACCGGGGTTAACCTGGGGCCATGCCGCTGAGCGCGCATGTCCCGGAGCTGTCCGCGCTGGAGCTGCTGCTCGCGGTGGCGCGGGCCGGCAGCCTGAACAGCGCCGCCCGGGAACTGGGCGTGAGCCAGCAGGCCGCGTCCTCGCGGATCCGGGCCATCGAGGCCCAGACGGGCGTCACGCTGGTCAGCCGCAGTGCCCGGGGATCCGCGCTGACCGCCGAGGGCGTCGTCGTGGCGGAGTGGGCGACCCGGCTGCTGGACGTGGCGGCCCAGCTCGACGCCGGGATCGCCGCGCTGCGCCAGGACCACCGCCGCCGGCTCCGGGTCAGCGCGAGCCTGACCGTCGCCGAGCACCTCCTGCCCGCCTGGCTGGTCTCCTTCCGCGCGGCCGCCCGGCAGCCGGGCGGCGCCGACGCGGGCGGGCCGGGCGCCGAGATCGTGCTGACCGCGGCTAACAGCGACGCGGTCATCGCCCACGTCAGCGACGGCCGGGCCGACATCGGCTTCATCGAGGGCCCGCAGGTGCCGGCCGCCCTGCGCCGCCGCATCGTCGCCCGGGACCGGCTGGTCGTGGTCGTGCCCCCGGCCCACCCCTGGGCCCGTCGCGGCACGGTGACCGCGGCCCAGCTGGCCGCCACGCCGCTGGTCAGCCGCGAGGCAGGCTCGGGCACCCGCGATGCCCTGACGGCCGCGCTCGCCCGCAGCCTGGGCCGCGGCACCGGGCAGGCCCCCGCCGCGCTCTCCCTGTCCACGACCGCCGCGATCCGCGCGGCCGTGCTGGCCGGGGCGGCACCCGCCGTCCTCAGCGACCTGGCCGTGGCGGACGATATCGCCGCCGGGCGCCTGGCCGAGATCGCCGTGCCCGGCCTGGACCTGCGCCGCGCGCTACGGGCCGTCTGGCGCGGCTCGGCGGCCCCGCCCGCCGGGCCCGCCCGGGACCTGGTCAGCCACATCCTGGGCCGGCCCGCGGGACCGGGCCGCGGCGGCTAGCGGTAGAGGCCGCCCGGGCCGGCCGCGCGGCTCGCCTCGATCACGCAGTCCAGGCCCGCTGCCTGCAGGGCCATGGCCATCGACGGCTGCCGCGCGGGATCGGTGACCAGCTCGGGCAGCAGCGGCACGTGCAGGAACCCGACCCGGCACGGCAGGCCGAGCGCGGCGGCCGCCTGGGCGGCGGTGTAGAAGGCGCAATTGCACAGGTAGCTGCCGGCCGTGCGGGACAGGTAGCCGGGAATGCCGGCCTCGCGCCAGGCGGCCAGGATCGGCCCGGCGGGCAGCGTGGTCAGGTGCGCGGCCGGGCCGTCCGCTGCGATCGGCCGGCGGGTGACGCTGACGCCGTCGGCATCGGCCTCCGCCTCGGGCCAGTCCGCCAGGTTGACCGCGACGGCCTCGAGCGCGAGGGCCGTGCGCCCGGCGGCCAGGCCGACCCCGAGCCAGACCCGGGGCTGGTACTTCTCCATCAGCCGGGGGACCTCGGCGGCGGTCCGGTCCAGGGAGACGGGCAGCACCTCGGTGTGCAGGCCCGGCTCGCCGCGCCCGGCCACCGACCGGACGAGCAGCTCGGACGGGTTGACCGGGAAGTCCAGGAACGGGCCGAAGCCCTGGATCACGATGTCCATGCGGCCGGCGTTACTGGCCCAGCAGCCAGCGGTCGGGGGCGATCAGCTCCCGGGCCGCCTCGGGCCCCCAGGACCCCGGCGCGTACGGCTGCACGGCGGGCGGGCTGGTCAGCAGCGGGTTGGCCACGTTCCAGACTGACTCCAGCCCGTCCGGGCGGGTGAACAGCGAGCGGTCGCCGAGCAGCACGTCGTGGAGCAGCCGCACGTAGGGCGGCAGCGGGTCGGCGTCCTTCAGGCCGGACAGCGGGATCGAGGCCTGCGCGACGTCGAGGTCCAGCGCCGCGCCCGGCTTCTTGGCCACCAGCGACAGGTCGATCTCCCCGTTGCCGGCCAGCGAGAACGACAGCACGTTGGCGTCATGCGGCAGCTGGCCGGCCAGCGGCCCCTCCGGCTCGCGCAGGATCAGGCTGACCCGCTGCTCGCTGGCGTGCAGCCGCTTGCCCGTGCGCAGGTAGAAGGGCACCCCCCGCCAGCGGGCGTTGTCGATCCACAGGCGGGCCGCGACGTAGGTGTTCTGGTCCGACCCGGCCTGCACGCCGGGCACGTCGCGGTAGCCGGTGAACTGGCCGAGCACCACCTCGGCCGGGTCGATGGGCCGGAAGCAGCCGATCACCTTCTCGCGCGCGGCCTGCAGGTCGAGCGCGTGCAGGCTGGCGGGCGGCTCCATGGCGACCTCGGCGGCCACCTGGAACAGGTGCGTGACCAGCATGTCCAGCACCGCGCCGGTGGCGTCGTAGAACTGCGACCGGTCGGTGATGCCGAGCTGCTCGGGCACGTCGATCTGCACCGACTCGATGTGCTGGCCGTCCCACACGGCGTCGAACAGGCCGTTGGCGAAGCGCAGCACGTGCAGGTCCTGGGTCGCCTCCTTGCCGAGGAAATGGTCGATCCGGTAGACCTGCTGCTCGTCCAGCACCGAGTGCACGACCTGGTCCAGGTCGTGGAACGCCTGCTGGGACGTGCCGAACGGCTTCTCGTAGACGACGCGGGCGCCCGTGGCCAGGCCGTGCTCGCCCAGTGCCTTGGTCAGCTCGGTGAACGCGACCGGCGGCACGGCCAGGTAATGGACGAGCTGCGGGCTGCCGCCCAGCGCCGCGCGCGCCTTGGCCAGGTGGTCGAGCAGGCTGCCGGGGTCACTGGTGTTGAAGCCCCCGCCGGCGAACCACAGGCGCTGGGCGAACGAGTCCCACGCCGCGCCCTCCGGTTTCGGGCCGAACTCGGTCAGCACGTCATGGACGTGCTTGCGGAAGTCCTCGTGCGCGACGTCGCCGCGGCCGTTCCCGACCAGCAGCCACTGCCGGGGCAGAAGTCCTTCGAGGGCCAGCCGGTAGAAGGCCGGCAGCACCATGCGTTTGGCCAGGTCCCCGGTCGCCCCGAAGAGGACGAAGATGGTCGGGCCGGGGTCGGGAGCGGAATGCGTCGCGGTCGCCATGGAACATAACCTATGCCAGGCTGAGGCCATGACACGGGCACTGGTTCTGGGTGGCGGCGGTCCGGTTGGCATCGGGTGGGAATCAGGGCTGCTGGTCGGCCTGACGGAGGCCGGCGTCGGGCTGCGGGACGCCGATCTGGTGCTCGGGACGTCGGCCGGCTCGGCGGTCGGCGCGCGGCTGGCCCTGGGGCTCGACCTGGCCGCCACGGCGACCTCGGCGAGCGGGCCGCTGCCGGTCGCGGCCGGGGCGGGCGCGGACATGACCGGGCTGATGGCGGCGTGGGCCGGCGCCGCGGCCGGGGCGGCGTCCCCGGAGGCAGCGCGCATCGCGCTCGGCCAGATCGCCCTCGGCGCCGACACCGTCAACGAGGACGCCTTCATCGGGGTGTTCGCCGAGGTTCAGGACGCGGCCTGGCCGGCGTCGTTCCGCTGCACCGCGGTCGACGTGCTGACCGGAGCGCTGCAGGTATGGGAGCAGTCATCGGGGGTGCCGCTGCCGCGCGCGGTGGCCTCCAGC